>Ga0209201_1000077_pt1 | contig 151434 bp, 134 predicted proteins | sample AD_UKC055_MetaG_FD_184411 | JGI IMG/M metagenome (GOLD analysis project Ga0209201, IMG submission 184411) | Active sludge microbial communities of municipal wastewater-treating anaerobic digesters from USA - AD_UKC055_MetaG (SPAdes) (version 2) | ecosystem: Engineered > Bioreactor > Anaerobic... | reverse complement strand
AACGACATTGTTGGCACGGATGACATGACGGAAGGGGATGTGGTCGATCCCCTCGAGGACGTCGTGCTTCCGGATGGCGCGATATGCATGCCTGGTACAGGCAAATGTTCGGCCTCAAACTACCTCATGTGTAACGCGGACGGTTCGAATTATGACGTCATTCCCTGCAATGGCGGCTGCGACGACAGGACGGGCTGTCTTGACGCTCAGACCTGCACCCCGCTGACCACCAGATGCAACACAGACGGCACGGTTCAGGTGTGCCTTGCGGACGGTTCAGACTGGTCCGAAGCCACAAACTGCCCGGAAGGCGAGGTTTGCATCGCTGGCGGCTGCATGACCGAAAGCTGCATCCCCGGTGCCAGCCAGTGCATCGGCAACACGCTTGTCGCATGTGCCGGCGATCCGGCGAAATGGGTTGAACAGGAATGCGGAACCAAGGCGATCTGCTTCAAGGGCGACTGCGTTGAATGTGTCAACGACGACCAGTGCGCGATTGGAAACGAGTGCCTTGACGGTCATTGCACTCCGGTGCCCCTCTCGATAGTCACTCCGTACCTGCCCGAAGGTCAGATTAAGATAGCTTACGGCGCGACTCTCGAGGCGATGGGCGGCGTGCCCGAATACACATGGTCGCTGGTTTCCGGTACCCTGCCCACTGGCATCCTGATGTCGAACGAGGGTGAGATTAGCGGAACCCCGAGCCAGGCCGGCAACTACGAAGTCGTTATCGGCGTGACCGACTCCAAGGGCGCGACTGTTCAGAAGCCTTACGAGATTATCATCCACGAGGAAGGTCTCAGTATCATCAGCAAGTCTCCGCTGCCCGACGCCGAGGAAGGCACCGACTACTCGTTCCAGTTCCAGGCGCTCGGTGGAAAGGCCCCGTACGGCTGGATGATCATCGAGGGCGCTCTCCCGGACGGACTGACGATGTCCTCTGACGGCGCCATCACCGGCATCCCGAACGCGCACGGCGATTTCACCTTCAAGGTCAGGGCCATCGACATCGATGATCCGCCGTCGTACGACTCCCGCGAATTCACTCTGCATGTCGCGATCGCGCCGCTGGTGATCTACGGCGACCAGGAATTCAACCTGTTCATCACGAAGGCGATCATTCTGCCAGTGATCACCACCGGCATCGGGCTGCCCTACAACGAACAGCTCAAGGCAAAGGGCGGCGTGAAGCCCTACACATGGCAGGAATCACAGATGTCGATGCTGCTCGAGATGCTGATCCCGAAGTCGGGCGTGCCGGAAGGACTGACGCTCAGTTCCGAGGGCGTACTGTCAGGCAGGGTCACCAGTGTCGACGAGGCAGTCAAGCTTGACCTCAGCATGATCGGCATGGACTACGTGATCGAGGGCTTCTTCTTCATGGCCACGGTGACCGACGCGCAGAGCCCCGCCGATTCGGACCAGGCAATCTTCGTCATCCCGACCATTCCGATCGACATCGGCGGCCTCGGACTCTGAGCCACTGCCCCTTTTGACTGCCATCAAAATCAGGAAACAGGCTTGTCGCAGCGCTGCTTGTGTCGCCTGATTGCTCCACCAACGAGTGCCGAAAGAAGGTTGGGATAGGAGATGCCGGCGGCAGCCGCCGCCTTTGGAAACAGTGACTTGTCGGTCATGCCGGGCAACGTGTTCGTTTCAAGCGCCCAGATCGCCCCGTCAGGATCCAGGATGAAATCGGTACGAGAGTACCCCGACAACATCAAAGCTCTGTGGGCCAGCAGGGCCGCCTCGCGCATCCTCCGCGCCGCGCCCTCTTCCACCCTGGCGGGACAGACTTCGTCGGCCGCCGCCGGGTTGTATTTGCTGCCGTAATCAAAGAAATCGGCCTTGTGAACGACTATCTCGATGATCGGCAGGGTTCGCGGCACTCCGGTCAAGGGGTCTTCCAGGACCGGAACCGAGAACTCCCGGCCCTTCTTGTAGGCCTCGAACACCAGCATGTCTGACGTGCCCCTGACCTGCCGAAGGCCGTCATCGAACCGTTCCCGCTCGCGAACTATGGTCACCCCGAAGCTCGAGCCCTCCCTGGTGGCCTTCAGCACCACCGGGATCCCCGTGATATCCAGAGCGGCATCAAGCGCGCTACGGTCGTCAAGCTCGCGGCCTTGAAGCATCAGTCCCGCCGGAGTAGGCACGCCGCTGGCCTGGTAGACGGCCTTGGTGACCCACTTATCGATTCCCACCGCCGATCCAATCGAGTCGGAGCCGACATACGGGAGGCCCATCAGGTCGCAAAGGGACTGTATCCGGCCGTCCTCGCCAACGGTACCGTGCAGTCCGATGAATATGCAGTCCGGCGCGATCGAGGCAATCCTTCCAATCGCTTCGGCAAACGACATCGATGGCGCGGAGGCCGCCAGGTCTCCGGCATCCGGGAAAGACATCGATCCGTCACGTCCGATCACGCAAGGGACAGGCTCGTAGCCGGCCGCTGGGAGGCTCGCGATGATCGCGGCTCCGGTCATCATCGATATGTCGTGTTCACGCGAAACGCCGCCAAGGAAGACAAGTACTCGTGGTTTCATGAATTCGCCGCAAATGATTGAGAAGCCGGCGGTCACCCGCCGTGGTGCCGGATCCGCACCGTGCCGGCCTTGATAACGGCCGCCACGTGATCCGTCGCGTAATTATAGAACGGTTCCCTGAAGTCGACGCAGTCGAAGACCACCATGTCCGCCGGGGCTCCCGGCCCGACCGTGCCGAACACCGGTGGCAGACCGAGCGCGGACGCGGCATCCGCTGTTATCGAACGCCACACCTCCGCAGCGGACATCTTCATGAAACTCATGCCGAAAGTGCCCATCAACAGCAGATTGGATGTGACCGATGATCCGGGATTGAAGTCGGTCGAAAGCGCGACCTTCATTCCACCGTCGATGAACCGCCTGGCGTTCAACCACTCAGCCCTGCACATACTGACGGGGCAGCCTGGAAGCAGTACACCGGTCACGCCTGCGGCGGCCATGGCCGCGATGTCGCGGTCGCTGGAATGATCAAGGTGGTCGGCGGACACGGCGCCGAACTCGGCAGCCAGGGCACTGGCGCCGGACGCCGAGAGCTGGTCCGCGTGAATCTTGACCCTCATGCCATGTTCAATGGCCGAGGACATGATTCGCCTGCTTTCCGCGACCGTGAAGGCGACCGTTTCGCAGAACACGTCGCAGAACGTGGCAAGCCCTCTCGAGGCGACCTCGGGAATCCATTCCGAAACGATCGCGTCGACGTGGGCGGTCCTGTCAGCAGTCCCGGCCGGAATGGCATGCGCGCCCAGAAAGGTTCGCAAAACCGTAACCGGGACATGATTCTGGATCCTGCCGGCAGCCTCAAGAATCTTGATCTCATCCTGAAGGGTGAGTCCGTAGCCGCTTTTAATCTCAATCGTGGTGATCCCGGACCGAAACATGGCCAGGGCACGTGGGACGGCGAGTTCGACCAGCGTGTCAATGGAGGCTTCCCTGACCGCCTCGACAGTGCGCTGGATCCCGCCTCCCCGACCGGCAATGGACTGGTAACTGACCCCCAGGGCGCGCGCTTCGTACTCGTCGGCCCTGCTGCCGGCGTAAATCAGGTGCGTATGACACTCGACCAGCCCGGGCGTGACAAGACCGCCTTCCGCGTCGAGGCTCTCGACGCCGGAAGGGATCCGCGGACAGTCCGCCTCGAGGCCGCACCACGAAACGACGCCGTCGCGCACCAGAACGGCTGCCGATTCAACCGGCCCACCGGAGACTGTCAGAAGGGTTCCGATATTGTGTATGAACAGATCCGCGGCCATTGGTACCCCCGGGAAGAACGACCAGTCACCTGGCGCCACCGCCAGCAGGAGCCGCATCGGACTTCAGGAGCGCGGCGGCCTGGTTGATCCAGGACTGGAGATTGTCCCGATCGGGCAGCTTACCAAGCTCCGGGACCTTGTCCCTGACAGCCACGATTGCGGCAGCAAGTTCGTCGGGCTGCCTGGAAACCAGGACAGACAGATTCGAAACACCGGCGTGGGTCATAATCCTGGCCACCTTGGGTCCGACACCATCAAGGCGAAGCAAATCGCAGAAGTCGTGCCAGCGCTGCACCTCGGCCGGCTTGACCTTCATTTTCGCGGCGAGGGACGCGCGGTCCTTGCTGGTTCTGGTCCTGTCCCACAACTCGCGCGTCGACCTGATACCGTGGCCGGCCAGACGTGCCGCGACCGTCTCGTCCACAAGCCCCGTCACCGCCACGTCGTAATGCCCGGCGAGGGCCGCCACCGGGAGGAACGACAGGACAATGGCCAGCAACAGAACGTGAATTCCCCGTTTCATCGATCGGTCTCCTGGAAAAGAGGTTGATTGAGCCGGTTCTGTCAGCGACCGCGTCTGGTCTCGGGAAGGAAGAAGGAGATGCCGAAGATGAACATCGGGTTCTGCGTCAGCTTGCTTTCTTCCTTCTCGCTGAGCGCGCGCTGCACCATGTAATCTCTGACATCGAAGTTGAGCGACAGGAGTTCAATCGGGAAGTACCTGAAACCACCGCCGACCATGACGGCCAGCGCGGCGCTGCCAGGAGGGTTGTCCCAGTCGTAGTAGCTGACCGTGCCGAAACCGACACCCGCGGTCAGATGGATATCCGCATACCCGAGATGCTTGCCGCCCAGAACGATCTTGCCCGCAAGCGGAACGAACGAGACCTTTCCCAGCACCAGCAGTCCAAGTCCGGAACGACCAAAGCTGGCGACATCCGGGTTGAGCGCCTGCTGGGAATCATCGTCCACCAGATCGCCGATCATCCGGCCCTGTCCGGTTCGGAAACCGACGCCGGCATAACCAACTTCAAGGCCTGCGGAGAAGAAATCGAAGAAATGGTACTCGTATGAAAGCTGGAACAGCAGGTCGGTATTGTATTTCTGATTGATGGTCACGCCGAATGCAGGCGTGATCTCGTGACGGCCCTTGCGCAGAAGCTTCTGGTTGCGGATCGCCGGAGCGTCAGCAAGATTGGCCTCCTGCGAAACGGCGACCGCCGGAAAAACAACCAACGCAAGGATAATCGCTGCAATACGCTTCATTGCCCGGCCCCCAATCATTTCGGATGCACGTACGTGTGCTTGAAGGGCATGAAGAAGCCCAGTCCGAGCGAGAAGACCACGTTGTTGACGAACTTGTCTTCAAGCGCGTAATTTTCCATGTACATGTAATCGCGAATCTCGAAATTCACAGTCAGCCACTGCGTTGCCGCGAGCCTGAACCCGAATCCGACGTTACCGGACCCATGGTAGTCGCCAAAAAGGGTCTTGGCCGCGCCGGCGCCCGCTGTCATGTAGATATCCCAGTAAACCGGCTTTCCGTACTGCCCGAGCCAGAGGAATTTGCCGGTAAGCGGGACGAAGGACACGTTTGCGCCTACATAGAAATCCATGAGCCGCGCGTAGGAAACGTAATTGTCCAGAGCGCCGTCGGCGTCGTCCTTGGACCAGCCGAAATACTTGATGTATTCGGCGCCGACGGCCACCCAGTCCTTGATATGGAAGCGAAGCTGGACGCCCACGCCGACATGCTGCGTGACCGTCTCGTTCATCGGAAGGTTGAACGTCGGCTCAATCTCGAACCGCATCGCCTTGATAAACGGCTTCTGCTGAAGGACCAGAATGCCCTCGTCCGTTCCGGACGCCTTGTCCTGCGCGAAGGCGGCACTGCCGACCATCGCGACAATCGCAAATAAAAATGCTGCGAAAACCCTTGTTCTCATTGGGCCCCCACTGGACACAAAGCCCCTTGCCGCCTGAGGGCCGATCGAGACAGCCCCGCCAGACACGGCACACCGCAAGGTCCGATGCGTTGCAATGTAACCGTCTACAGCCTCAACGTCAATAAGAAACGTGTGTATTCCAGCAGGGATCTGTCTTTGGAGTAGTAATTGATTAGCGCACGTTGATCGTATACGGGAATTTCATGTTGGGACCGCTGAACTTATCGAAGGAGATCGCGCGGATGACACCCTCGAGACACGCCCTGGCCGCGCCGGCGTTGGTCAGCTTGACGCTGACGACACGCCCGGAGCCCTCGATCTCGACGTTCGCCTTTGCCGTGTAGGGTATCGGATCGCCGTTGTCGCGAACGCATGAATCCATCGCACTCTTTTTCGAGTTGAAGCCCTTAACGACCTGGCTGACCGTCAGCTTCTCGGGCAGGTTGGACGAGGCTCCGGATGAAGCCGTCGCCGTCTTCTCGGTCGGATCCTTCTTTCTGCCCGCATTCAGCTGGGCCAGCAACGCGTCCGCATCGTTGGCGGAAGAGACGGGGTCAGGTTTTTTTGCCGTCGTCGCAGGTGTCGTTGTGGTGGTCTTTGTCGCGACCGGTTCCTGCTTCGGCGTCGTCGTGGTCGTCGCCTTCGTCTCGGTAGTCGGCTTCTTCACGGCGACCGGCTCGGTCTTCCTGGGCTCGGGCTTCTCGGCTGCCTGGGTCGCAGGTTCGGCCTGTGCAGGCTGTTCGGCCTGGGCAGGTTGTTCCGCCTGCGCCGGCTGTTCCGCCTGTGCCGGCTGGGCTGCCGGTTCCTGCTGAGCCGGCTGGGTCGGCTGACCCGGTGTGGGTTCCGTGGCCACCGGCACCCTGGGTCCACCAACGATATTTTTGTTTTTCATCAGCTGCCAAGCCACGAAGGCACCGGCACCGACAACGATTACAATAATCAGACCAATCAAAAGGCCGGTCACACCCGCCTTGGTCTTCTTCTTACGGGCAAGAGCCTCGGCAACCCGCTGAACCTCGGCCTCGTCGAAGGAAATCATGCCGGCCGCGGCGGATCCGCGGGAAGCGACGGCTGGTTCCTCATCGAGGCTGCGTACGTCAACGACATCGGCTTCCTTGACGGAGCCCTGGCTGCGCGTTGCCTTACGCTGTTTGTAGTCATCAAGGGAAAAAAGAACCGAGGTCTCGCGGCGCTGCCAGACCATGCCGGGCTCGCCGCCCTGGCCGCCACCGAATGCCTGGGCAAATTCCTCGACCTCGCCGGCCTTCTTCCATGCCTCGAAGCCCTGCCGCCACACGAATCCTGTCGAAGAAAGCTCGCCGGCCGAGATCATCTTCATAACGGCTGCGGTATCGAACGGCCCCTTGCGTTCACGCCCGACAACCACAAACCACTGAATCTGGTCCCCGGATCCTTTTTCGCCGCCTTGTTCGAGTTCAACCCCGACTGTGGAGCCACAAGCGGGGCAGACGGTATCGAACCTTGACTTGTCCCTGGGCAGGTCGCTGTCCGCCATATCCCAGGAGTTGCTGCAATCAGAGCAGGTAACCTTCATCTCAAGCCTCCAGAACGCGGTTTCAGGGAACGGGAAAGAGCCATCGGCACAGTCAGGCCGGACCGTATTATATCCAACCGGGTCCTTTTGGCTATCGGTCTTTTGACGCGGATTCCAAATCAGGATTCTTCTCAAAATCCTCCCTGATGGAGAACTTCCGGTAAACGGTCTGACGACGACGGAACTGGCTTACGAGCAGGGAAACACGGGAATCGCAGAAGTCAACGATTCGTCCGGCCACTTTGCCGGCCGAGGGTCTCAGAGCGCGCCCCAGCATCTGCGTCGTCCTGGCGATATTACCGTTTGGCAATGTCAGCACGACTGTGTCCAGTGCGGGCAGATCGAACCCTTCCCCAACCAGTGAACTGGTAGACACCAGCACCTTGAAGGTCCCCTCGCGGAAGGCGGCCAGGAGCGCGTTCCGGTCATCCCTGGCCACCGCGCCGGTCAGAACCTCGGCGCGAACACCGGCAGCGAGAAGCATCTGCTTCAGTTTCTCACAATGATCGACGCGCTCGGAAAGAACCAGTGTCCTTTCCCCCATGTGACGCAACACAGCATCGACGACAAGTTCATTCCGCCTGCGGTCGCCGGCGATACGCGTGATCAACCTGCCGTAGTCCTTGGTGTAACGCGTCGAGTACGCAGTCTCGACCCCGATCACCTCGACCGGAGTAATGCTTCCTGAAATCATCAGATTCCTGGGATCCACGCGGGCGATGATCGGACCGATAATGTCGTAGAGCACCGGGTGAAGGCGGTCCTTTCTTGAGGGAGTCGCTGTCAATCCGAAACGGAACGCTGCCGGGAATCCTCCGACGATAGTCCTGAACGAATCGGCAGGGCAGTGATGTGCCTCGTCAAGTATCACCATCCCGAACATCGGATGAAGGGACGACAGATCCCGCCGTGCCAGGCTCTGAACCATCGCCACCGTCACGGCACGGGGGTCGTCCCGGCCGCCACCGATTATGCCGGGTTCGACTCCCAGGAACTGCCTGATTGCCGCCACCGTCTGTTCAAGCAGCACCGAGGTGTGAACGACGAACAGCGTGTTCAAGCCGGTAGCAGCCATCAAACCGCAGGCGATGACGGTCTTCCCGCTGCCGGTCGGAGCCTGAATCACGCCCTGCGTGGCCTTGATCGCCTCGCTGACCGCCAAGGTCTGGTAATCGCGCAGGGCGGCCGTGAGTCGGAATCCACCGGACGAGGCCCTGACTGTATTGTCAAGCCACTCCTGTTCAACATCCGGCTCATATTCCGCCAGCAGGCGACGGATGACCGGTTCGGCTCCGCGCGGCAGATGCCAGTTCAAGACTCGGCGGCATTCATCGTCGGCGCTGGCGAAGAGATCCGGCGACGGATTCCGCGCAGGCTGCTCAAAATCCTCGGTTGCGGAAAAAAGCGCCACCTGACGAGGAATGTGGCGGCATGGGCGCCTGAATCGACGCGCATCCGCGTAGACCGGATTGTCCCTGACGAACCTTTCGGTCATGGCCTCGCGCAGCCCATCGAGCCGCTCCGCCGGAACAGCGGCCAGCACATCCGAAATCAGGATTTCGCCGGACCTTGTTATCCTGAGCTTTCCAGAGGCCATCAACCCACCGCATTGACCGTTCGGACGGCATGCCCGCCGCCACACGCCAGCCAGATCGGGGCCGGGCGAGGCTGCATGATACATCTTTCATGCCTTGTGTGAATGACGACAAACCGTTATACAGTCTGATGACGAAGCGTTCAGGAGGGCCCATGAGCGCATTTGAGGACGAAAAGCGATTCGAGCCGCGGCTGCCCTTCCCGATGAGAGCGGTACCCATCACTCCCGGCTACAAACCGTGGAGGATTGTGGACGTGTCGCCGGGCGGCGCCGGTATGACAGGCGATCTGTCTCCGGGCAAGGGAGAAATCATCGACGTGATCCTCACCGCGCCCTTTCTTGAACGCCCCGGCGCGGCCATAGACGTCGCCGCCTCGGTCGAGGTGGTGCGCCAGCTCACCGATGAAAACGGCAGGATTGAGGGTATCGGCATTGCCTGGCTCAGCATCGTGTCCAGGGGGCCGGTCTCGACATTCCGGGATTTCGTCAGGGGCATCCTGTGCATCCCGTCGGGGTACTTCAGGAAACTTCCCGGCGAAGACATGTGGGAATACATCTTCCCCAGAGCGGCCAAACCTGTCACCGGAACCGGAATACCGCCGACGGTTTCAACCGGCGCCGAACAGGTCAAACAGCCCGGCGTGTTCAAGGTCACCTTCCCTACCGTGTTTGAGACGGACAAGGAAAAGGGTGGCGGATTCGCCATAAAAGTCATGACGCACGCGATGCGGATCGCCACCAGGAACCAACCGCCGGCGCCATATTCGAGAATCAGAATCGCGCTGAAGATTGGTGAACAGGTTCTGGAACTGTCGGGAACGGTCGGAAACGTGAAGAAAGCGACGGACGGCCAGGAAAGCCGCTTCGACGTTCAGCTTTCCCTGGGAAACAACCCGGGTGATCTGGCCACTTACCGGCGACACATCGAGGAACTGGCGGCCTCGTCCGACCGGGCTGGCTAGGAGGTTCGGTCCGGGACGGAATATTTAACCGCCGTTGTTGACTGAGACAGTTGTTGTGCTATCTTTTCGCGACGTTCGTGGCCGGCATCATCCGACCGCGTTTCTGGCTTGAACCCCGGAGGAGTCCGATGTCCCTGCGTACCATTTCTGTTCCGCTCGCCGCAACGCTGTTCGTCCTGACCGCCGTGTCGGGCTGTTCGGGTGACAAAGTTCAAAAGGCGCGCTCCATCATCGAAACCCAACCGGATGTGGCTCTCGCTCTTTTGAAGGAGGCCGCCGTCGAAACCGGGGAGACCTTCGACAACCTGATTTACACGGGACTTACGCTCGAAAAGCTCGGGCGCGACAGCGAGGCGATCGAGGTCTACGAGAAGGCTCTCGCAGGCGAAGGCGCCGCCGGACGCCCGGAACCGGTATCCGAGAGACTCCTGGCTCTTTACGAAAAGGCGCACAGTCTGGCGACCGGGGACGCGGCGAAGCGAGCCGTGGCCAGGAAGGCGGCGGCGCTTGAAAAGGCACTGAAGGTTGCCAGACCGTGGGCTTCCTCCTTCATTATCGACAGACTGGCCGCGGACATGGCGGCTGCCGGCGAGGCCGGCGACGAGGCCACTGTTCGGAAGCTGGCCGCCGAGGGCATGGAACTCGCGGTCACGACCGAGGTAAAAAACATGTTCGGAGAGAAGGCGACTGCCGCGCTGCGCCAGGCCTTCGTCGTTCGTTCGGAAAAAGCCTTCATGGAAAAGCTCGCCGGACCTTTGTCAGATCAGGGGTTCTTCGTAGCCGATGGCGCCAGAATCGTGATTGAAAGCGAATTCGTGATTCCGCCGGCAAAGATCGGCCCGGACTTCGATCCCGATAACCCGCAGTTTTTCGCAAACGTGCGCAAGAGCGCGTGCGTCCCTCTGCACACCTCGATATCCAATATAGCCGGACAGCTCGCGCCGGTCCTCGGTCTGAAGGAAATCGACGCAGCCGGTCTTGATACGGTTTTCGAGAACCTGTACCGCACCGGAACAAAGGCCGGTTTCAAGGCTTTCGGGGGGGACAAGCGCCCGCCGAACGGACAGACTTACCTCTGCCGGATGGATGTCGGGCTTAGGGACTTCCTGGCCGCCGTGTTCGTGTTCGCCCAGTAGCGAACGTTACAGGGGCCATCAATGACTCACGGAATACGTAAGGCGGACATTCTGGTCGGCGCGCTGCTGGCCGCGTGCTACTTCGTCATGCTGATGTTGACGCTCGACATCGGCTTCCCCCGTGACGAGGGTTTCTACTTCAAGGCCGGTGAAGAGTATTCGTACTGGTACGACGATCTCGTGACCAGTCCGTCAACCGCATTCTCGAAGAAGTCTATCAACAAGCATTTCGCCTACAATCCGGAACATCCGGCGCTCCCGAAAATGATGTTCGGTCTTTCCTGGCGCCTTTTCGGCAAGATGCACGACCCGGTCAAGGAGCCATGGTCGAAGGTCTGGTACCACAAGACCAAGCCGCCGAAACCAATCTTCGGCATCATGTCCGAATCGACGGCGATGCGCCTGCCGGCGCTCATCCTGAACTCGCTGCTGGTGATGTTCATTTTCCTGTTCGGCGTGGACTTCTTCAGCAGACGGGTCGGGTTCGTCGCCGCCGCCGCGTGGATGTTCCTGCCACATACCTTCTGGCACTCCCACCTGGCGTGCTTCGACATGCCGGTCACCGCCATGTGGTTCCTGGTGGCGTGGCTCTTCCTGAAGGCCACCCCGCCGCTCGAAGAGCGCAGGAAGAACCGCGCGCGCACCTGGAAATTCGCGATCGCCGCCGGAGTGGCCTGGGGCCTTTCCATGTCGACCAAGCACAATGCCTGGTTTATTCCCGCCGTTTTCGTCATCTGGTACCTCATCGCCCGCTGGGACGAAGTCCTGCCGCGCGATGCGAATGGCCGCAGAAGGCCGGCCTTCGGCAACATTCCTCCGGCATTCTGGATGATGCTCCTGCTTGGACCACTGGTGTTCTACCTCACCTGGCCCAAGCTCTGGTTCGACCCTATCGATCACCTGTCGTTCTATATCGCCCGGCATGCAAAACATGAGTTCTACTGGGCCTACTTCTTCGGCACGCTCCACACGAAGCCGCCGTTCCCGATTTCTTTTCCGTTCGTGATGTCGGCAATGACCATTCCAGGGCCGATCGTGCTGTTGTCAATCGCCGGTCTGGGCACGGCGTTCTCGCAATGGATCAAGAGAAGACAAGGCAGGGAGTGGAAAATCGCGGTTCCGATTCCCGCGGCCTATCGTGACACCATTCTGTTTGTGTTTCTGAACGCGCTCATACCGTTCGCGATCATCGCGGCTCCCAGCACACCGATCTTCGGCGGAACGAAGCACTGGCTTCCAGGCGTGGCGTTCCTGATGCTTTTCGTCGGAATCGGTTTCGACCTTGTCGTCGCTGCCATCGACGGACTTCGCGAGAGATTCAGGCTCCGGTGGGGCAAATCGGCACGGGCCGCTCTTGTGGCGCTCTGTCTTGCGGTCGTGCTGACTCCGGCGGCGTTCGACACGTTCCATGGCCACACCAACGGCAGCACTTACTACAATGCCTTCTTCGGCGGATTCGGCGCCATGGGAAGACACGGAATGCAACGTGAATTCTGGGGCAACACCGCCTTCTCGGCCCTGCCCTGGCTGAACAGGAACGCCCCGAAAAACGCTCAGGTACACTTCCACGACACGGCCTGGGATTCTGTCAGGATGTACTGGCGCGACGGACTTCTGCGGCGTGATATCAAACCGCGGTGGGATTATCAGAAGGCCGATTACTTCCTGTTCCACTGGCACAAGGAGTTCCTCGATCGCGAGGAAACGGGACGCACGGCCCTCGGCAGCGACATTCCGGCTTTCGTCGTCGAACAGGACGGCGTGCCGCTGCTGAACGTCTACGAACGACCTCCCCGAAAGCCGGCGCCGGCCAGGCTGCCTGTCGTCAGACCTGAGCCTCCACCCGGGAAGCAGCCTCCGAGAGACCGCGCGGAAGAAGCGCCCGGAGGAAACAACCGATGAGAAAGACTTCCTGGCTCCTCATCTCCATCGGCCTTTTGATTCCTGTCGCCTCAATCGTCTACTTCGGCATGGATCTTTTCTATGTGCAACGCGCTCCGGCCGCCCCGGACTGGCAGGAAGCGGCACGGGTGGTCCATGAAGGGTGGAAGGAAGGCGATCTTGTCGTGTTCTCCCCCCAGTGGGCTCAGGGCGCGTCACCGCTGCTCAAGGGCCTCAAGGTCGACACGGCCGAAAATCCTGACTGGTACGAGGCATCAAAAGCCAGTCGGGTGTGGGTCATCGGTTCGATGGACGGATTCGATCCCGAACCGCCCGATGGATGGAAGACTTTGTCCGAAATCGCCGGCAGCAAGGTGTCGGTCGATCTGTGGCAACCGCCCTCGGGCCGGGAACTGGCATACAGTCTTCTGGACAATATCGATGACGCCGTGGTTTCACGAATCCACCCGAAACGACGCGAAATCTGCTCGAACCTGAAAGACTCGAGATGGTATTGCGGAAAAGTCCACTCGTGGCTTTTCGTGGGCCATTCCAGAAAGGACATAGCCGGTCGGGTGAGGGACGTGGTCTGGGCTCACGCGATCGATCGCACCGTGGTTGAGGCGGTCTGGCCGAAGGTGCCTGGCGATGGAACCCTTACGGTACACTGGGGCCTGACGCAACGCGCAGCCGAGGCCGCCGAGGGCAAGCCGACCAGTTTCAAAGTCTTCCTTAACGGCAAGGCGGTTCTCGAAGACACGCTGGAAGTTGACGAACACACCTGGCACACGATTGACATACCGATCAAGGGTACTGAACCGTCCGAGGTCAAATTCCAGATTTCGTCCCCAGGCGCGCAATCCAGGCAGGTCTGTTTCACTGCGGACCTGTGGCGCTCGAAAGCCGGCACAGACTTTTTATGATTACCGGCGTCGATATCAGCTAGAATCACTGACAGAGCCGTCGGAACACATCAACCGGATGGTGCGCTGACATGACATACAGAATCTTCATTCCGTCGCTGGTCCTCATGTCCGTACTGACTGTTCTGCCGCCACGCGTCGGAACAGCACGGGACTACACGCCAGACACGTCCTCATTCTTCAACGTCTGTAACGGCGTTGGCGACTGCACGCCGGGCGTTAACACAGCCGGGTTCTCGGATTACATCACGCAGATGAGTGAAGCACTGGGGCCCGCCTTCATGGGGCCCGCCAACACACTCGGCTTCAAGGGATTCGAGCTGACCCTGAATACCAGCTTCACCCCGGTTCAAGCCAACAGTGAAGTCTGGACCGGGTACGGTGGAACCCAGCCCGGCGTGGCCCGGGACCCGGGAACGCTGATGTACGCGAACCAGCTGCGTTTCCGCAAGGGGCTGCCATACAGCATCCAGATCGGCGCCTCGGTGACGCACCTCTACGAAAGCTCGCTGTGGGGAATCGGACTGGATCTGTCGTGGAGTTTCGTGGAAGGGTTCAAACGGGCGCCGGACGTCGGTCTGGTGGTTTCGTTCGGAACCGTGCTCGGAATGACCGACATCCAGACCTTCCAGTTGAACGCGGCCCTGATCATATCCAAGTCGTTCTCGGTGGCCGGTCTCTTCTCGTTCGAGCCCTACGTCGGGTACAACATGATGTTCGTCATGGCCGGCACCCATGTCACGTCGCAGTGGTCCCCGGACGGCTACGGTGGACAGTTCGCGATCGACCCGGAATACATCCTGCGACACCGCGTCGAAATCGGGATGAACGCCTTGATCGAGAACTTCCTGATCGGCGGTGGCATGACGGTCGATGTGCAATCGGCCAAGGTGATGGGGGCGATCAAAGTCGGCGTCAGGTTCTGGTGACAGTTTCGACTCACGGCTCCGGCCGCACGCCCGATTCCCCGTACGTGACCCTGTACGACCTCGACAAACCAATGCACGAATCGGAGTGACGACACCCGGAACAAGCCGGGACGAGTTCATGTCCATAAAGGTTTGCGCGGCGAAGGTCGGCTCTTGCATGACTTCTTAAAGCGGAAGGAACCGCGCAAACCGGAAAGTCGGCTATCGACAGGCCCGCTCCCGCTGCAGCCTGTTCCAGCCTGGAACCCGCCGCCTCCAACGCCGATCTGACATCCCCGATTTCAGGGGTCACATCGCCAAGAATTTCGTCATGCCGGGCGCAATCCGAAATGAGAGAACGAATGGTCACCTCAAAATCGAAATGAAGCAGCATATCCAGTACCGGAGACAGTTCAGGCACTGCCCTCCTGGTCAGAATGAACTGACCATTAACCTGAAGCGGCAATCTGGAGATATTCCGCAAGGCCCGAACCATGCGGACAAAGGCTCCAGGCGTTCCCGCGACCGCATCATGAACCTCGGCCGAGGCGCCAAAAACGGACGTCGATATCTTTTGAAGGCCAGGCAGACCCGCGACGGCATCCGCAACCGATGCGCTGGCCAGCCTGCCGGGAGGAATCAGGAGGTGAATCGGACATCCGCTGGCATCCGCGATTACCTGCAATATCGCGCCCAGATGCCTGTGGCCCAGCAGGTCATCCGCATTCAGGGCGAAAGTCGACATCTGACCATGAGCTCTGGCTGGACGGACAATCCTCTCGGCAAGTCGACAAACCAGATCGAGGTCCCGATCCTGATCAACGGAGCTCCAGATCGGATTCTGGACGGGGCAGAAGGCGCATTTCTGGACGCAGTTCGAATACAGATTGAGGTGAAAAGACAGATCCTCACCGGACCCGACCGACGCCAGCATCTCGGATGTGATGTCTTCCCCCGGGGAACCGTGAGACAACGACCAGACCCTGACTGGAGGTTTCATGCCGGAAAAACCTGACTCAAACCAGTCAGCCCCGGCGAGCCTCGAGTGGATCGTTTTTTCCAGAGAGTCACTGACTGCCACGAACCCCGTGTTTTCCTTCGAAGAGCGCCGGATCGGCCAGGTTTCCACAAACGGCGCGTCATCACGACATCCATGGCCACAGAAGGCATACGCCGCCAGCCCGATCGGGAACACGTGTTCTCCCGATATCACCCGGCCGAACACCTCGATCCCGCAATCCTGCCTCTGATAGGATTCGGCAATGAATACGCCTGGAACAGACAGAAACTGAAGCAGCTCACGCGGCGAAGGAAGCTTGTTCATCGGAGCCCCCGTCAAGCCCGGGTCAATTTCTGAGGGAGTTCATCGGAGCCGGAATACGGCCACCTCGCGCGATGAAGGTGCTTACGTCAAATTTCTTCGTGTCCATGACGATCAGTTCACCGAGCAAACCGCCGAGATCCACGGTGTCCCCGGGCTTCGAACCCGGAATCGGGATCAGACGGCACGCCGTGGTTTTGTGATTGATAACGCCAATCGCCAGTTCATCGGCAATTATCGCCGCGATGGTCGAGGGAGGCGTGTCGCCGGGAAGCGCGACCATATCCATGCCGACCGAGCAGATCGCCGTCATTGCCTCGAGTTTATCCAGGGTCATGGCGCCAAGCCGGGTCGCGTCCACCATGCCCGCGTCCTCGCTGATTGGAATGAATGCGCCTGAAAGCCCGCCAACCGATGACGATGCCATGACGCCACCCTTCTTGACGGCCTCGGTCAGAAGATAAAGCGCCGCGGTAGTGCCGTGTGCGCCGACACGCTCGATTCCCATCGCTTCGATAATCCTGCCGACCGAATCGCCTTCCGCCGGCGTTGGCGCAAGCGAAAGGTCCAGAACGCCAAAGCGAACCGGCGGACCGAGTCTGGCCACGACCTCGCGACCAATCAGTTCACCGGCACGAGTGATCTTGAAGGCGGTCCGCTTGATCACCTCGGACAGGGACTGACAGTCCATCAGACCCGGTTCAAGACGCTTCTGGCGTTCGATCGCCGCAAGCACGACGCCCGGACCGGATACGCCGACATTGATGACGACATCTGGTTCACCAACGCCATGCATCGCGCCGGCGATGAAGGGATTGTCCTCGGGCGCGTTGGCGAAGACCACCAGTCTGGCACATCCGGCGCCGTGCTTCGTCTTGGCGGCGGTCTCGGACATGACCTCGCCCATCATCGCCGTGGCTTCAAGGTTGATTCCGGTCCTTGAAGACGCCAGATTGACCGAGCAGCAAACCCTTGTGGTCGATGCCAGCACGTCGGGCAGGCAACGCATCAGCATGGCTGAACCAGACGTCGCCCCCTTCTGGACCAGTGCCGAGAAGCCGGCGATGTAGTCGATCCTGCACTCGACCGCCGCCCTTTCAAGCGCCTCGGCAGCCGCGAGATAGGACTCACGCGGAGCACCCTCGAGAACCAGCGCCATCGGGGTGACCGACACGCGCTTGTTCACAATAGGGATGCCGTACATGTTCTCGACCTCGGCGGCCGCGTCGACCAGTCCTCCCGCGTGCGAGACGACCATGTCATATATGTACTTCGAGACCGTCTTCGGATCCTTGCCCGGGCAGCCCAGCATGCAGATGCCCATCGTGACGGTGCGGATGTCAAGATGCTCCGCTTCGACCATTCTTATCGTTTCGGAAATCTCTTCTGGTCGGTAAATCAAGGGTTCCTCCGATCCACCGTAACGGACCGGCCATCGCGTCGCGTGGCCGTCCAGCTCAGATCCTGTGCATCGCCTTCAGGATGGCCTCGTGCATCACCATCATTTCCGCTCCGACTGCACGTCCAGCCACCTCGACCTTGTTCTTGAACTCCTTGAACGTCATTCCGCCCTTGAGGGTGTCAAGGTTGACCACGAAGATCATCGAGAAGAAGTTCGACACGATGGTCTGACTGATATCCTGGATGTCGGTGCCACAGTCGGATATCGCCGACGTCAACGCTGCGGCGACACCGGGCTGGTTCCGACCGGTTGCGACCACGATGGCGCGGTTCGGCTCACCGGCCTGATGTGCCGCTATCCTTGCAGCGGCTCCATCCTCGGCGAGGGGCGAATACGACGGGATGAAGGATCCCCCGCGTTCGCCCTGCGAAAGCGCCCGCACGACCTCCTCGGCAATGACCTTGCGGAGCCGATCATCCGACGGCCCGCGGCTGCCACTGACAGGATCACGCGGGATCGACTCGGCCGATGGAACCGAACCGCTGGCATACACCAGACGGATCCCCTGTCTGGTCGCGTATTCCCGCGCCAGCGGCGTCACGATCATGCCGGAGTCCACAGCCAGAACGCCCTTCGAAGCGAGCGCATCGACATCCTTCTCGGTGATAATCTTCCTGACCACATCAACCTCTTATTCTGTCTGACCGGCTATCGCCGATTCATCAACCCTGAAGCGATCGACAATGGCTACGACCGACGCGTCGACCGGAAAATGGGGAGCCTCGCCGACTGCAAGGCCCGGTTCAAGCCCGACACGCCCCGCATGTCCGTAAGCGATAACGACGTCCTCGCCGGGACCGGCGCCCAGCAGATCAGCCACCACGACACCATCGGTCAATCCCTGGGGAGGCACGCCGTCGTCAGCGGTCATTCCGTCGGAAGCGCGCAGGTCGTCAAGGTTGTATGGACGCACGAGCAACAACCGCAGACCCTCCAGTCCCTTCCATTTGACCGAGGACCAGACGCAACCAACGACCCTTGCCATGAACATGGCAACCTCCGGAGATACCCGTTCGGCGGAATTTCACACTTCGAATGACAAGTGTCAACAGCGCGATCATCGTCTGATGAGTTTAATCGCCCTCTGCAGCAGGGATTCCTGCTTTCGCTTGAAACTAACCTGCCCGAGGCCGGTGGCCGACTTCGCGCGCTTCTTGAACGTCTTGGCGTCGCGGTTGTCAGGATCAAGGGCCAACACCTTCCTTATGTGGGACTGCGCGGTCTCAAGATCACTCTTTCTGACGCTGTACTCGGCCGCCAGCAGATGCGCGGGGATCAGATCGGGATCGAAACTGAACGCCACGTCCAGCAGGCTCTCGATGGTCTCGTAGGTGTCGTCCTCGGGCGCCATCGCCAGCAGAGCCATTCCCTGGGAGCAGAGATATTCCGGCTCCTCCTGATCGATGTTTTCGGCGGCCTCGAAATACTCAATAGCCTCGGATGGTTTACGTAGCTCCAGCAAAGACACGCCCTGACGCCACAGGCCACGCGCCTCGAATATGGCGGCGAGCTGGGCCTCGAGGCCGGGCGTCGAAATGCTCTGTGACCGGTTGTAGGCAACGCGCAGACTGAGATCACCGAACATCTCACCCACGCGATTGATGCGGTCGATCAACTCGCGAAGACCCACCATCGACTCCTGGCTGACTCCTCCCTCGTAACGCGACGGAGAATACCTTCGACGCGCTCGAAGCTGGGACATCCGGACCGCCGAAAGCCTGGCATCGGGGCCGATCTCGAGCAGATCGTAGTGGTTCAAGCGCGAGGCCCTCTCCAACTCGGAGACGATGGCCCTGTCAAGCTCGGGGTCCACCAGTATCTGTTCCGATGCTTTGGCCGGCTTGACCTTGCCGGCACTGGTGAAGCCATGGATGGAACCTTTATCGTCCATCACCAGGTAATCGTCACGTCGGTCATTCCGCGCGACGAAATTAACGTCGGAATCGATATCAAGATCCAGATCAACGACTTCGTTGTGGGTCTCGGGGGCCGAAACGGCGGCGACATGAACCGATGCCGGCCCAACGTTGAACTCGTCGAGGTCGATTTCGTCAACCGGTCCGGATACGGTCGAGACGGGTTGGGGACTCAGTGTGCCCGCGCCCGAAGTGGTCGAAACCAGCCCGCCCGCGACCATGAATCCAAACAGAATCCTTAGATTGACCTCGTCGGACAGAAGTGCCGGACTCAGAGGCGGGCAGTTGCCGCTGACAAGTTCGGCAACCAGGGGAACACCACGAAAATGAGCCCTGGCGTGTGTCAGGCAGCCGGGACTGACGGAATCGGTGACTTTAGCGAAAGGTCCAAGCCTGCCGACAATCACGCGCATTCCGGCAAGATCCATGTTTCTCTGCACTGCGGTGAACAGCTCGGCACACATATCGACCGCTTCGGTCGGAGAGGCCGGTCCGACATCGGGAGTCTTTTCGAAGCGCCACGCGCGAACAGGTACGGGCAGAAGAATGTCGACGACGTTGCGGACATACGAATTCAGAAGACGGGGAGCATCCTCATCGCGCACGACGTTGGCAGCCACCAGGAGAGGAAGTGTGGCGATGGAGTCGGCGACGTGACGCTCCTGAACCATGCCGGACTGAACAAGGAATTCCGCGAAGGAAAGGCCGTCGATGTCGGTTCCGACGTCAACAGCCACGCCACGCTTGTTCAGGAACGTCACGCCTCCGTCTGGATAATCAAGACTGAGCCTGCCCGATTCGCCTTTCTGCTCGATGGCGTGAAAGAGACGGTAAAGCCCCCAGGCTGGAATCATTCTATCCACGAGGCACCCTCGATGACGCCGCAATACCCGTCACGAAAGCATCAGGAACCGACGGCAAACAAAGTGGCGGCCGCTGCGCGCCATAAGTATAGCAGAGATGAAACATGCGGCGATATGAATCGCAGCACCCCGAGCGTCAATAGTATTTTTCGCCGGAATCGATGTTCACGACTATCGCGGAAACGGTCATCTCCGGGATCATCTGAAACGTCTCCGACACGGCGACGCCGATCCGGGAAGCCCCGAGCATGGCGCAGATCTTCTCCTGATTGGACAGATCAGGACAGCATCTGTATCCAGGCGAGAATCGCACGCACGGGCGAAACCCCTCCTGTCCGGGCGCCAGTCCGCACATGGCCGACGCGACCCTGAGATGAACCTCACCGGCAAGCGCCTCCGCCATGGCCGCGGCCATCCCGTGAAAAAGATGATAATCCTCGAAACGTCCCTGCTCTCTCAACTCGGCCTCGTGCCTGGCCACGCCGTGGCCAAGTGTCGATACGAACCATCCGGCGCGACCGGCGGGCGCCATGGTTCCGTCCTCCGGCAGGGAAGGAAAGAGATCCGTGAGAGAGTAACCCTGGTGGTTACGCGCGAAGCGGATCAACACGGCATCATCGCGGGTGCCGTCTTCGTCCGGGATCAGAAGGTCGGTATCGATGGAGAATGCGGGGGCGACCATCATCACCGCGGCCGGCTCGAAAATGCCTTCCTTGCATGCGGAAACCAGCCTGTTCATGAACATCGGTTCCAGTTCGACCTTGATCCGCCTGTTCCATTCGTCCTGATTCATGTCGCGGCGCCTGAAACGCCAGTGCTGCAGAAACAAGGATTTTCGATCGACAAGCCGACCGAGCGCCAGCGGATCGATGTCCGATATCACCATGGCACGCATAGGCACACCTCACGATAACGGACGTTGCCCGTTCACCACCTGATTGAGTGCCCTGAGTCCCTCGAAAGCATCCCTGCAGTAGTAGACCTGACCACTGTAGGACGTGCGAAGCTCACGTTCGACAAAACCACCGTCAAGAGCCGCGCCGCCCACCAGAACCGGCAGCCTTACTCCGGCACGCTCCATGACCTGCAGGTTATCCTTCATCGCCATCGTGGACTTAACCAGCAGCCCGGACATCCCGATGGCATCGGCATTCTCGCGCCGCGCCGCCGCCATGATCTCCTCGACCGTCCGTTTGACCCCCAGATTGACCACGCGAAAACCGTTGTTCGAGACGATTATGTCGACCAGATTCTTGCCAATGTCATGCACGTCCCCGACAACGGTGGCTATGACCAGCGTGCCCCTGGGCTCGGTCCCTGCCGCCGGAAGATGTGGTCGAAGCATGTCGACGGCCGTTTTCATGACCTCGGCCGAGCGCAGGACGAACGGAAGCTGCATCCGCCCGCTGCCGAACATCTCGCCGACCTCACGCATCGCGTCGAGAAGCACGTCGTTGATGATCTGAAGGGCGTCCATTTCGCCAAGCAGGATGTCCAGTGTCGCATCAAGCCCGATCCGATCACCGCGAATCACGGCCCTGCGGCACCGCTGGACGGGGCTGAGACTGGAAACGTCATCCGCGCCGGCGCCCGCGGACGCTCCCTCCTCGAACATCTCAATAAACGAGTGAAGCGGATCCCTTCCGCCAGACGAATCATTGTTGATAAGCGCGTCGGCCGCCAGACGCAATGCCTCCGGGATTGAATCCACCGGCATGATGCGACTGGCATTCACGATGGCTGCGTCAAGGCCGGCCTTCATGCAGTGATCGAGCATCACGCTGTTGAGAACCCGCCTGGCCCCGGGGTTCAGTCCGTATGAACAGTTGCTGACGCCGAGGCTGATCCTGACGCCCGGATGCCGGGCACGAATCATTCGCGTCGCGTTGATGGTCTCCAGCGCCGAAGTCCTGAGCGCGGCATCGCCGGAAGCCATGGTGAACGTCAGCGGGTCCACGAATATGTCGGCGGGGTCGAAGCCATGCCGATCCACGAGCAGGCCGATCAGTCGCGACGCCACCTCGACCTTGCGTGCCGCTGTCATCGCCATCCCGATCTCGTCGATCGTCAGCGCGACAACGGCGGCGCCATGCCTGCGGGCAATACCGGCGATCACGTCAAGCCTCATTCCTCCGTCCTCAAGGTTCACCGAATTCACGACCGCCCTTCCCGGGCATCTCATCAGCGCGGCCTCGATCGCGGCCGGTTCAGTCGAGTCCACCATCACGGCCGCGTCCAGGAACCTTGTCGCGACCGGAACGAACCTGACAACATCGGCCGGTTCGTCGCGGCCGGCCACGGCCAGACAGATATCAAGAACGTGCGCGCCCTCGTCGACCTGGTCACGACCAACCTGAAGCATGGCGTCCACGTTTCCGTCGACCAGGTGGTTTCGGAAGGCCCTGCTGCCGTTGGCGTTCGTTCGTTCGCCAATGATAAGTGGCCCGGGAGTCTGCTCCATGGCAACGGCGGAAAACAGCGACGAAAGCATGTCGAGCCTGTTCGACCGGTTTCGCGACGGCTCAAGATCGGCCACGGCTTCGGCAAGCGCCCTGATGTGTTCCGGGGACGTGCCGCAGCACCCACCCACAAAAGAGACCCCCAGTTCCGTTACGAACGACCTTACCTGTGCCGCGAACCCGGCCGGGGTCAGTCTGTAGACCAGCCGGCCTCCGTCATTCTCCGGAAGACCGGCGTTCGGAAGGGCCGCCAGAGGCAGCGGGGATTCGCCGGCAAGCCGCTTCAGAACGCCATACATCGCATCCGGACCGGTCGAACAATTCAACCCGAATACCGCCACGCCCGGCATTGATGACAGTGTCGCGAGCGCCGCTATCACGTCGGTGCCCAGCAGCATCCGCCCGCCACCGTCGACCGTGACCTGCGCGAAGATTGGAACCTCGCGGCCGCTGTCATCCATTGCACGGCGAAGACCAAGGACAGCGAGACGGGCCTGAAGCGGATCCTGGCACGTCTCCACCTGGAACATGTCGACACCTCCCGCCAGCAGGGCGGCGCCCTGCTCATGGTAGGCATCAAGCATCGCTTCGGGCTCGACCTGCCCCAGCGAGGGGAGTCTGGAACCAGGTCCGATCGACCCGGAAACCCAGCGCGGTCGGCCCGGCGCCGATGCGCGATCGGCTGCCTTGCGGGCAATCTCGGCGGCGGCCAGGGACAGTTCGGCCGCGCGGTCGGCAACGCCGTACTCCTCAAGCACAATCCGGTTTGCCCCGAACGAGTTGGTCTCGACGATGTCCGCCCCGGCATCAAGGAAGGCACGGTGAATCCCGGCGATCATGTCCGGCCGGGTCAGGCACAGCATCTCGTTGAGTCCGTCGACCGGGCCGAAATCAGCGGCGGTGGGAGCGGCCTTCTGGATCTCGGTGCCCATCGCACCGTCGATCACGACGACTCGCTCACGGGCCGCGGAAAGGATGACACTTGGCAACCGCATCTGGCACCTCACTTCCTGAACATCTGATCTTCCGCGACGAAAGATAGCGGAAAAATGCCAAAATTGGCAGGACATCGACACACAGGCCGGCTGGCGCTAAAGTTCACGGCGGACGAAACAGCTCGGCGGGTTCGCCAGGGCCACATCCGGGAGATCAGGAGGTCCAGTGTACAGGCCATCACTGTCAGGCAAGATCGCTTTCGCCCAGCTTGCGCAGATGATCGTGTTCTCAGGCGCGCTGGCGCTGATTCTGGCCTCGACCGCCAGGCTGTTCGACTATGACGCAGTCATATCCGAACGGCTGGAACCGGCAGTGGAGGACTTGAAGACCGCCGAGACGCAACTCGAGATGGTGGTCGAATTTCTCGAATCGGGTTCCGCGGCCGACCTGGGCAGGGCGCGCGCCATCCTTCATCGGGATCAGCCGATGGGCAGACTCGTCAAGGCATCAAAAACGCTGGGCGCGCTCGGACGGAACAACGGTCTGGCCAGGGACACGCTGATCCGCGTGCGACGCGCGAACGACATACTCGAGCAGGCACACGCCGGCGACATTGCAGGTCTTGTTGAGATCGAGACCGCGGTGAATCGCCTGAATTCCGGATCACCCGGGACGCTTCAGGACCAGGTCAACGCCTCCGAGACCTCGGCGGCCATGATGAATCTGATCCATCCCGCGCGCGTTGTCGCCGGACACGCCTCCAGAATGGCGGCATCGGCGGCAAAGGAGGCCGAGCGCGAACTCACGTTCAGACGTTCCCGTCTGTGGACTTCCATCCTGGCGGTGTCCGCCGGCGCGCTGCTTCTGTCGGTGCTGTTCCTGATCCTTGCGATCCGTGCCATGCGTCCGGTGGGAGGTCTCGCCATCGCGGTCAAGAGGATGGCGGCCGGGGACCTGTCACCGGTACGCATCAACTCCTCGCGGGAGATCGAGGACACTGTCGACGCGTTGAACCAGATGGCGGCCGCACTCAGCGCGCGCCAGGCAGCGGAGGCAGTTGAAAAGGAACGCGAGGTCCGCACCGAGAGGCTGGCGGTCGTTGGAAGGATGGCTTCGGCGGTCGCACACGAGATCAGAAACCCCCTGAACTCGATCTCGCTGAACGTCGATCTTCTGGGCGACATGCTTGAGAGACCTGGAAGCAACCCCGAAAAGGGACGCGAGGTGATCAGGACGGTCCAGCGCGAGGTGGATCGTCTGAACGAGATCACCGAGGACTACCTGCAGTTCGGCAGAATGCCCAGGGGAATGATCGGTCCGTGCGACGTAACCGCGGTAATCCATGAGACATGTACGTTCATGGCCAGGGAATTCGATGCGTCCGGCGTCGTTGTCAAGGTCGAGGCGCGCTCCGGCGATGTAAGGGTGCTGTCAGACGAGGGCCAGCTCAGGCAGGCGCTGGTCAACGTCCTTCGCAACGCGGTCGAGGCAATGCCGGGCGGAGGTTCGGTCGCGGTCACGGTCGAGGCCGCGGGTAACGACAGGATCCAGATAGACATCGCCGACACCGGTCACGGAATATCGGCCGCGCAGATGTCGCGTATGTTCGAACCGTTCGCGACAACGAAACCAGGCGGCACCGGCCTGGGTCTGGCGTTTGTCCAGCAGGTGATTACCGAGTCTGGCGGCACTGTCGGGATAGAATCAACCGAAGGACGCGGAACCACGATACGAATCACGCTCAAGCGAGTCTGAGCCTGGTCATGGGATGGCCGAAGTGAGTTCTCAGCGTGCAGTGGCAGGCTTCTTGACCAGAACGGAGTGGAACAGATCCAGAAACTTTTCGTCCTCGTCCGAGTCCGGTTTCGACACGTTAATATTCCGCGCGCGATTCCCGGACGTAATGGTGACGAACCCCTTGTCATAGCCAATCCGTGACGGTTTTCTGCCGGGATCGAACAGACTGCGGCCCCACCAGCCGGACTCGGCCGGCAGCCCCATCAAATGGAAGATGGAAGGAGCGATGTCGACCTGACTCGCGAGCACGTCCCGGGGTGTGTCCGGCAGCGTCTGGCCCGAAAGGAAAATCAGAGGTATGCGTCCCAGGTTGTTTCTGGCGTGTCCCGGTATCCTTCCGGTGACGTTGTTCACCGCGCAGGAATGGTCCGACGAGACGATCACCAGGGTCTCCTCGTCAAGCAGCGCCCGGGCCCGGAGATCATCGATGAAACCGGCGACGTCGTGGTCGAGCCTGTCTACCGCCTTCAACCACTCGAAGGAGTCCTTGTGAACCTTCCTTTTGAGTTCCGACCTGGGCGGGTATGTCAGGTGTCTGTAATGAACCTGGCCGTTCGGCGGGTGCGTGTCGGTCCCGAGCAGCGCCACGAACAGTTTCTCGTCGCGATGCTCTTCCAGGTAGTCGGCGACCTCCCGGTAGAGAATCCGATCCTCGAGCCCCCATCCGTAGATGTATTTTCTAAGCGCCGTATCGTCGTAAAAGTCCTCCCGACCGATGATGGTCGAGAACCCCATATTCCTGAACACCCTGTTTTCATTAGCGAAATACTTGGAGGCGCTTCGAATGAAGACCGATTTGTAGCCGTGACGCTCAAGAAGCTTCGGGAACGAATTCGCATGGCCCGTCTGTTCCTGAACCATGTAGTTCGGGTGTCCGTTGAACGTGACCGTCAGCCCCTGAAGCGTCGGCGACCCTGTCGTGTAGAGGTTCGTGAACGTGACCTTCTGGATCTCGGGGGTACAGAAGAAACGATCAGCATAGTCGACGCCGATCTTCGGGTTGTGGCACGGCAGGGAATCGAGTGAAACCGACTCCGTAAAGACGTAGATAACCCTTTTGAACGGTTTAAGGCCGGTCGGCGGGGGCTCCTGTTGACGACCGACAGGCAGACTCCATTTGTCGACGATGCGTCCGTACTTGGAGATGTCGTAAAGCAGTTCGAACCTGTCCGAAATCAGGTTGTAGTCGTCGACGAAGTTTTCCGTATCGGGAGAAAACGCCTTCAACTTCTGCCCAAGCGCCGGGAACGCGACGTCCTTGAAAAGGCTCAGGAGCTGATTCCTGGTGGCGTAGTAGATCTGGGCGTTTCTGAAACCTGTGATGATCTTGTCGTGTTTGGCATCCTTCTTACCCTCGAACAGTCCGGAGGTGTGCACGAGGGTGACGACGATCATGATGAGAAGGCACGTCAGCGACTGATGCCAGAGGTAGCGACCATCCATTCGCCTGACAATCGCGGCAAAAGGAAACACTGAACCGAAGATCGCCGCCAGTATCAAAAGGAGATGCCACCACTTCATGTAGGACATGATCGCGTAGGGTTCGATCATGGCGAAGTGGTGACCTTCGAGCATCGTGTTACCGAAGTGGTACAGGACGATGTTGGCCGACGAAAGAAGCGTGTAGATCACTAGAAAAATCGCGGCGGGCCAGGGGACCCTGAAGATTGCTTTCAGGACGTACACGATCATCAGAGTCAACGAGATGTCGAAAACAGTTTTGCAGATGAACGAGACCGCCACCAACGGTTCGGAAAGAGAAAACTCGTTGTTGACCATCACGATCCACAGAAACATCACGTTCAGGGCCAGGAAGACAAGCGCCAGGATGAGTCGGTATCGATCGAACCGAGGCAGGAGCCCTGAGAAGAAATCCCTCGCGCCGTTCATGTCTGCTCCATCCACCGTTTCCGCCACCCCGGCGGCGCATGGATCCGCGAACCGCGGTCGGCCAGCGTCATCACGACAGTCGATGCAGGATTTTAAAGGACTTCGGACAAACTGACGATCTTTTTGCCCCTGACCCTGCCCCTGACCCTGACCCTGACCCTGATCCCGTCCCTGATCCTGCCCCTGATCCTGTCAGCCGCATCTGCAATCAGCCGGAGGGGGTCCGTACGAACACCGCCTGCCACGTCCCCACCCTGATCCGCCAGCGTGCCAAGGCAAACGACAGGGATCCGTAGGGGCGAATTACATTCGCCCCTCTGGACAATGACGGCGACAGGGACAGTGACGGTGGCAGCGACAGGGACGGGGTCTGTGTCGATGTTCACCGCCCGCCCCATCACCGCCGGGACAGGCGCCAGCAGATGGCGCGCACACCGTCAATGCGAGCGATCAAATCATCCGCGCATGCGGCGGGGATCGCGCCGTAGGCGGCAAGCAGGCGAATGGCCGTGGCTGATTCACCGGCCGAACCGCAGGCAATGGTGTAGTGGTAAATGCGATCCCGACCCGCACGGCCGGAGCCTTCCGCGAGGTTAAGCGCGACGGATTCGATGGCGCGTGTCAGTTGGTCAACCAAATCCCGGTGTCCCCGAACTGCCTGGACGGCGCGGATGGTCCTGACCGCAAGGTCTTCAGCCATGGAAACAACGCGAAGTCCATGGGGCCGTCCCTGCCTGTCCGTCATGATGGTTTGTATGTTGGTGATTGTATCCATGCTGTGTCCCCTCCCGTGAGGCCGTCAGATGACAATCACCCACGGCCTGCGGCGTTCTGCCGTCAAGGGTCGCAAGGCGACCGCCGCAGGCGGCCGGCGCAAAGCGCCAGGCCCTTGATGGCGAAGAGCGCCGCGGGCCATCCAGCAATGAAAGACGGCCTCGCGGGGGGAGAAACCAGTCCAGGCAGACACAACAAACACAAGACGGCGGCTCGCTCCCGGGCTGGCGCCCGTGCAGATGCATGAACGTGCGGCCCTGCGGGCCGGCCTCAAGATGGTTGGAGATTGGTGGGTGACGCCCGTGATCCCAGGGCCTCGGCGGCGCCGATGGCGCCAGCCTCGTGCCTGGGCTCTGTATGAACGACCGGCCCTGCGGGCCGGCCTCAGGAAGGGCGAATGTGATTCGCCCCTACGCCGGAACCAGACCCTTTCCCTGATCCTGTCCCTGACCCCGACGCTGTCGCAGAAGGGCGAATTGTCATTCGCCCCTACGCCTGTCCCTGCCCTGAGCTTTGTCGAAGGCTGCCTTGCGACAAACGACCCGGGATGGCACAATACCAAGTCCGCTTCTGGACTTGAAAACGAGGTTGGACGGATGAAAAAGATGATCATTACGGCCCTTGCCGTGTTGTTCGTGCCGCTGATGCTGACGTGCGCCACCCCGGGCGTGCGAAAAGGTTCAGGGGCTGACGCGGAGGTCTCGAAATTGGATTCCCTCAGAGAACTCAGGGGCAGGTTCGCCGACGTTGAGATCACCCTCGACGAATCCTCGGTCAGTCCCGAGGACATGCGCGTCCTGGAACACCTGGTCAAGGCCGCCGCGGTCATGGATCGCCTTTTCTGGAAGCAGGCGTCCGCCGATGGACGCGCCGTCCGCGACGAACTCGCCGGTCGGGACGATCCGGTGTCCGCCACAACCGTGGACCTGATGGACATCTTCTATGGCCCGTGGGATCGGCTGGATGATTTCAAGCCTTTCTATGGCGATAAACCGCGTCCGGCCGGCGTGACGTTCTACCCGGCCGACATGACCGCCGACGAGTTCAATCGCTGGCTTCAGGACCACCCCGGCGACGTTGAGTCGTTCCAGTCCTGGTTGACCGTGATCAGGCGGGAAGGCCAGTCACTGAAGGCGGTGCCCTACTCCGTCGAGTATGCCGCCGATCTGAAGGAGGCTGCCGGTCATCTTCGCGCGGCCGCCGACGAGACCAGCGACGGCGCCCTGAAGAAATATCTGCGGGGCCGCGCGGATGCCTTCGAGTCCAACCACTACATGGAAAGCGACATGGACTGGATGGACCTCGGAACCGACCAGTCGGCCGGAGCCTCGGCCATCGAGGTGGTAATCGGGCCGTACGAAGTCTACGAAGACTCGCTGCTGGGACTGAAGTCGGCGTTCGAGGCGTTCATAACCGTCGTCGACGCGAACGAAAGCCGTAAGCTGTCGATGGTTGCCGGCATGCTCGATGAACTCGAGGCCAACCTGCCGATGGCCGACCACATGAAGAACTTCAGCCGTGGCAAGTCGTCGCCGATCAAGGTCGTAAATGTGGTCTACACCGCCGGCGACACGAAGGCCGGGGTGCAGACGGCCGCGTTCAACCTCCCCAACGACGAGCGGGTCAGGAACCAGAAGGGCTCCAAGAAGGTGATGCTGCGCAACGTCACCAGGGCGAAGTTCGACAAGGCGCTGATCCCGATTTCGAACACCGCGATCGACGCGGCGCTGATCCCGTTCATCGACTTCGACGCGTACTTCAACTTCATCCTGATGCACGAAGTGTCCCACGGTCTTGGACCGGGAATCATTTCGATGCCCGACGGGTCGAAGACAACCGTCAACCTGGCTCTGAAGGAAACCTACTCGACCATCGAGGAATGCAAGGCCGACATTCTCAGCGTATTCACCACATCCTACATGGCTGGCAAGGGGATCTTCGACGCTGCATTCATGGACAAGACCGCCGCTTCGTACCTGGCCGGCATCTTCCGTTCGGTCCGCTTCGGAATCGGCGAGGCCCACGGCAGCGCCAACATCATGCAGTTCAACTACCTGCGTGAAAAGGGCGCCATCACCTTTGACGAGGCCACCGGCAGGTTCGGACTCGATCGCTCCAGGTTCGACGGCGCCGTTGAGGGTCTTGCTCGCGAAGTGCTGACCATCGAGGCCAACGGCGACTACGAGGCCGCTGCCGCGATGATTAAGAAGTACGTTTTCATGCCGGCCGAGGTGGCCGCCGCTCTTGACAGGCTCGGTCACATTCCGGTCGACATCAAGCCGATCTATACGCTCGGTGACCGGCTCCTGGCGCGCTGATGCCCGACAAAATCGACAAATCGCTCAACGAAACGCATGCAACGATCAGGATTGTCTCGCCCGGACACCTGGGCCGTGGAATCGGCAGGCTGGACAACAAGGTCTGCATGGTCCCGTACACGGTTCCGGGCGACCTGGTGACCATCAGGACAATCAAGGACCACGGAAGCTGGCTTGAGGCCGCAATCGTCGAGATTCTTGAGCCAGGTCCGGGACGGGTCGAACCTGCCTGTCCGGTTTACGGACGATGTGGCGGATGCCAGCTCAGGCACATCGACGACGAACGACGCGCGACATGGAAGACGGCCGTATTCCGTGACCTGCTGAAGCGTATCGGGCATGTCGAGGTTCCTGACATCGAGTTCCTGCCGGCGGCCATTGACGACTGGCGCTGCCGGATGACCCTGCATGTCGACGCCGCGACCGGGCGAACCGGTTTTTTCGAGGCGGCCAGCCACTCGGTCGTCAGTCCAGGCGCATGTCCAATCGCCATGGAACCCCTGCATTCTCTGATGACACCGGTCTGCAACGAGGCCGGAAAGCATTGCCGCGAGTCGGCCGAGATCGAACTGGTGACAGGCGACGACGGCCGTTGCGTGAGCGTGGTCGACGCCGGACGGGGTGATCCGTCACGTCTGGCGGATGCCCTTTCGCGCATGGAAGGAATCACGGGAGTGATGTCGAAAGGCCGTCAGGGAAGGTGGCGGGAAACAGGGGATAAGACGATTCAGTGGCCGACGGCCGGATTGCCCGGGGCAACGGCACGAATCCCGGTGGACCCGAGGGGCTTCACGCAGGCACATCTGACGATGAACAAAGCGCTGGTGGAAAAGGTGCTGGAACACGCCGGCGCGCCGCTTGAAAGCAGGCGTGTCGTCGAACTGTACGCCGGCGCCGGGAATATCACGGTTCCTCTGGCACTCCGCGGCGCCACGGTATTCGCGACCGACATCAACGAACCGGCAATCGGCTCCGCATCGGTCACGATGAAACGTCTGGGCCGGACGGTCGTTCACACCGCGGGCAGGGTATCGCAGGTGCTCAAACGCCTTCCTGCCGGATTCGTCCGCCCGGACCTGTTGATCGCCGACCCTCCCAGGCTGGGCATGGAGCGGGACGCCGCCGCCGTTGCCGGGTTAGGGGCCGCTCGCGTTGTTCTGTGTTCGTGCGAACCGTCGACACTTGCGCGCGACATCATCGAATTCCAGCGTGCCGGTTACCGGCTCGAGAGGGCATCCATCGTTGACATGTTCCCGTCGACGTATCACATGGAGGCCGTGATCTCCTTGACGTTTTGACGCCAGTGCGGATAATCCCAAGTCCGGCCGAAACGGCTGGAAAACATTGAACGGAAACGAGAATTGAAAGCCGAAATCATAAAGGAATTCACCTTCGAGGCAGCGCACCGGCTGCCTTGTGTCGGTCCCGATCACAAATGCTCACGACTCCACGGTCACCTGTTCAAGGTCGAGGTCGCAATATCCGGCGAGGTCGACCCCGAGCTGGGCTGGGTGATGGACTTCGGCGACCTGGCCCGCGAGGCCGGTCGTATCATTTCGACCCTTGACCATCGGGTTCTGAACGACATTGAAGGGCTTGGAAACCCGACCTCGGAAAATCTCTCAAAACACCTGTACGACCTGATCTCGAAGGTAATTCCGGGTGTTACCGGCATAACCGTCCACGAGAGCCCTTCTTCACGCTGCACCTACAAGCCGGGGACAGCGCCCGTGGAGCCTCGCGGTGACTTCCGCATCACGACCACCGAACTGATCTTCTCGGCGGCCCACTATCTGGTGTTTCCTCCTGTTGGACGCGAGCCTCTTCACGGCCACGATTACCGGATGACCGTGACAGGTATCTCGTCACGACCGGCACCCGGGGCCAGGGAGACGCTCAACCGCCTGGCGTGCGAGGCGATAGCGCCGATGGAACACAAACTGCTGCTGGCCGCGACCCCCGCCGCCGGACGCATGCACGCTGACGAAAATACCGTTAGATTCGAACTGGGCGACAGCGTGATCGTGCTGCCGACTCGGGACTGCTATCTTCTGGACGGCACGGCCAATTCCAGCACCGAACTGATCGCCGCGCACGTCGCCGACCTGATCGCCCGCGACAACGACGCCGCTCAGGCCGGCTTCACCGCGGTCGAGGTCGAAATCTTCGAAGGGATCGACTGCAGGGCGCGCGTCTGCCAGACTGTCGGGGCATAATCGAATCAGCGCACTGTTTCCGACCTTGACGCCGGGGGTTACATGACGGACATCAACGGAACCGCTCCAGTGGAGATCCTTTCACTCCTGCCCGACGAACTGGCGTCGCTTCCGGCACTGAAAGGCGAACCTCCCTACAGGGGTCAGCAGGTGTTCTCGTGGATTCACGAGGCCCGGGTATATGACTTCCTGTCGATGACGAACCTCTCCATGGCGCTCAGACAGCAGCTTGCAACCGACTTGACGATCTTCTCCCGGCAACCGGTCGAGATTCAGGACTCGCGAGACGGTTCGAGAAAGCTGATCTTCGAGACTCCCGAGGGCGACCACTACTCGGCCGTCCTGATGCCATCGCCGGAACGCAACACGCTGTGCATCTCAAGTCAGGTCGGATGTCGCATGAACTGCGGTTTCTGCATGACCGCCCGGCTCGGCTTCAAACGCAACCTGACCGCCGCCGAGATCATCGGGCAGATTCACGCCGGCGCCGCCCTGCTGGAGCCGCCAGCACGGGTTTCAAACGTGGTTTTCATGGGCATGGGCGAGCCGCTGGACAACTTCGACGAAGTCCTGAAGGCGGTCCGCGTCATCACCCACCGCAAGGGACTGAAGGTCGCGCCGCGACGAACAACCATATCCACGGTAGGCCTGATCGACCGCGTGGCCGACTTCGTGGCGAAGGACACCGGCGCCAGCATCGCCCTGTCTTTGTGCGCGACCACCGACGAAGCCAGGAACCGTATCGTTCCACAGGGTCGTCGGTACGGTCTTGAGGACTTGATCGGCGGGCTCGCTCGAATCAGACTGGCTCACGGTCACGTATTCACCATCGAATACATGCTGATCAAGGGTGTCGGCGACAGTCTGGCGGACGCCAGACGGCTGTCGGCAATGGCCTCGCGGTTCCCATCCAAGATCAACCTGATCCCTTTCAACCCGTGGCCGGGTTCGCCTTTCGAACGTCCGACCCCCGAGGCCATCGAGACCTTCCGGCAGTTCCTCGAATCCAGGAACCACACGGTGACGGTCAGGATGAGCCGCGGTCAGGATATCGGCGCCGCCTGCGGTCAGCTCGACGGATGCAAAACCGGCCCCAACGACCTATAATTCCACCCGATGGAAAGCCAATTCGAAAATGGCACGACCGACCGCCTTGAATCGATCCCGCGCCAGGAAGCTGATGACGTGGGCGAACGCGTCCACATCTGTATAGGGGCAACCTGCAACAACAACTGCATCTTCTGCATGGAAGACGACCGCGAGGAACGCGCCCGGGTCGTCGGCGCCTGGTCGAAGGACGACGTTCTGGACCTGATAGAAGGGCACCGCGGCACGCATGAAATCCTGTTCACCAGCGGCGAACCGACCATGAACAAGGATCTGCCCGATTACGTCAGGGCGGCCGCGACGGGCGGTTATGAAGTGATCGGTGTCATCTCGAACGGAAGACGCTTTTCGTACATGCCGTTCGCGGTCAGCCTGCTGCGCGCCGGCCTGAACAACATCATCGTCTCGATTCATGGATCCGATGCGGCCACGCACGACGCTCTCACCCGAACCCGCGGCAGCTTCGGGCAGACGCTGACCGGTCTGCGGAACCTCTCGGCGCTCAAAGGCGCTTTCGGTTTCAAGCTGCAGACCAGCACGGTCGTGACCGAAAAAAACCTGGCTGACATGGCCGCCTTCTGCGACCTGATGGGGACACTGGACGTCGACGCCCACGCATTCAACGTGATGATGCCTGACGGCGGAGGTCGAACCCACCTCGAACGACTGATGCCTCGCTATTCCGATGTCGCCCGGATGTTTGGCGGGCTGCTGTCTTCGATCCCGCCGACGGTGGTGGAACGGATGGCGCTGGTGGACATCCCGTACTGCACGACCGTCGGACTGCCCGATTCGATTCGTGGATATGTGGAACGCTATTTCCACTACGAGCCGGACGGTTCTTTCGAAAAAAAGGCGCGGAAGGCCGGTGTGGCGCGGACATCGCCGAGCGATGGTGATGCCGGCCTGTTCAAACCTGAAGCGATTCAGGGCGATTCCGGCAGTTTTGAGCTTGTAACCCGAACCTATCAGGAAACCTGGGTGAAATCCAAGCGCGCGGAATGCGACGGCTGCAGGTACAATGGGATCTGCCGTGGTGTCTGGAAGCCTTACACGGACAGGTTCGGCTGGGACGAGTTCAAGGCGGTGAATCCATGATCTTGCGACGCACAGTTTTCCAGCCTCTGTCCGGACGGCTTCCGGTTTTGTGGCTGATGGCCGCGACGGTGCTTGTGCTTGGGGCGCCGGTCGGCTGCGGCGGGGGACCGGGCTTCATCGAGGGTCGCGACTACTCGGCGTTCTACGATTTCGGCGGACCGCAGGATGTAGCGACGCCGGATAACGGACGGCAGGATGGTTTCGCGCTTGATGCGGATCGCGACGCTTCCGGTGACGACCCTGGCAGGGAAGTGTGGACGCCCGACCATGGCAGTGACCCAGGTCAGACCGATCCGGGTGGCGGGGACACGGTTCAGGACACCTCGATTCCAACGCCTTCCGTCGTATTTGTCACGAACAAGGCCTGGGAGACAAGGGCGAATTCGATGATCGGCGGCGCAAAGCGTTCGGTCGACCTGATTCACCTGAGTTTTTCGCAATACAGCCCGGACGATATCAGCGTGGCGAACTCCCTGAAGAGCGCGGCCGGCCGCGGAGTGCCGGTCAGAGTCCTCCTCGACAACGACCCCGAAGGCAATCCGGCCCGTGTCGAGGAACTTAATGAAATCAACAACATCACCGCCAAGCTTGACGGATGGAACGGCACGACCCACGTCAAGCTTCTGGTGGTCGATGACGAACAGGTCCTGGTCGGATCGACCAACTTGTCCAAGTCATCGCTGCACTTCAACAACGAGGCCAACCTTTGGCTGAACGAGCCTGAGACGGTCCAGGAATTCGTCGAATACGTCGAATCGGTATGGAACTCCCCTTCCACGAGGCAGGGTATGGAGGCCAACGTTTCAGCCTCTGGAATCCTCCCGATCGGCGATCAGGAATATGTCAACTCGGTCACGCCGATTATCGACGACGCCACCGATCGAATCCTTTTGGTCATGTACAATTTCAATCCCGATTCGAGCCTGGCGACCAAGCTGGCAAACGGGTTGAAATCCGCGGCCGGCAGGGGAGTAACGGTAAAAGTGCTTTTTGAACGCTGTTTACGGGACTACGCCAGCTATCTGACCCCGCAGAACGAAGAGATGGCCGACATTCTGGAACAGAGCGGGATCGAGGTCAGGTTCGACGAACCTGACCCGGACAACGACACCTACGACGACATAACGCACGCCAAACTGCTGATCGTCGATGACACCGTGATCGTGTATTCCGGCAACTGGAACCAGAGCGGGCTGAACGAAAATCATGAGGCCGGCGCGATTGTGGATGGCGTCGATTCGGTAACCACCGCGGCCGTCAGCTATTTCAACAGCATCTTCAACGTCGGATTCGACTGGCCGTGATCGGAACCGGTCCGATATTCGAACCTGTCAGTACCGGCTTGAGTCTGAGCGCATGCCCGCGAATACATTCCTGCAGTAGAACGGTCCCTCGTAGATGAACCCGGTGAATCCCTCGAACAGGTCGGCGCCGGCATCCTGGAACTTCCATGCGTCGCGACCGGTAAAGATGCCTCCGCACCCGATGATGATCGGGCCACGCCCGACCTGATTCCTGACCGCGGCCACGGTAGCGACCGCCTTGTCCAGCAGCAGGGCGCCGCTGAGTCCACCGCGCAGCCCGAGTTCCAGTTCGGCGGCCGACAGGCCTTCGCGACCTTTCGTCGTATTGCTGGCAACGAAACCATCGATCCCGCATGACATGGCCACGTCAACCGTTGCCGCCAGATCCGGCGCCGTCCGGTCCGGGGACAGTTTGACCAGCACCTTGCGTTTTCCGGCGACCGCTTCCCTGACGGCGACCAGAAGCGCGCGAAGCTGATCCGGGTCATTCTCGAAATCGCGACCGCTTTCGACGTTGGGGCAGGACAGATTCAGCACCAGCATGTCGGCCACCGGCAGCAGCCCATTGACCGACTCCAGGATGTCCGCGATCGCCGCTTCGCCGTGAATGGCGGGATCCGCGGTCTTTCCAATATTAACAAGCACCGGCATCCGCCGTTTCTGAATCTCCAGCTTCTTTCTGACCGCCTTCCATCCCTTCGACGGAAGCCCCATCCGGTTGATCATCGAGTTCGACTCGACCAGCCGGTGAACACGCGGTTTAGGGTTGCCGGGCCACTCGCCTGCAGTCACCGTTCCAACTTCGACAAATCCAAAGCCCAGTCCCCAGACGGCAGGCAGAGCGTCTCCGTTCTTCACCCATCCGGCCGCCACTCCGAGGCGGTTCGGGAACCGCAGTCCGCCGACCTCGACACTGTCGGCCCGACGTGGCCCCATGACCGAGCGCATGATTGAAGGGACGCCCGGAACCACCGACGCCACGCGCAGCCCTGCCATGGCCATGTGATGGGCGGTCTCGCCATTGAACTTGAACAGGAACGGACGCAGAATTTTCTTGTACAACATATTCACACTCCCGGCAGGGCCGGAGGATATCACGATTCGAGACGCCTGACGGCCGAAATCAAAGACGCTGTATGGTGGATGGGCTAGAATGTCCAATGATTGAAAAGGGGGCCTTTATGAGCAACCAGATCCTCGCCCACGCACTGGAGAGAATGGGGGTGGCCGAGTACAACGTCTCCGGCTCACCTCTGTCCAAGGCCTACTGGTCGGTGACCCAGATCATCGCCCGAACCGGTTGGACGACACTCGAACAGACCCCGGAAATCGCCGTCGTGCTGGGTTCCGGGCTGGGCGGATTCGAAAAGAGGCTGCATTCGCAGTTCGAGATTCCTTTTCATGACGTCGGGCTTCCGGCGCCCGGAATTCCAGGTCATTCAGGCAGGCTCTGCATCGGAACGCTTTCCGGTCACAGGGTCGCGGTTCTGGCCGGACGGGTCCACTACTATGAAGGCCACGACTTCGAAACGGTCTGTCGCGCCACGCGCGTGATGGCGCTGCTTGGGGTCCCGACACTTCTTTTATCGAACGCCGCCGGTGGCATCAACCCGGACTTCGCGGTGGGCGACCTGATGCTGATACGAGACCACCTGAATCTGATGGGGGACAATCCGTTACGGGGGCCCAATCCAGGCAACCTCGGCCCGCGTTTCCCGGACATGACAACCGCCTGGACTCCCGCGATCAGACAGGTTTTCAAGGAACAGGCTGCACGACTGGGGTTGACTCTGAAGGAAGGCGTTTACGCCGCCAACTGCGGTCCGACATACGAGACCCCGGCCGAGGTTCGCATGCTGAAAGCGATTGGCGCGGATGCTGTCGGCATGTCCACGGCACCCGAGGCGATCGCTGCCAGGCACGCGGGGATGCGGGTCGGTGGCGTATCGGTGGTCACGAATGCCGCGGCCGGTACCGGCGCGAGCGAACTGTCGCACGAAGAGGTGAAGGAGGTCGGGGCGGCCGCCGGGGTCAAACTCGGAGACCTGTTCGAGGCGGTCATCGCTGACGGGAAATGGTGAAATGCTGAACGAAGATCAGAAATCGGCCCTGCTTTGCGCGGCCAGGCGCGTCATGGACAACGCATACGCCCCGTATTCTGGATTCCGGGTGGGCGCGGCGATTCTCGGGGCGTCAGGCGCGATCCACGTCGGATGCAACGTCGAGAACTCCTCATATCCGGTCGGCACCTGCGCCGAGAGAAACGCGATCGGCGCGGCAACCGCGGCCGGCGAAAGGTCGGTTCTGGCGGTCATGATCGTGGCATCCCATCCGACTCCCGTTCCTCCGTGCGGGATGTGTCGCCAGGCCCTGAATGAGCTGGGGCCGGACGTTATCGTAATCAGTGTCGGGAACCTCGGGGCGGAACGTACCTGGACGGTCCGCGAGCTCCTGCCCGACGCCTTTGACAGCGGGATGCTTGATGGACGCGACCGGTAATCCGACAAGACCGCGGATGGTGCTTCGCGGAGCCACCGTGGTGACCTGTGACGACGATAATCAGATCCTGACCGGAGACATCGTGATCCGGGATGGCCTGATTGAACAGGTGGTGCCTTCGGCGCCACGCCTTGGCGGCGAGGAATCCATCGACCTGACCGGCCTGATCGTGATGCCGGCCTTCATCCAGACCCATGTTCACACATGCCAGACCCTGTGGCGCAACCTGGCCGACGACATGAGCTTGATGACCTGGCTGCGTCATCGCACCTGGCCTTTTGAAGACGCGATGACCCGCGAGATGATCCGGGCGTCCGTTCGTCTTTCGGCGGCTGAACTGCTGTTGTCGGGCACCCTTACCATCAACGATTTCGGGCTTCTGCATGATGCGGACGCGATTCCGGCCGCTGCCGCGGGCACAGGTCTTCGCGGTGTCTGGGCCAGCATCCTCGTCGACACGCTTGATCCGTCGTCGGGGTTGACGCCTCAGGAACCGGAAGCGGCCGTTCGGGACGCGGTGGAAACGGCCCAGGCGGTCAGGGGCCTGGATTCGGTCGCCGGGTACGCGATGTCCCCGCGTTTCGCGCCGTCGTGTTCCCGCGAACTGCTGACACTCGTTGCGCAGACATCACGTCAGACCGGAATTCCGATCCACACGCACTGCTCCGAGAACGACGAGGAAAACGACCTTTCGGTCGCAAGATTCGGCATGCGGCCGCTTGCCTTGTTCGACGAGCTCGGCATTCTGGGCCCCGACACCAGGCTGGCGCATTGCGTGAAGGTGACCGACGACGAAATTGCTCTGCTCGCGGCGACGGAAACGAAGGTGCTGCACTGCCCTTCCACGAACATGAAACTGGGTTCGGGGATCGCTCCCATACCCCGGATGCTTCAGGCCGGTGTTCAGGTTTCGATCGGCGCGGACGGCGCCCCGGCGAACAACAACCTCGACATGTTCGTCGAGATGCGCGCGGCATCGCTGATCCAGAAGGCGCTGCACGGTCCACTGGCAATGCCCGCCTGGCAGGTGATCCGGATGGCTACCGTGAACGGGGCGCACGCGCTCGGCCTGGACAAACAGACAGGGTCGCTGACACCGGGCAGACGCGCGGACATCCTCGTCCTTAATCCCCGCCTGCCTCACAGCACCGGATTCGACGACCCCTGTAAAGCGATTGTCTATTCGATGGGACGTGACAACGTTCTTCATCTGCTCTCGGCCGGCCGGTTTGTTGTCAAGGATCACAGATGCGTCGGACTCGATTCGGATGAAGTCTGCGAGACGGCCATCAGCGCGATGGATCTGCTTCGCCGGACTGCCAGGGACTATAACTGACGTACTGATCAATCACGGCACCCTTTTTGGGGCCGATGCCTTTCACACGCCGCAGATCACGCGCCGACCTGAACGGGCCTTCCTTCAGGCGGCTTCTTACCATTGCCCGGGCCGTCGAGGGACCGACGCCGTTGATCGCCTCCAGGTCGGAAACGGTCGCCGCGTTTATCGGCACCGGTATCCCGAACGTCAGAAGGTCGCTGCCCGACATCCAGCCCTGAACCACGCTCCCGTCCGGCAGGACCGATATGGACATTCCGGCCCTGGACAGCCCCTTCAAGACACACTCGCCCTTGAAGCCCGCCAGGGCGAGGGCGGTGCATGCGTCCGGAGCGCTGTCAAAAACGATGATCACCCTCTGCCGGCCAGGCCACGCGACTTCGATCGGACAGTCGGCGGATATGGTGACCCTGTTCGGGAGACTGGCCGGGACGACAGCGATCATGGACGCCACCGTCACCACGAAGGCGCAGATGACCATCGCCCTGAAGGGCGTGCGGGCCTGCGCGGTCATATGTCACCGGATTCAGAGGTTCTGGACGGGCGGGTTCTCGGGGGTGCCACCATCAAGGATCTGGACCTCGACCTTGTTGACCAGGGCCGGATAACCGGTTCCAGCCGGGATAAGGCGACCCATGATGATGTTTTCCTTGAGGCCGCGAAGTCTGTCTTCCTTGCCGGAAATGGCGGCTTCGGTGAGGACGCGGGTCGTCTCCTGGAAGGAGGCGGCGGACAGGAACGATTCGACATGCAGCGACGCCTTGGTGATGCCGAGCAGAATCGGTTCGCCGACGGCCGGAGCCTTGTCTTCATCGAAAAGCCTGTTGTTCTCTTCTTCGAATGCCCAGCGGTCCACATGCTCGTCAACCAGGAACCTGGAGTCGCCGGCCTCGGTGATCTTCACCCAGCGCAGCATCTGGCGGACGATGACCTCGATGTGTTTATCGTGAATTCTGACCGACTGCAGACGATAAACTTCCTGGACCTCGTCGACCAGGTACTTCGCCAGCGCCTGAATCGAGAGAACCCTGAGGATGTCGTGCGGATTCGACGCGCCGTCCATCAACGGATCGCCGGCCCGGACTTCATCGCCTTCGCGCAGGCTGACATACTTTCCCTTCGGGATCAGGTACTCGATCTTCTCGCCGACTTCCGGGGTGATGACGATCTTGCGCTTGCCCTTCGTGGCCTTTCCGAACGAAACGATACCGTCAATCTCGGAGATGATGGCATGCTCCTTCGGCTTGCGGGCCTCGAAGAGTTCGGCGACACGGGGCAGACCGCCCGTGATGTCCTTCATCTTGGTCGTTTCCTTGGGAACCCTGGCGATGACGTCGCCGGGGAATATCTCGTCACCCTCGGAAACCGTGATGTTGGCGCCGACAGGCAGCAGGTACTTCGCTTCGAGGTTCCTGCCCGGGATCACCTTCGTCTTGCCCTTCTTGTCCTTTACCATGATGCACGGACGGGCATCGACGTCCTTGGACTCGATCAGTACCTTTCGCGACATACCGGTGACCTCGTCGGTCAATTCCTTGACCGTGACGCCCTCGATTATGTCCTCGAACCGGATGACGCCGTCGACCTCGGTGAGGATCGGGTTCGACCACGGATCCCAGGAGGCCAGTGTCGCGCCGCCCTGTACCGCCTGCGCGTCACGAACGCGCAGAACTGAACCGTACGGCACCGGGTACTTTTCACGCTCGCGGCCCTGCTCGTCCAGAATCGCGATCTCGCCGTTGCGGTTCATAACGACCAGTTCGCCGTTACGACGCTCGATTGTGGTGAGATCATTGAACTTGACCGTACCGGCCTTGCGGGACTCGAGAGAACTCTGCTCGGAGACGCGGGCCGTACCACCGATGTGGAACGTACGCATCGTGAGCTGGGTTCCAGGCTCGCCGATCGACTGCGCGGCCATGATGCCGACCGCCTCGCCGATGTTGACCAGCCTGCCCCTTGCGAGGTCGCGCCCGTAGCACAGCGCGCAGCAGCCAATCTTGGTGCGGCACGTCAGGACCGACCGGACCGAAACCTTCTCGATACCGGCGTCGATGATGTCCTTCGCCTGCTCTTCCTCGATCTCCTCGTTCGCATGGACAATGATATGGTCCGGGTTGTACGGATCCACGATATCGTCGATGGCGACGCGGCCGATGATTCGATCGTAGAGGGGCTCGCGGATCTCGCCGCCGTGGACCAGGGCCGAGACCTCGACCGAGTCCAGGGTTCCACAATCGTATTCGGAAACGACCAGATCCTGCGCCACGTCGACCAGTCGCCTGGTCAGGTAGCCGGCGTTTGCCGTTTTGAGGGCTGTGTCGGCCAGACCCTTACGGGCGCCGTGCGTGGAGATGAAGTACTCGAGAACCGACAGTCCCTCGCGGAAGTTGGCGATAATCGGGGTCTCCATGATCTCGCCGGACGGCTTCGCCATCAGGCCTCGCATGCCGGCGAGCTGCCGCATCTGCATCGCGGAGCCTCGGGCGCCCGAATCGGCCATGATGAAGATCGGGTTCATCGACGGAACCTTCTTCTGCTCGCCGTCGATCTCGACGAAATCCGTCGAAATACCGTCCATCATCTTCTTCGCGACTTCGTCGGCCGCGCCGGACCAGCAGTCGATCACCTTGTTGGTCTTCTCGCCGTCGGTGATCGAACCTTCCTGGTACTGGTTCTCGATGTCGGCAATCTTGGCCCGGGCCTTGTTGATGATCTCATCCTTCTCGGCCGGGATGACCATGTCGTCCGCGCCAATGGAAATGCCGGCGCGGGTCGCCTGAGTGTATCCCCAGGTACGAATCTGGTCGGCCAGGATGACTGTGTCCTTTGAACCGCAGTTCCGGTAGGTCTCGTCGATAAGGTTCGACAGGGCCTTCTTGTCCATGACACGGTTGTAGAGACGGAACGGGATGGACTCGGGAACGATCTCCCTGAGCAGGGTTCGACCGACCGTCGTCTCGATCATCTCGCCGTCGATGCGAACCTTGATCTTCGCCTGGATCTCGATGTCGGCGGCGTCGTAAGCCACGCGGACTTCCTCGGGACTGCAGAAAACCCTGCCCTCGCCGCGGGCGCCGGGACGTTCGCGGGTCGTGTAGTACATGCCCAGAACGATGTCCTGGGACGGCGTGATGACGGAACGTCCATCAGCCGGCTTCAGGATGTTGTTCGAAGACATCATCAGGACGCGCGCTTCCATCTGCGACTCAAGCGACAGAGGCAGGTGAACCGCCATCTGGTCACCGTCGAAGTCGGCGTTGTAGGCGGCGCAAACCAGCGGGTGAAGCTGCAGGGCCTTGCCCTCGATCAGTACCGGCTCGAACGCCTGCATGCCCAGGCGGTGCAGGGTCGGTGCGCGGTTAAGCAGAACCGGGTGTTCCTTGGATACTTCCTCGAGAATGTCCCAGACGACCGGGTTTTCTTCCTCGACCATCTTCTTGGCGGTCTTGATCGTCTGCGCGTAGCCGCGTTCTTCCAGCTTGTTGAAGATGAACGGCTTGAACAGTTCCAGCGCCATCTTCTTCGGGAGTCCGCACTGGTGCAGCTTCAGTTCCGGACCGACGGTGATGACCGAACGGCCGGAGTAGTCGACGCGCTTTCCGAGCAGGTTCTGACGGAACCGGCCCTGCTTTCCTTTCAGCATGTCGGACAGGGACTTCAGCGGACGACGGTTCGTGCCGGTGATCACCTTGCCGCGGCGGCCGTTATCGAACAGGGCGTCCACCGCCTCCTGGAGCATGCGCTTCTCGTTCCGGATGATGATCTCCGGGGCGTTCAGCTCCATCAGCTTCTTCAGGCGGTTGTTCCGGTTAATGACGCGACGGTAGAGATCGTTAAGGTCCGATGTGGCGAAACGACCACCGTCAAGGGGCACCAGGGGGCGCAGGTCGGGCGGCAGGACCGGCAGATTCTTCAGGATCATCCACTCGGGCCTGTTGCCGGAATCGCGCAGAGCCTCGACGACCTTCAGACGCTTGGAAAGCTTCTTGAGCTTCGCGTCGGAGTTCGACTCGCGAACCTCGGCTCGAATCTTGTCCGCCTCGGTGTCGACATCGATCCGCTCGAGAAGCGTGCGGATGGCCTCCGCGCCCATACCGGCGGTGAAAGCGCCATCGCCGTACTTCTCAAGAAGTTCCTCGTACTTTTCCTCGGAGATGACCTGGGTGACCTCGAGTTCGTCAACCACGCCCGGGTCGATCACGACATATGCGACGCAGTAAAGAACCTTCTCGAGGTCCTTGAGCGTGATGTCGAGAACGTTGCCGATGCGGCTGGGAATGCTCTTGAGGAACCAGATGTGGGCCACCGGCGAAGCCAGCGTGATGTGCCCCATTCTCTCGCGGCGAACCTTGCTCTGGATCACCTCGACGCCACACTTCTCGCACACGACGCCGCGATGCTTCAGGCGCTTGTAGCGGCCGCAATTGCATTCGTAGTCCTTTACGGGCCCGAATATCTTGGCGCAGAACAGACCGTCGCGCTCAGGCTTGAACGTGCGGTAGTTGATCGTCTCGGGCTTCTTGACCTCGCCGTAGGACCACCCGAGGATGGTCTTCGGTGAAGCAAGCGACACCCGCATGCCTTCGACCAGGAGCGGATCCCTTGGCCTCTCGAAAACGGTGAACATGTCCTTCACGGTCACCCCCAAACTACAAGCATCAACAACGATGCCGTGGAGCTAGATCTGTGCCTCGTCCGCCTCAATAAGCTGGGCGTCGATAGCAAGGGACTTCAACTCCTTCAACAGGACGTTGAAGACCTCGGGAAGCCCGGCGTGTACGTTGTACTCGCCCTTCACGATCGAATCGTACGTGGCGGTACGGCCCGCGACGTCGTCGGACTTGACCGTGAGCACTTCCTGCAGCGAGTAGGCAGCACCGTAAGCCTCGAAGGCCCACACTTCCATCTCGCCGATACGCTGACCGCCGAACTGCGCCTTGCCCCCGAGCGGCTGCTGCGTGACAAGCGAGTACGGACCGGTGGAACGTGCGTGCATCTTCTCGTCGACCAGGTGGTGCAGCTTCATCACGTACATGACGCCAACCGTCACCTCGGAATCGAACGGTTCGCCGGTTCTTCCGTCGAACAGTGTCGTCTTGCCGTGCGTGGCGAGTCCGGCCTCTTCGAGCCACAGCTTGATCTCGGCCTCGTTCGCGCCGTCGAAAACAGGCGAACCGACCGGGATGCCCGTGGTCGTGTACTGCTTCGCGAAATCGATCACGTCGCCGTCCTCGAGTTCCTCGATGATCTTCTTCATCGTCGGAGTGGTGAACAGCTTCAGGAACTTTTCGCGCAGCGCCTTGACACCGCCCTTGTCGACCAGCTCGGCGATCTTGGAGCTCATCTCGCGCGCGGCCCATCCCAGGTGGGATTCCAGAATCTGTCCGACGTTCATTCGGGAAGGAACGCCGAGCGGGTTCAGAACCACGTCGACCGGACGACCGTCGGCCAGATAGGGCATGTCCTCGACCGGCAGAATCCGGGAGAGAACACCCTTGTTACCATGGCGGCCGGCGAGCTTGTCGCCTGGCTGAATCTTGCGCTTGATCGCGACATAAACCTTGATGGTCTTGATAACGCCGGGGGGCAGTTCGTCCCCGCGCTTCATTCTGGCGACCTTATCCGCAAATTTCTGCGAAATCAGAGCCTTCTGGGACTCCATCGCTTCAATCAGCTGATGAACGCGGTGTTCGGTCGCATCGTCCGTCAGCCGGATCTGCGACAAAGCATCGATAGCGAGGTTCGCCATATCGGCGGCCTTCAGCTTCGCGTTCTTCTTCAGGATCACATCGCCGTTGCGGTTCGTGACGGGCGCCGCGACCGTGCAGCCTTCGAGCAGCGCAACAAGGCGCTCCCGCATGGCACGGGTCATGACGCGCAGTTCGTCGTCGCGATCCTTGTTCATCGCGGCTTCTTCAGCGTCCTCGAGCTCGCGCGTCCGGTCGTCCTTTTCGGCGCCCTTGCGTGAGAACACCTTGGCGCCGACCACGATGCCGGTGACACCCGGCGGGACACGCAGCGACGAATCCTTAACGTCGGCCGCCTTCTCGCCAAAGATCGCGCGCAGAAGCTTTTCTTCCGGTGAAAGCTGCGTCTCGCCCTTCGGGGTAATCTTGCCGACCAGGATGTCGCCGGTCGTCACCTCGGCGCCGATTCGCACGATACCGCTCGAGTCCAGGTTCGCCAGCGCCTCTTCCGAGACGTTCGGGATGTCCTGGGTGATCTCCTCGCGACCGAGTTTGGTGTCGCGGGACACGCACTCGAACTCCTCGATGTGGATGGATGTGAAATAGTCCTGCTGGACCATCCTTTCCGACATCAGGATCGAGTCCTCGAAGTTGTAACCGCCCCACGGCATGAACGCGACAACCACGTTCTGTCCGAGCGCCAGTTCACCCTGCTGGGTGGCCGAGCCATCGGCCAGAACCTGGCCCCTGGCGATCTTCTGACCCTTGTGGACCAGCGGCTTCTGGTTGATGCAGGTATTCTGGTTCGACCTGCGGTACTTCGTCAGCGAGTAGATATCCGGAACGAGCGTGTCTCCGTCGATATCCTCGCCAGTACGCCGGATTACGATGCGGTTCGCGTCGATGGACTCGACCACGCCTTCGTGTTTCGCGTAGATCAGGACGCCCGAATCACGCGCCACGACCCATTCCAGGCCGGTGCCGACGGTCGGAAGCTCCGCCCTGACGAGCGGAACGCCCTGACGCATCATGTTGGCGCCCATCAGAGCGCGGTTCGCGTCGTCGTGTTCCAGGAACGGAACAAGAGCCGCCGCGACCGACACGAGCTGGGCCGGAGAAACGTCGATAAGGGTCACTTCGTCCGGAGTGACGGCAGGGTATTCCTCGTTGCGACGAGCCTGAACCAGGTCGCCGAGCAGGAAACCGTTCTCGTCTACCGGGACGTCGGCCTGGGCGATCGTCTCGTCCTCTTCTTCCATGGCGGTCATGTAAATGACTTCATCGGTGACCCTGCGGTCGACGACCTTTCGATAGGGCGTCTCGATGAAACCGAAATCATTGACGCGCGCATAGGTGGATAGAGACGAAATCAGACCGATGTTCGGTCCTTCCGGCGTCTCGATCGGGCACACTCGACCGTAGTGGGTCGCGTGAACGTCTCGAACCTCGAATCCCGCGCGATCCCTGGTCAGACCACCCGGTCCAAGCGCCGACAGACGACGCTTGTTCGTGATCTCGGACAGCGGGTTGGTCTGGTCCATGAACTGGGAAAGCTGCGACGCGCCGAAGTATTCCTTCAACACGGCGGAAACCGGCTTCGCGTTCACCAGATCGTGAGGCATCAGCGTGGCGAGATCGGGCGAGGAGCCCATCTTCTCGTGGATCGCCTTCGCCATCCTGACCATGCCGATGCGGAACTGATTTTCCATCAGTTCGCCGACGGCGCGGACGCGACGGTTCGAAAGCTGATCGATGTCATCGACCCTGGCCCCGGGCTTGCTCATCCTGAGATCGAGCAGGTACTGGACCACGTTGAAGAAGTCCTCGCGAAGCAGTGTCGTCTGATCCAGCGGGATCTTCTGGTCGAACTTGAAGTTCATCTTCAGGCGTCCGACGGCCGAAAGGTCGTAGCGGGCACTGCTGAAGAAAAGGCTGTTGAAGTAGGCGCGAGCCTGCTCGGGGCTGGTCGGGTCGCCCGGCCTCTGGCGCCGGTAGATCTCGACTGCCGCGTCGAGCGGGTTCTCGACCTTGTCGGCCAGCAGAGTGTTGCGCAGGTACGGACCAGCGGTAACGCCGTCGATGTGCAGAATGCGAATCTCGCGTTCCTGTCCGCCGTCGCGCAGTTTGGCCAGCATCTTCTCGGAGATCTCGTCGTTGCACTCGAAGATGATCTCGCCGGTTTCCTCGTCGACGATATCGTCACCGAGAACGGAACCGACCAGGTCTTCATCCGACATCACCAGCTCGGTGATTCCGGCCTCGATGACCTTCTTGATGCGCATCCGGCCGAGCTTGTCGCCCTTGCGGATGATCACCTTTCCGGTTGCGGGGTCGATAATGTCGACCTTCAGGCGCTGGCCCTCGAGTGTGTTCGGGTCCATGGCGAGGATGATCTTGCCGTCCCTGGTCAGCCTCACGGACACCGTGCTGTAGAAGCGCTCGAGGATCTCGTTACGGGTGAAGCCGAGTGCCTTGAGAAGCACCGTGGCATGAACCTTCCGCTTGCGGTCGATCCTGACCCACATGATGTCCTTGTGGTCGAACTCGAAGTCGACCCAGGACCCGCGGTTCGGGATGATTCTGGCGGAATACAGCAGCTTGCCGGATGCGTGCGTGCGGCCCTTGTCGTTCTCGAAGAAAACGCCGGGCGAACGGTGGAGCTGGCTGACGACTACTCGCTCCGCTCCGTTGATGATGAACGTGCCCTGCTCGGTCATCAGCGGGATTTCGCCGAAGTAGACTTCCTGCTCCTTGATCGCGCGGACTTCACGGACCGCGGTCTCGGGCTCGACGTCCCACATGACCAGCTGGACAGTTACCCTCATCGGCGCCGCGAAGGTAATGCCGCGCTGGCGACATTCCTCGACGTCATACTTGGGCTCGTCCAGGACGTATCCTTTGTACTCCAGCGACGCGGTCTTGTTGTAATCCGTTATCGGGAAGATGCTCTTGAAGATGCCGTGCAGTCCGAAGTCGCCGCGCTTTTCGTTTGGCGTGTCGGCCTGGAGGAAACGCTCGTAGGAATCCTTCTGCACCCTGATCAGGTCAGGCACCACAGTGGCTTCAAGAATCCTGGCGAAGCTGCAGCGGGTTTTCAGCCCTTTGGGTTTCGTGGTAACACTCATCCTGGCCTTCCACCTTGTGAAGATTTAACGATCACCTGCGGGAACGGCGGGTGCCGAACCCACGCGCCGCAAGCCCGTAAAGGCATACGGCAATGGGCCGGACACCACGCCGAGACCCCCGGCGGGTGCCGACCCATCTAAAAACTGTATCGCCGTCCGAACTACTTAATCTCGATCTGGGCACCGACGGCTTCAAGCTTCTTCTTGATGTCTTCCGCTTCTTCCTTCGTGGCGCCTTCCTTGACGGTCTTCGGAGCGCCTTCGACGAATTCCTTGGCTTCCTTCAGACCCAGGCCGGCGACGACCGTGCGGATTTCCTTGATAACGCCGATCTTCTTGTCGGCTTCAAAGCCCTTGAGGATGACGTCAAACTCGGTCTTCTCCTCAACCGGGGCGGCGGCGGCGGCGGCCGGCATGGCGGCGACGGCAACCGGAGCGGCGGCGGTAACGCCCCACTTCTCTTCCAGGACCTTCGTGAGGTCGGCCAGCTCGAGAACCGTCAATCCGCTCAGAAACTCAACAACCTGTTCCTTCGTGATGTCTGCCATTTTGAAAACTCCTTTTCGTGGTCCGCCGCTTCAGCGCGGCAACATTCCAAAAACCTGCCTGTTACGCGTCGGCGTTCGAACCAAGCTGGCGCTCGCGCGCAGCCAGCACACCGACCATGTCCCTGCCGGGCGCCTGGAATATTCCCAGGAGCTTCTGCGGGACGCCAACCAGAGTACCCAGAAGGGCACCCCTCAGGACCTCAATCGGCGGCAATTCGGATAGGGCCTTCAACTGGGCCTCGTCCATCGACTTGTCGCCAAGGCTCCCACCGACTACTGCGATACTCTTGCGCCCCTTCACGAACTCGACGACGGCCTTGGCCATTCCGGCCGGATCCTTCGTCGTGTACGCCACGGTCAGAGGTCCCTTCAGGGTCTTGTAGATGCTCTCGTACGGCGTGCCTTTGATAGCGCGCAGCAGGAGAGTGTTCTTGAAGACCTTGAGTCTCGCGCCGGACACGCGCAGCGCCCTGCGAAACTCGGTTACCTCGCCGACCGTCAGGCCGTTCTGGGAGAGCATCACCGTAGCCTGCGCGGAGTCCATGAGGGCCTTGAGTTCCTCGACACTGCTTTTCTTCTGCTCAAGGTTCATGTCATTACTCCCGTCGCTTTGACTCCGATTCTGCAGCTACCCGAGGCAGGTTAGAGGAACGATCATCGCCGCTCCTTCCTTGACTTTGCCTCCGTCGGCTTTACCCGTCTCCGGAACCGACTTCTCGGGCAGCGGACAATTCAGCCCGAAGGCTGAAACGATCACTTCTTGAACACCGCTTCAACGTCCGCCGGATCGACGCGCATGCCAGGGCCCATCGTCGTCGACAACGAGATCGACTTGATGTAGACGCCCTTGACCGTCGACGGCTTCGCCTTGATCAGCGATTCAAGCACCGCCAGGAAGTTCTGACGGAGCTGATCCGCGGTAAACGACCTGCGTCCCACGGATGCGTGAACGACGCCGGCCTTGTCCACGCGAAACTCGACCTTTCCGGCCTTGGACTCGCGAACTGCGGTCGCCACGTCCATCGTGACGGTACCGACCTTCGGGTTAGGCATCAGACCGCGGGGACCGAGAATCTTTCCCAGTCGGCCGACCACGCCCATCATGTTCGGGGTGGCGATTGCCTTGTCAAAGTCGGTCCAGCCACCAAGGATCTTTTCCGCCAGGTCCTCGGCGCCGACAAAATCGGCTCCGGCCTCGCGCGCCTCGGCTTCCTTGTCGCCCTTGGCGAACACGACGACCCTGGTCTCCTTGCCGGAACCGGCCGGGAGCACGACGGCGCCACGGACCATCTGATCCGCGTGCCTCGGGTTGACGTTCAGCCTGACGGCGATGTCAACCGACTCGTTGAACTTCGCGTAGCCGCTCTTCAAGACGAGTTCCAGCGCCGCCTGAAGGGGGAGCTTCACCGTCTTGTCGATGTTCGCGGCAAGCGCGCGATACTGCTTTCCATGCTTTGCCATCTCTCGACCTCGCCTTTACACGTCGACATCAGTCAACGACGTCAACGCCCATGCTCCGCGCCGTGCCCGCAACGATGGCAGCCGCCCCTTCCTCATCCTTCGCGTTGAGGTCAGGCATCTTGTTCTTTGCGATTTCGGCAACCTGAGCCTTGGTGATCTTCCCAACTTTGTCCCGGTTTGCGCGTCCCGAACCCTTCTTGATTCCGGCAGCCTTCATGATCTGCTCGGACGTCGGGGGCGTCTTCGTGACGAAAGTGAACGAACGATCCGAATACACCGTTATCACAACGGGGATCGTCGATCCTTCCATCTTCTGGGTCCTGGCGTTAAAGGCCTTGCAGAACTCCATAATGTTCGCACCGGCCTGGCCGAGAGCAGGACCCACCGGGGGCTGCGGGGTGGCTTTGCCCCCCGGGATGTGCAGCTTAACCTGGCCGACAACCTTCTTGCCCATGTCCTTTCTCCTGATTCGGCGCCGCAGCGCCTCCCACCAAATTAAGCCCGTTCCACCTGATCAAAATCGAGTTCGACCGGGGTTGCCCTGCCGAAGATCGTGACCAGAACGCGAAGCTTCCGCTTTTCCGCCTTGACCTCTTCCACCATGCCCGTGAAGTTGACGAAAGGTCCTTCCTTGATGCGGACCGAGATGCCCTCTTCGAACTGGACATCCGCGACCTGCTGGACAGGGCCTTCGTTCATCTGGCGCTTGATGGAATCGACTTCTCGCTCGGAAAGCGGCCGTGGTCCCTTGTCATTTCCCACAAAACCCGACACCGACGGCCGATGGCGGATGAAGTGGTGCGTGTCTTCCGTCAGATCCATCTCGATCAGGATGTAACCCGGGAAGAACTTGCGTCTGCCGCCCCGGCGTTTTGGTTCGCCAGGAGGGGGCGGCGGCTCCATCGGGACGATAATCCCGCCGATTTTTGAGCTTAGTGACTCGTCTTCGTGCCGAAGTGCTTCCTCGATGTCGGCCTTGACCTTCTGCTCATGACCCGAGAACGTATGTACTACGTACCATTTCATCGGCACACCGTTTGCTGAATCATTCCAGATTCATCAGATTCCGTAGATCAGACCCATCAGCGAGCCGACCACCAGATCGAAAAGGCCGAGGATGCCCGCAACCACGATGGCGACCACGAAGACGACAATCGTCGAAGTCCTGGTCTCGGGCCACTTCGGCCAGGTCACGTTGCGGAGTTCCGCCGCAATCTCGAGACCGTACTTGTAAACCGTTTCGTTTCGCCACAGCAGCACGGTCGTGATGACACCGCAGGCAAGCCCCAGGAGGTCGCTGATGGTGAATCCGGCGCCGATGATCGGCCGATCCCAGTCCGGGAACGTCCAACCGAACACGGCTCCAAAGAAACCAGCAAGCACCACCCAAACGAGGATGCCGCCAATGATCATCGACATGCGGACTATCTTATCCACGTCGGAACTCCTAAACGTCCACGGCCGTCTTTCGGCATCAACCGCCGACATCGGCCAAAGTGCGGCAGGGCAGGAGGGACTCGAACCCCCAGCATGCGGTTTTGGAGACCGCCGCTCTACCATTAGAGCTACTGCCCTTTTGAGCACGGCCGAAGGCCCCGGCCACCCTGGCCATGGTCAGGGCACGAAACCTTCGGCGCGCCCGTTCAAAGATCAACCGACCCGGTCCTACTTTACTTCCTTGAAGGTCGTATGCTTGCGCTCGAACTTGCAGTACTTGCTGAGCTCGAGGCGGGCCGTGGTCGTCTTCTTGTTCTTGGTCGTCACATACCGCGCGACGCCTGGGATGCCGCTCTTGCGACAGGACTGGCATTCAAGCTGGATGTTGATCCTGTTTTCCTTCTTAGCCATACGACACGTCCGTTGCACGCGGCCCCCGGGTCGAAGCCCGGGGGCCGGTGCTGCAACTCACATCACTCAATGATCTCGCCGACGACGCCCTGGCCGACCGTACGGCCGCCTTCGCGCATTGCGAAGCGGAGTCCGGGCTCGATCGCGACCGGCGCAAGCAGCTCGACGATGATGTCGGTGCGGTCGCCGGGCATGCACATCTCAACGCCCTCGTGCAGCTTCAGGGTACCGGTGACGTCAGTCGTACGAATGTAGAACTGCGGACGGTAGCCACTGAAGAACGGCGTGTGGCGACCACCTTCGTCCTTGGTGAGGATGTAGATGGAGCCCTTGAACTTCGTGTGCGGCTTAATCGAGCCGGGGGCCGCGAGGACCATGCCGCGCTCGACTTCGTCGCGCTTGATGCCGCGGAGCAGGACACCGACGTTGTCGCCGGCCTGACCTTCGTCAAGCGTCTTGCGGAACATCTCGATGCCGGTGCAGACGGTCTTGCGGGTCGGACCGAAACCGACGATCTCGATTTCCTGGCCAACCTTGCAGATACCGCGCTCGATACGACCGGTGGCGACGGTACCACGACCGGAGATCGTGAAAACGTCCTCGACCGGCATCAGCAGCGGCTTGTCGATGGCACGTTCCGGGGTCGGAATGTAATCATCGACGGCGTTCATCAGGTTCACGATGCACTGGGCATCCGGGCCCGACGGATCGCCCTGGAGGGCGTTCAGCGCGGAGCCGCGGATAATCGGGATTTCGTCTCCCGGGTACTCGTACTTCTTCAGAACATCGCGAACTTCCTCTTCCGTGATCTCAAGCAGTTCTTCGTCGGGCTGCTGATCGCACTTGTTCAGGAAGATGACGATGGCGGGCACGCCGACCTGGCGGGCCAGGAGGATGTGCTCACGCGTCTGGGGCATGACACCGTCGGTCGCCGCAACAACGACGATCGCGCCGTCCATCTGGGCCGCGCCGGTGATCATGTTCTTGATGTAGTCGGCGTGACCGGGGCAGTCCACGTGGGCGTAGTGCCGCTTCTCGGTCTGGTATTCGACGTGCGACGTCGCAATCGTAATACCGCGTGCCTTCTCTTCCGGGGCTTTGTCGATGGAGTCGAACGGGATGAACTGCGCCCCGCCCCTTGCAGCCAGTACCTTCGTGATCGCCGCGGTCAGAGTCGTCTTGCCGTGGTCGATGTGGCCGATTGTGCCCACGTTCAGGTGAGGCTTGTTACGAACGAATTTTTCCTTAGCCATGTCCGTCCCTCCCAGGGTGCGTCAAAACTGAAACCTTGATCCGCGCCGTCCGGCGGCACCAGCACTACCGGAACAATCCAGAGCCATCGAGCAGAATCGAACTGCCGACCCCCTCCTTACCAAGGAGGTGCTCTACCCCTGAGCTACGATGGCACACACGCAAAAACAAAAAGAACAACGGCACGGGCCTACTTGGAGCGGGAAGCGGGACTCGAACCCGTGACCTGAAGCTTGGAAGGCTCCTGCTCTACCAACTGAGCTATTCCCGCAGATCTTCCAGATCTGAGACCACAACGTTTCAAAAAGCGCCCGAACCGGAACTCGGTGGTGGGGGGAGGATTTGAACCTCCGAAGCCGTACGACAACAGATTTACAGTCTGCCCCCTTTGACCACTCGGGAACCCCACCGAAAAAAAAGTCAGTCTGCTCAAAGGCCGGAGCTGGCGATGGGACTCGAACCCGCGACCTGCTGATTACAAGTCAGCTGCTCTACCTGTTGAGCTACGCCAGCGATGCAAAGAACGCGCCCATTAAAAGGGCAGGCAATTTTCCACGAGACCACGGTCTCTGTCAACAGTTATTTGGCCACAGGCCCGTGTTTTCGCACCAAACCGCCCCTATCCCGGGCGGAATGCGCGGGATTATGCGACAGAACCCCTTTCAGGTCAAGGCTGTTCGACAATGATTTCTACAGAAACGGTGGATGTCGATTTATCGGGCTGGGACGTAAAGGATCTCGATCCTGGTGCTCTTGCGCAATTCCATCACGAAATCGAGGTATCCCTTCTGAAACGCCTGCTGGGACAATTCCCATTTCACCCGGGCCCGCGCGTCCACGGGATCCCGGAGGGGAACACGCCTGCGCTCGGGCACCATCAGTATGTGAAACCCGAAAGACGACTGGACCACGTTGGAGACCTCGCCGTCGCGCAGACCGAAAGCGGCCACTTCCAGGGACGCCTGCAGAACGCCGAGGGAAAACCATCCGACGTCGCCCCCGCGGGAAGCGGATGAATCCTGGCCGTACTGCCGGGCAAGATCCTCGAACGGGACTTCGCCACGCGACGCCTGACCGCGCACCTCGATCGCCTTCTGCAGCAGCGCGGAGATCTGATCCGGCGTCGCATCCTCGGTGATTACGAAGGCGATGTGATACAGATGGATCTCTTCCTCGGTCGTGCCGCCCTCGTACCGGGCATCGAATACCTCCTGGACGTCCGTGTCGGAAACGCTGATTCGCGATTCGACCTTGAGCCGCAGGACACGGGACTTCAGGAGTTCACGCGCCGCCTGTCTGCGGTAACCGTCCAGGTCGTCGAATCCCAGCATCTTCACCGCGGCGACCAGGTCGTCATCGGTCCAGGAATTCTTCTTCTTGATCGTCTCTATGTGGTCCTCGACCTCTTTTTTGGTGACCGAGATCCCCATCTTGCGAGCTTCAGCGACGATAAGTCGCTCGGCAATCAGGTCGTCCAGCGCTGCCTGAAACCTGGCGGCTTCATCTTCATCGCCCGAGCCGCCGGCCATCACGGAGGAAAGGCGGTCACCGTCGTCCATCATCTTGCGACGGACTTCCCACAACGTGATCGCGTCACCTCCGACGGTCGCGACGATCCGATCGGACACGTATCCCGGCTCCGCGGCCTGAGACGCCGGGGCCTGAGACACCGGGGCCTGAGACACCGCGGGCGTGGCCGGCGCGACGTCGTCGGCCAAGGCGGACGGAGATACCATCAGCAGAGTCGTCACGGCGGCCAGCTGCAGGGTAACAAGTATCCTCATCGAACAACCTCACCAGCGGGTATAGCGGCCAGGGACGAAGCCTCGGCCGCGAGTCCGGACAGCACGTCCGCGTCCACGGTCACCTCGCGTCCGGCGCGCAGCGAGGCCGCCAGAGCGCGGCGGGCCTCAAGGCGTCTTTCATCAACTATCATCCCGGCGACATCCGAACTTGCCTGCTCGAACGGGATGGCAACAGCCGGTCGCTCTTCGGCCAGGAATAGAACCGACCAGCCGTCCGGGGCCTCCACCGGCCCGCCAACGGAATAGAGTTCGCCAAGCATCATGGCCGACAGGACCACCGGTTCAGGCAGTCCGGCCGCGGCCGGCGAACCCTCGTGCAGAAAGCCGAGGTCCTCGAGTTTCATGGCAACCCCCGGCGGAGCCAGCGGCGGCTTGGCGAGTCCCCGGAAAACCTCGACGGGGTCGCCCGAAGCCTGACGTGTCAATTCGGCAGCTCTGAAGGCCAGCCGGGCAGCTTCCAGCCGATCCGCCACAACGATCCGCAGAACCCTTTTCTGCGCCGGTCGGTTGAAGCGATCGAGATTCTGGTTGTAGACACGCTCAAGGTCCTCGCGCGACACGTCGGCCGACCGGAATGCAGCATCGACGTTCTCCCTCAGGTATCTGTCGACGAGATCGTGCTTGAGTTCGTCCACCACCAGCGAATCGCCAGCCATACCGCGCCTTGACGCGTCCAGTGCCAGAAGCTGATACTCGATGTACGCCTCCAGAAACTCAAGACGCCTCTCCGGCGCCTGATAACGCATCCTGACGAACATCGGCAGGGCGTCCAGATTCGAGGAGACTTCTTCAAACATGATCGAGCGGTCGCCGATACGCGCGACCACGGGCGAATCCTTGACTCCTTCCGCCCCTGTTGCCTCAGCGGACGGGCCCGCATGAGTCTTCAGCAGAAGTTCCCTGTCCGGCCTGCAGCCAGATTGAATGAACAAAAACACCATCAGCGATGTGATGGGCAGCAGGAATGACGATGTGCGGGGTCTACGCATCGGAAAGAACCTTCGTAGAGACGACAACACGTCCAAAAAGCGCCTCCGGATGGTACAGCAACACGCAATCTCAATCAAACGCGCCGATCAGTCGGGCGATATCTTCGAGTCGTTCCGGGCCGGGCCGGAAACCGAAGCCGGCCAGCCTCATCCTGATCGGACCGTTCCCCTGCCCGCCGATGACCGACCACCCAGCGGCGGCGAAGCGCGTCATGACCGCCTGAACATCCGCCGCGCGCCCGGGAGCGGACACAAGGATCACATCGTCCGAACGGATGCTGACGGATGAGAGGCCCCGGGAGGCGGCGGCTATGCGTATCTTCATCATCGCTATCAGATTCGCCGCCGGTGCGGGCGGGGCGCCGAAACGATCCACCAGCTCGGATGCGATGTAGTCCAGATCCGCTCTCTCCGACGCGCCTGCCATCCGCTTGTAAAATCTGAGTCTGACTCGTTCCTCGGGCACATAGTCGGCCGGAATCCTGACCTCGGTGTCCAGTTTGACCTCGGGATCGGGAGTCTCTTCCACGGACTCGCCCGACAGTTCGCGAATCGCGTCGGCGAGCATCTCCAGAAACATCTCCTCGCCGACAGCCGCCATGTGGCCCGACTGTTCCGCGCCCAGAATGTCTCCCCCTCCTCGAATCGCCAGGTCCATGGAGGCCAGATTGAAGCCGCTCGCCAGTTCGGAAAACCTTTCGATAGCCTCGATCCTCATCCTGGCTTCTCCCTTCAGGAGGCCCGGATCCCTTACCAGAAGATAACAGTACGCCTGCTCGGTGGATCGTCCGACGCGACCGCGCAACTGGTACAACTGGGCAAGCCCGAGCATGTCGGCGTCATGAATCAGCATGGTGTTAGCCGTGCCGATGTCCAGACCGGACTCGATGATGGTGGTCGCCACCAGCACGTCGCTCTCGCCGCGCACGAACGACGACATGACGCCCTCCAGTTCGGACGCGGACATCTGGCCGTGACCAACGGCTACCTTGACCTCGGGAACAACCGAAGACACCTGTCTGGCGAAGTCGAAAATATCGTGCACGCGGTTGTGAACGATGAACACCTGGCCTCCGCGAGACTTCTCGCGCAGGATGGCCGAACGTATGATCTCCATCCCGGAACGCGCAACGAAAGTCCTGACCGCCAATCTGTCACGTGGCGGCGTCGTTATCAGGGAAAGCTCGCGGATCCCCGACAACGCCATGTGCAGGGTCCTCGGGATTGGCGTGGCGGTCAGCGTCAGAGTGTGCACTCCGATCGACATCTCGCGAAGCCGCTCCTTGTGAACCACGCCGAAGCGGTGTTCCTCGTCGATTATCAGAAGCCCGAGGTTCTGGAACTTCACATCTGACGACAGCAGCCTGTGCGTCCCGATCATCACGTCGACCGCCCCGGTTCGAAGACGCTGCAGACTCTCCTTCATCTCGGAAGATGACTTGAATCGGCTGATCGACTCAACCACAACCGGGGTATTCCTCATCCTGGCCGCGAACGTCAGCCTGTGCTGCTCGGCAAGGATCGTGGTCGGCACAAGAACGGCGACCTGGTAACCGTCCAGCACCGCCTTGTATGCGGCCCTCATGGCGACCTCGGTCTTTCCGAAGCCGACGTCGCCGCAGATGAGCCTGTCCACCGGGGCTGTCTTCTGCAGATCGTCCAGGATCTCCTCGACCGCCTTTTCCTGATCGGGCGTGGTCTCCCACTGGAAGGCGGCCTCGAACTCGCGGAACTCGTTGTCCGGAGGGGTCATTGTCGGGGCCGTGGCGGACAGCCTCCTGGCGTAGAGTGTCCTCAGCTTCGCCGCGATGTTCCGGGCCGCGCCCCTGGCCGCCGACCGACGTTTCTGCCACGTGGGCGATCCGAGACTGTCCAGCTGCCTGGCCTCTCCCTCGGCCGGAGGGCTGTACCTGTCCAGAAGATGCGCCCTGTCGACAGGAACGTACAGACGATCTCCGGCCCGGTACGACAGAAGCAGGCACTCCGACACGATGCCGTCGACCTCGACATCGACCATCTTCTCGAACAGTCCAAGGCCGTGGTCCCGGTGGATGACCATGTCCCCGGGCGCCAGTTCCCTGAATTCCTGGATCTTTTGAACATTTCGTCGTTCCTGCCGTCGCCGGCCGCCGATGTCCTTGACACCAAAGACCGCCTCGGACGGCACAGCGACGACTCCGAACATCTCGATCCCGAATGGAACCCGGCACCTGCCGATCGCGGTCTGAACCGAATGGCCGGCCTTCATCAAGGCCGTCATTCCGTTCCCGGGCGCCTGCTGCGGCTCGAGCCCTTCGGCCTCGAGTATCTGTCGGACACGTCTGGCCTCGCCCTCGGACGGGGCCAGCACCAGGAGTCCTCCGCCCTCTTCGACCACGCGGACAGAAAGCGCGCGAAGGGCGGCGACGCGCTCGGCGACCGGCGCCTCGGAGGCGGTGGCCAGAACCATCTCGCGTGAAAAAACCTCGTGATGCTGGGCACCCAGAATGCCGCCGCCAGCCTCCAGGGAAAGCAGCAGGGTTCCCGGGCGGGACTCGAACCTGGTCATCAGTTCCGAGCCGGTGCAGGCCAGACTTTCGGCAGGCGCCGCCAGGTTTGAATCCGGGTCGACGGCTGACTTGTTCCGTTGTCCCGAACGACGGCCACGAACCCGCCCCGGGATGGAGGAGTACAGGCCGCGAAGTCTTTCCAGTTCGGCATCCGCCGCGGCCGCGCATCCATCCGGGTCCACCACGATCACCGCGACGTCCTCGCCGGCGTAGTCGATCGGAAGGTCCAGCGCTTCATGGAAGAACGGAAGCATCCCGGCAAAACCGGCTGGGGCACGCCCCTCGGCTATCTGGTTCTCGATCCCCTGAATGTGGGCCGACGGAATTCCCTGTTCGGCGGCCGCATCCCTGATACGAATTCCCGCCTCCCTCAGGGACGATGGCGACGAGGGGACCTCCCAGACCGGCACTATCCATGCGTGGTCGGCGTTGCGTTTGGTGCGCTGGGTGGCGGGGTCGAAAAACCTGACAGACTCCACCGCGTCGAAGTCGACCTCAATCCGGAAAGGGTCGTCGTGCATGGGAGAGTAAATGTCCAGGACCGAATTACGCACCGCGTACTCGCCGACCTCGGCGACCGTCGACGTGCGTCGGTATCCCGCGCCCGCGAGCATCGCCGCAATCGAGTCAATCTCAAGCTCCCTGCCGACCTGAATGCGGCCAAGGCCCTCGCAGAAAGACTCGAACGGCATCACCTTCCTGGCCGCGGCGGACGCATCCATGACCAGCACGAACACGTCCTCGGCAAGACTGCAGGTAGCCAGCGCGCCGAGTCTGGTGGCGCTGATGAAAGGACTCTCGATGACTGGCTCCCAGGGCGATGTATCAACAACCGGCCACCTCGGAAAATCACAAGGCACCGGGCCGTTCTCAAGAAGAAACCTTGTCAGACCTGAGATGCGCTCGACAAAGGTCGAAGTGGGGGCGACCACGATTGCCGGGCGACCGGTGTAGGAAACCGTGAGCGCGGCAAGCACCGCCGCGTGCTCGGCATTGCCCGCGTTCGCCCGCGCCGCCGAAGTCGCCGGAGAGTCCAGCAGTGTCTTCAATGCTGGCGGCATCATCGCGTCGGGAATGTTGGAAGCGTTCATAGCAAGCAGTATTTTTTCAAGACGAACCGGCGGTCACTCGTGCCGGTAATCGATCACATCAATCATGTCGCGACCGTACACTCCCGACAATGGGTCAAGAAGTGCAGCGCTGTCCCCGACTACGACTGAAACCAGGTCCGAAGGCCTGAAGTGCAATCTCAAGGCATGGTTCACCGAATCCGGTGTCTGCGCCGAAACTTTTTCGACAAAACTTGATGACAACCCGGCCGGCCGCCTGAATATCAGGTCGGCCACCTCTTCGTCGGCGCGCTTCCGCACGGTCTCGATGCGGAACGGATACTGCCTGACAAGGTTGTTGACCGCCGACTCGACCTCATCCTCGCGCAGCCCGCCCGCGGCGCACTCGCTGAACAGTCTTCCCGCCAGTTCGACCGCTGGAGCGACATCCCGGGTTTCGGGGAAGAACCGCATCGTCAGGGTTCCGCTGTCACGACCGGCGGATATGCCGGACGATACTCCGTATGACCAGCCGCGTTTTTCGCGAATCTCGGTCACCAGCCTGGACGTGAAGTTCCCTCCGAATGCCGTGTTGCCGACCAGGATGCCGAACAGCTCCGGACAGCTCCAGGAAATTGAGGAATGCCCCATCACGACCTGTGCCTGGGTGCGGCCCGGCTTGTCGACGATCAGAAGACGACCGGCGTTCTGCACGACCGGTTCAAGCGTGGGCGCCACGAGACACGGACCGGGCGCCATTTCACCGGTTACCGTGTCAAGGAACTCCGCGGCCTCATCGGGTGTTATCGCGCCCGAAAGCACGACGACCACATTTCCACGCACGAAGTGAGTCCTGTAGTAGTCCCGACAGTCCTGAACTCCAAGCTTCGAAACGGTCCGATAGAAACCGCCCGACGGTCTTCCATCCCTTCCATCGCCATAAAGATATCGGTAGAAATGGTGACGGGCGAGTTCGGAGTCGTCGTTGACCAGATTCCTGATGTCCTCCAGGGCCAGCGCCTTTTCTTTCTTGAATTCCCCGGCCGGAAATGACGGCGACGAAAGAATCTCGGACATGATGCCTGCGAAAACATGCCGGTAACGCGGCATGAAATCGCCGGAAATCGTTATGTATTCCCGGTGGGAAGCGACATCGACCGAGGCTCCTATGTCATTGAAGCCGTCCATGATGGCTGAATAAGACCTGTGGGCCGTCCCCCGCAGGAGATTGAGTGCCGTCAGATCGGCCAGCCCTTCCCTTCCCGAAGGGTCATCCCAGGAGCCGCCATGGATCAGGATCTCGAAAAACACCAGGTTCAGGCGCTGATCCTCAAGATGGATCAGGACCGGTTCCCCGGGTCCGGCAGGACCGATGCACGTCATCGCCCACCTCCAGACTCGAAGGGTTCAACGTCTTCATCGCAGGTCATCTCGGGCGCCGGATTCAGCGGTCTGGCCACCACGGTCACCGCGCTGCCGGGCGTCAGGTAGCGCGATACCACATCCCGAACCCGCGCGGCATCGACCCGCCTTACATCGTTGACGAAATCAAACAGCTGACGGTAGTCGCCGGTCGTGATGTGCCATATTCCGAGCTGGGTCGCCCGGGAACCTACGGTCACGAGTGAACGCAGGAAGGAAGCCTCGAGATGATTGCAGGCACGTGTGATCTCGACTTCGGTCGGACCCTCCCGGCCCAGCCGGCCGATCTCGTCAAACACCACGTCGAGAGCGTCCGACGCCTTCTCGCTCTCGTTTATCGTCACATCCACGATAAAAGTCCCGGACAACCTCATCGGCTCGGACGTCCCATCCACATCGGAGGCAATCGGAAGGTCGTCGATCAGACGCCTGTAAACCCGTGACGACTCATTGGCGAACAAAATCTCGTTGGCCACGTCGAGCGCCACCGCATCGACGTCTCCCGCCGCCACGGTCTGCCAGCCAATCCTGAGTCTTTCGGAATTTATGTCGACATCGATCTCGGTCACTTCCGCCACGGCGTCGCGCACCGCCGGAACGTCGCACCCGGGAACGGGATGCGGCTCGATCGAGCCGTAATACGCGAGGCAGAGTTCCAGGGCCGCCTCGAACGTGCAGTCTCCCACTATGACGAGAATCGCGTTCCTGGGCTGGTAGTAGTGTCCGTAGAAGCGCAGGCAGTCATCAAGCGTGATCGAGTCGATGTCCTCGAACGTGCCGAGTGTCGGACTGCCGTACGGGTGCCCCGGAAACAGCCGGGCGAACAAAGCCTCCTCAATCAGGCCGTCGGGGTCGTTGTCGACCCGGTAGTGACGCTCGCTTCTGACGACATCACGCTCGGATTCGAGCTGCTCCGAGTCCAGAATCAGGTTCCGCATACGGTCGGATTCGAGGTCAAAAGCCAGTTCGAGGGCCACCGAGGGAAGGTTCTCGTAGTAGAAGGTCCAGTCGAGCCAGGTGGCCGCGTTGTTCTGCGCCCCGGCCTCTTCGAGCAGCCTGTCGAACTCGCTGTGACCGAAACGCCTGGTTCCCTTGAACATCAGATGTTCGAAAAGATGAGCTATCCCGCCGGGAAAACCGCACTCATTGACCGTCCCGACGCGGAACCAGCTCTGAAAGGAAACCAGTGGCGCCGAGTGATCCGGCTCAAGAAGCACCTCAAGTCCGTTATCAAGTCCAAAATGGACGACATGGCCGCCACCATCCGTCGCGGTCACGTCGATCATCCGCGCCACGTGATGGCCGGGGTGCCGGCTTGAGGCTTCTGCGGCCAGCTCCCGGTAGCGGCTGGCCAGTTCTTGTGCTTCGTCCACGGTCACTCATCACACCGGACAGACAGACGCGCGAGGATACTACGAATAGACCGCGATGCGTCGAGAATCAGACGGACAGTCGCGATCAGCCGTTGTGATCCGCCGCGTGGCCTCCGGCCTGGTCAAGATTCGGCGCGTCCGCGAATGGCTCGCTGCCACGGCCGAAATCAGGCCTGTAAAAATCCTGGGCCGACAGGTCCTGGACCAGCGCGTTGTCGAAGCCAAGGCGCACGGCATGTCCCACCACGCGCTCATACTCCGACGCCGAGACACGCCGCGAAAGCAATGGATTCAGCATCGCGCGGCTTGTTGGAAAGTACTGGGACATGATGGCTATCTGAACGTCCGTACCGAGGTTTTCCGCGATGAAGTCCAGCGATTCCCGCACACCCGCCATGTCGTTTGGCAGCACCAGGAGACGAATGATCATGCCACGCGTGATCACGCCGTCATCCCGCCTTACACATGCCGTTCCCGTCTGACGCGCCATCTCGAGAAGCGCAGCCCTGGCGACCTTGACGTAATCAGGTGCCGAGGAACACTCGTCCGCGGCTGCCGAGTCGGAATAGCGAAGATCGGCAAGCCAGACATCCACGATGCCTTCCAGCAGCTCCAGGGTCGCCACCGACTCATAGGAAGATGTGTTCCATACGATGGGAAGATTCAGTCCGGCGCGGGTGGCGCGGCCAATCGCACCGACCGCGTGCGCGGCCGTGTGGGAAGGTGTGACCAGGTTGATGTTGCAGCAGCCACGCGACTGCAGTCCGAGCATGGCCGACGCAATCAACTCGATGTCGGCGTGGTGGTCGACCGGGCCCGATTGCACCTCGCCCTGGCTTATCTCGAAATTCTGACAATAGTGGCAGCGAAGGTTGCATCCACGGAAGAACACCGTCCCGGACCCGCCAGGACCCGAGATTCCAGGCTCCTCGCCAAAGTGTGCGGTCGCGGCGGACACGACGGCGGATGCCGAACCACAGACACCGATTTCACCCGAAAGGCGATTCACACCGCAGGCCCTTGGACAAAGCTCGCACCTGCCAAGCATGGCCAGAAGTCTGTCCGCCCTCTCGTCCAGTTCACCCGACGCGAGCATCTGCAACCGCCCCATCATCCAGCCCGGCCAAGTCTGGCGAGAAGGGGGATGAGCCTTGAAAACGCCTCCCCCCGATGAGAAAGCGCGTTCTTCTGGTCGCGCGGAATCTCGGCAAACGTCAGACCCAGTTCGTCAACAAAAAAAAGCGGGTCGTACCCGAAACCGTCCGAACCTCTTGGTTCGTCGATGATTCTTCCTTCAACGCGCCCGGTGGCCTTGAACAGTGTCCAGCCGGACGGCACCCCCGGGTGGTCACGTACCAGTTCCACGCCATCGACCGATCCGCCCGCGGCGCGCGCGAGCATCTCCGGAACGAGCAGTGCGGCGGTGCAGACAAAAGCGGCCGAACGATCCGGCACGCCCTTGAGCAACTCAAGCAGCCTGAAATTGTTCGCGGCGTCGTCATGAGTCGGGCCGGCAAATCTGGCGGACATGACGCCCGGCATCCCGTTCAACGCGTCCACCTGCAATCCCGAGTCATCCCCGACTGCCATCATGCCCGAGGCAACGGCAACGGAAGCGGCCTTGATAACGGCGTTATCCAGGAATGTCTGGCCGGTCTCCTCGGGGAGAGAACGCAGGCCGAAATCCACGGGCGACAGAAGATCGACCCCGACAGAACTCAGGATTCCAGCAACCTCGGCCCGCTTGCCATTGTTGAAACTTGCCAATACCAGTCGCATCGATTCACCCCGGATTCCTTTCATCTGAGCGTCGCCCTGACGTCGGCGGTACCTCGAACGCTGCCATCCCGCCGATCCACGAAGTCGACGCGCCCGAACCAGGTGGCATCCGGCGGGATCGCCGCGGGAACAGAATCCGCCGTCACGTGGACGTTCTGGCCGATCCCCGGGTACAACCTGACCAGTCGGTTGCCGTCCACGGTACCCACCAGACCAACCGGCGATGAAGCGAAATACCGGATCGTCATCGTGACCGGGATCTCTCCTCCGCCCGACGCCAGTCCACCTCGAATCTCAAGCCGGTAGTCCACCTGCCCCCGGCCCTGGGCGCCCGGCACCGAAACCGTTACCCTGCGCTGCGAGAATCCCGAACTGACCACTGCCTTGCCGGAGGAATCGAGGACGCTGACCGCGATATCGGTGAAACGGTTGTACTCGGTCGAAGGAAGCTCCAGTTCGATCTCAACTTTCGCGACGTCGTCACCGGCCGAAAATCCCTCTTCGTGGAACGCGCCCCTCATGTACAGCACCCGTTCAATCGCGAACCCTTCCACCCGACCCTCGACGCTCCCGATGAAGGCGTCTCCCATGTTGTTGACCACGTCGAGCATCGACCAGGGCGCCTTGCCCGGTTCGAGTTCAAACCAGTCCAGCGTGGGTACGTCGAGCATGTAGAAACTGAGGTCGACGTCCAGCAGGGCATCTTTTCCGGCATCGGCGGCTATGACGATCTCGCATGTGCCGTGGTCGAGCATGGCCGACAGTGGCGCCGTGGCGTCAACCCTGCCTCCCGCAGGTCTGTCCACCATGCCGGACAAGGGCGCCACCGGATGTCCGGAACCGTCGTAGACGACAACCCTGGCGCGGGTGCTCGAGTCGCCCGCCGCGCTCGCCTTCAGGCCGATCATGCCCGCACCGGGGGGAATGACGAACGGGATCCGTTTCACGTCCCCGCGCCCGACCTTCATCGCCTTGAACGAAATCACATTTACACCGGCATCCGGACGGGCCGGCCACGGCACCACGGCAGTCACCGGGAAGCTGAAGGAGACTCCCGATGGCGACACGCCCCGAACCTGGGCAACGTGCACGCCCGGTCCGGGAAGGTACCTGTCGTCGACCCATGTGTCGAAACGTGCCTCACCGTCACCCCGCATGTGTACGGAGCGTTTCGAAAGGCCCACCCAGCGGGCATCGGTCGAGAGAGTAAAACGCCCGAACCAGGCCGCGCGAGAGTTCTCGTCCGCCAACTTCGAAAATACAGGTTTCAAATAGACAGTGGCAGGGCTGTCTTTTGTCGGAAACCAGCCGCCCGCCCTCCAGAATGCCGCCCCGCCCTTCCTGCCGCCAAGAGTCGGGACATCGACCGAGACCTTCATATGTTGAACGGCGGATCCCTCGCCACTGGCGACTGACGCGGCGAATGAACGCCAGGCGGCTGGAACGTCGGCAAGGCCGGCGCCACAATCAAGAGCGGTCCAGCCGGACAGCGGCCTGGCCGTGTCCCGCAGAGCCCTCATAACCATTCCTGAGTTCCAGGCAGCGTCCGGGTACTTCTTCAACATCGCCGAAAGGAGCAGGGCCGCGGCTCCGGCCACCTGAGGTGAAGCCATGGACGTGCCGGCCATCACATCGGACTCGAGCCAGCCCGGAACCGTCGAGGCCGCGATGCCCGGTGCGGCGATGTCCGGCTTGGCTATCTCGCCGCCGCGCGACGAAAAGCCGAAGACCTTTATGCCAGGAAGATCACGAACGCCCACGATCTCGGCGGCGTTCGACGGGGTCAACAGAGCCGCCACGCTCAGCACGCCGCTCGATGCCGCCGGTGTTCCGACCGTTGACAGACCCGGACCGAGATTTCCGGCCGAGGTCACGATAACCACGTGAGGATTTCTGACCGCGAATTCATCGCAGAACTGATCAATCTCTGAGTACCCCTCGATTTCGGAGCCGATTCCGTAGCTGAGATTGACGACCACGGGAGTGTTGTTGCGCCGCCCCCAGTCCGCCGCATACTCAAGAGCGTCCTTCATGCTGCCGGTGACCGTGGCGCTTCCACCCAGACCGTTGTGACCAATCTTGAGCGACAGCACTACCGCGCCGGGAGCAATCCCGTCGAATCCCTTCTGTCCCGCTATTCCGTAACCGGCAGCGATCCCGGCCACGTGCGTGCCGTGCGCGCCGGTTGCCATGTGAAAATCGACCTTGACCATGTCTGATCCGACTGGATCTATGTTCACCGCCGCGGAAAGCGGTCGTGCGCCGGCACGCCCCTCGGCGCCCCCGAACTTCAGCACCTGTCGGGATTTTTCAAAGGTCTCTATCGCGGTTGAATCCGAGACATCCCCATCGCCATCGTGATCCACCAGGGCACGGTATTCACCATTGCCGTCACCGATCACCACAACGACGAAACGGCCGTCACTTCGACCATCGCCATTCAGATCCGGAACCGAACTGCGCGAGAAGGACGATTCCTCAAGCACCCCGGCCCAGACCTGACCTTGCTGTGAACCGGGAACACCCGAGACCCTGAAGCGTCCAGTGTCTATGACTCCGTCCGGACCGGGATTCACCCTGGCGCACTGAACCAGCCCCTCGCCGGTAAAATCGCGCGCCACGACGATCTTCGGCCCCCCCGACGGGGTGACGGTAAGACCCGGAAGGCCCGTATCCACTCCGCAATCAAGCACCGCGATGGCAATGCCGCTGCCATCCGCCCCGGGCATCTCCGCGCGGAATGTGTCTGCGCGGATGGTCGAGGAGTCCAGAATCCCGTCGAATAACGGTTCGGCAGCGGCACTGGAGGTGGACAGCAGAAACCATAAAGCGACCGCCGTGACACGACCATGACATTTGTTCATCGCAGGAATCCTCCCGGGGACGGCGGAATTGTATCACGGGTGTCGCCGGGCTTCGACGGTCAGCGGGAGCAGGTTCCGCCGTTTCCGGCGTTGAAAGGCCGATTGAGCATGTTCATGGCCGGCACACCCGGATAACACAGATACCCCATGCTGTTGCAAATCGTCTGATAATGTGAGAGCTGTATCCCATCGTCGATGAACTCCACCGACAACACCGGCAGGCCGGCAGCCCTGAACGCATTGAGAGAGGCGAGGATTCCGGTCAGTTCGGCGGCAGGTTTCACATAGCCGCCAGCGAACATCGCCTGGTGAACGGCGACGCCATCCACGACACCGACCAGTTCATTCCCCTTCTCGATTCCAACGGGATTCACGACGACCACCAGGAATCCCGGCGATATCTCCCGTCCCCTTCCCGCCACATGCCGCAGCAGCCCCGACATCTTGATGGCGGCGGTCTGGTCAGGCAGCAGGGACGCGATTCCGGCGTCAATGCCGTCCACATAGATGCCGTCAAATCCAAGACCGGCGATCCGCTCCACGGCAGAGTTCACCCCGCCGGCCAGAAAGGCTGCCCAGTCCGCGGAATCAACCCTCGGCACACTGCCCTCCGGAGCCGCGACGCTAGTCGGGATGAACACCGCCGGCACGCAGGAACCGTCGGCCGCGTCAGCAGAAAAAACCGGCCGCACCGGTTGCGTGCGACCGATGTCGAGGTGGGCCAAAACGATTCGGTCGCCGCGGGGATCGCCCGGCCTTGAGCGAAGGGACTCGACCTGGGCAGCGTCCATCTCACCGCACTGGTTCGAACCACTCATCCAGTCGATCACGATCACGTCGGGGTCGGCCGCAATGACCTGTTGAACCGACAGGCGGCTGTAAAGAACCGCGAATGAACGTGCCGCCGCGAGACGGCAGGATGACCGTGCGGCGGTCGCCGGTTCAAGTTCTGTCCGGGTTACGGACGACCAGGGGCTGCACGCCACCACGGACAACGTTATCGCCAGACAGATCGCAGGCAGTAGCTTTGTATTCATCAGCGCTCCCGATGAACAGAGATGATGAAGTGTTCCGGAATGGACATGGGGGAAACCGGGAACTACTCGACCTTTCCGCCCTTCTCGGTCAACTTTTCAATAAGCCCGTTGAAATCGATGTCGTCGGTCGTCTTGACCAGATTCGCCATGCGAGCCTGAACACGCGAGAAGATCGCCGCCTTGTAAACCTCGGACTCAAGCATGGCCACCGGACCCATCTGGAACTCCACCAGCGATGTGGTAGGAGCCCTGAACAGATCGCCCGACACCATATCCTTGACGCCGTACTCAATCTCGGCCGCCTCTTTGTCCAGCGGTTCGTTGGAAACAAGCGTGACCCAGCTTCCCGAATTCCACCTCTCGCCACTGTCCTTGGTGAGGGGACGAATCAGCATGACGCTCGTCTTCGCGTCCGGCTTCTCCATGGCAGTGACCTGATCGAGAGTCAAACCCTCGTATGCCAGGATGCAGGTTTCATCGTAAAGACGCTTGACCGCATCGACAAGCGCCAGGACGTCATAGGACATGTCGGCGTTGAAAACGACCTTCTTGAACGCGCCCTGGACCGTGTAAACCGGAGCAACCGCGCAGTATTTCTTCGCGCGTTCGATGTAGGCGGTAAGTTCGGTTCTGGCCTTCGAAACGGACTCGCGGTCGTTGGAGTCGGCCTTGTTCATGATGTCCAGGATGCGCCGGCTGTCCTCGACGTGACTGGTCACGACATCCATCACCGTGTCGCCGCTGGCGGATGCCACGGGGGTTGTCTTGATGTACTCGAGCTGATGGGATGCCTCCTGAACCTGATAGCTGGCCAGTTTTCTGGTCGAGGACGCCATTCCGACCACACCGCCGATCAGCAGCGCGCCCACGGCCACGCCAATGATCGCCAGAATCATCAGACCGGACATCTTCCTGGCGCCTTCCGCAGGTTCCTCGATCGCGGACGCCTGCACGGAAGACGATGGTGCGGAAGTCGACGCCGGGGCGGGCGCCGCGGCGGGCTGCGCGGCCGGAGCGGCCGGAGCGGCCGGCTTCTTGTCGGTCAGGTTCAATCCAAGCCTGGCCTTCAGATCATCATGAGCCGTCGGCTTCGCGCCGGATTCCGGGTTCTGGCCAGTGGGGTTGCTGTCATCGCTCATATCTGCCTCCAATAATCAAAACACAACGTCAACGCCTAGACGGACCTTGAACAGATTTCCCGGTCCAGAGCCGTCGGGCGCGGCAAAGGCGTCACCGGGCCGGCACCAGCCACCAGTCACCCCGAGCTTGACTGCCAGGGTCTTCCAGATGGCCGGGGTCGTGTAGTAGACGCCAGCGTCCACTTCAACCCCCAGGTCACGCGACGCGGGACCGCCGCCAAACGACAGCGGATAACCGCCGTTCATCAACGAATTATAGTATGAAGCGACCGGACTTAAACCCCTGGCCCACAGGAAACCCAACCTTATGTCGAGTCCCTTGACCGGATACACGCGAAGCTGCGGGTGGACGTACAGGGCGTTTGTAACAGCGCCGTTCGTGACCGAATACTCCCAGCCGTCCCGGGGTTGGTACCCCATCGCCTGATCGGACGCACGGGCGGCGGACCAGGCGGAAGAGCGTCCCAGAACGTCCTGGAAGAGAATCATTCCAACCTGATACGACGGATCGAACGAGAAACCATACTCGTGTTCGTCGCCGCTGTCCGAGTCGCCTGAGGCAAGACCGAGTTCCAGCGACAGATCCAGACCTTTCTGGAATCCCTTCACGGTCCCGAAAGGATGGCCATAGGTTGCCCTGGCGACCATGCCCCATCCGAGGATATCCGCTCCATCCGGCGCACGAGGATTGATCACCCTGGTTGAACTGCCGGCCGACAGGGCGGCCTCGACCTCGAGAGTCAGCGAATCGCCGGTGGAAAAGTGCAGAGCGTGCCTCGAAAAGAGGTCGGTGGTCGTTACTTCGACGCGATCGCCGTTTGCGTACTTCTGCCAGCGGTAATTCACGTACACGCCGGAGAACGTGCGCCAGAAGCCCTTCTCGGGGTTGTGATCGAAATACAGCGCGGTCGTGAAACCGTAAGCGCCGTCGGAGTCCATCAGATCGGCCATGTCGTCCTTGAAGACGACGTCTCCGGCGACCATCACATGGAACGCCTGCGCGGCCGGGTCCTTGAAAAAATGCGAAAATGGCCGGCAGTCGAATGAAAGCCTCTCGATCAGGTCGCCGCCGAGGTTGTCGGTCCAATCCCTGACCGTCGGACGTCCGGGGTTGAAAACCATGCCCAGACCCCAGTCCGCGGCTATCTGTCCAACATCGAGCCGGCCCGCGATACTGGTCCAGGATATCTTCAGCTCACGCAGCATGGACCTTCCGGTCCAATCGTTTTCGTCACGTGGAAAAAGCAGGGCGGAAGCGGCGGCATCGCTGGTGCTGCCAGCCAGCTGGCCTCCGAGCAGGTCGACGTCGATGAAAAGTTCCACGCGCTCGTCGACCACCGATGCTTCACCGGCGCCCGACCCGGAAACCACATCCGCCGCGCCGTCATCCGGGACCTGTTTCGAGACGTCGCCTTCAGTCTGCGCCGCATCTGCCATCACGGCGGTCGGTGTTTTATTTTTCTGCCAGAGAACGAGAGTCGGACGGAGGTTCAAACGATGGTCAAGCTGGTGCTTCAGACCGTCGCCACCGCCAGTGCCGTCCATGTCGAACAGGGGCATGTAAGTGTAGTGGAGCTGGTAGGAGCCCTCAAACCTGACCCTTTTCGAGCTGATCAGCTTCTGAAGAGCGCCAGGTTCTTTCTGTGGCTCCTCACCGACCACGACCGCGGTGCCGGTGACCTGATCGTCCGAAGGCAGGGTCTCCGGTTCGGAAGGGCGAATGTCATTCGCCCCTACGGGTTCCTGTTCCTGCGCCTCCACGTCCGCAACCGCCGCCGGATCCTCGGCGGCCGGAGCGGCGGCCGGAACCATTGACAGGGCCGGCAGAACGGCAAGCGTCAAAGCCAGGAACGTTCTGAAAGTCACGGGGCCTCCCGAACCGGCGACACGCCGGCTAATCGAGCAATCTCAGCCTGGAAGCGACAGATCAGGCGCAGCGAGAGGCGTTTTTGTACACCCCTTCCACGATCTCGCGTACTTCCTTATGGAAGGAAGGCAGCTTCGACAGCTCGAACTCCCAGGCGATGTTATCCATGATGCGTCTGACGGCGTAGGCACGAGGATAGTTCAGCCGGCAGAAGAGGTTGGCGCGCTGTTCAATTTCAAGCCGTCCCAGCTCCTGCGGGCGACCCTCCAGTTTCTTCAGGAACTGCCGATTAACCTTCGGAATCATGTAATCGAACGGCATATTATGCGTCCACCCGCTTTCAGACAGCGGGATTATCGACCGCCGTCCGACATGTGTCAACGTCTGCCGGACAGGGCTTGAAGCACCGCGTCCGACACGACATCAAGGTCGGAGTCGGACAGTTCTGGATACACCGGAATCGAAAGCACCTCGCTGGCAGCAAGTTCCGCGTTCGGACAATCGCCCGGCCTTCCCCCGAGACCGCGGAAGCACTCCTGAAGATGCAGGCAGCGCGGGTAGTAGATGGCGTGCCCTATTTCCGCTGCCTCGAGAGCCGCGGCCACATCGTCGCGAATCCCGGGAAAACGGACGGTGAACTGATTGAACACATGCCCGTCCAAATCCTCAATCCCGGGCAGAACGAGTTGACCGGCCTCGTGCGCGCCGGCCAGCCTGGAGAAATAGCCTTGCGCATGGGCGCGCCTTGCTTGAATCCAGCCAGGAAGATATTCCAGTTTGGCAAGCAGAATCGCAGCCTGTATCTCGTCGAGGCGGAAGTTGCCGCCCACGATTGGGTGAAAGTACTTGGGCCGCGCTCCATGATCGCGAATCTGCGCGAGCCTGTCGCCCAGACGACAATCGTCGGTCACGACCATGCCCGCATCGCCGGCGGCACCAAGATTCTTCGACGGGAAGAACGAGAAGCAGCCCATGAGGCCCATTCCACCGGCCGGACGCCCCTTGCGTGATGCCCCGAAAGCCTGTGCCGCGTCCTCGATGACCGGGACACCCCTGGCATCGGCGATGCGAAGGATGGCATCCATGTCGGCGCACTGCCCGAACAGATGGACAACGATGATCGCTTTCGTCCGGGCCGAGATAGCCGTATCCAGGCAACCGGGATCGATGTTGAACGTCGCGGGATCGATATCAACAAAGACCGGACGGGCGCCGAGCCGATGGATTACCCCCGCCGTGGCGAAAAACGAAAAGGCGGTGGTGACGACCTCGTCACCCGGTCCCACGTCGAGGGCCATCAAGGCCACCAGAAGCGCGTCCGTTCCGGAAGAGACTCCGACGGCGCGTGCAACGCCGCACCTGGACGCGCACACCGACTCGAATTCGACCACACGTCTGCCCAGAATGTAGCGACCGGAGCGCAGCACATCCAGAACAGCCGCCTCGACCGCGCGGGCAGTGGTTCGATGCTGCGCCTGAAGGTCAAGCATTCCTACCCGCATGTTCTCTCCCGGACGACCAGCCCGGCCGACGTCATCCTGTATCGCGCCCCGCACGTGCCGCGATCGCTGATTGAGGCATCGCAAACCGCAAGGCCCTCGTGAAAACTCAGGCGATGACCGCACTCGCAGACCCAGCCGATGATCCGTGCCGGATTTCCGACGACCATCGCCCAGGCGGGGACATCCTCGACCACAACGGCACCGGCGCCGACGAAACAACCCTCGCCCAGTTCGTGCCCGCAGACAATCACTGCCCCCGCGCCTATCGACGCATGATTTCCCACCAGAGTCGACTGGAACCGCTCATGCCTTCGAATCGCCGCCCTGGGCAGCGGATACGACAGATTGGTGAATGTCATCGAAGGCCCGCAGAACACGAAATCTCCAAGAGTTACGCCGTCGTACACACTGACGTTGTTCTGGATGCGGCACCCCTGGCCGATCACCGCGCATCCGCCCACGAAAACGTTCTGGCCGAGGCTGGTGCCATCGCCGATCCTGGCGCCGGCCATCACATGGCAGCCATGCCAGATTCGCACACCCGGTCCGATACCGGGATCCACGAATCCGTTTTCCGGCGTCTCGCCGTCCACGAACGCGGAAGGATGAACAAAATACGGTTTATCCAAAGCCAGACCTCCCGCCTCACGCCCTGATTACCCTGGGATGGGGCTGGCGATAGACGCCCCTGGTGTCGACTATCAGCCGTGCAGTCTGAAGAAGCCCTTCCCAGTCTACTGCGTCATGTTCTGTTGAAATAACGACCGCGTCGAAGTCGCCAGCGCGGTCAAGCCCGACGCTTTCACGGCCCATGAACCTCGAATACTCGCGGGATGGCGGAATCACCGGTATGTGTGGGTCGTGATACGACACGAGCGCCCCCTGCTGCTCGAAAAGGTCCATCAGCCGGTAGCTCGGGCTTTCACGGGCGTCGTCCATGTTCTTCTTGTAGGCCAGGCCGATGATCAGGATTCTGGCGCCCGCCAGGCCACGTCCCATCCGCGAGAATGCCTCCATGGTCCGACTGACGACATAGGCCGGCATCGATCGGTTCACCTGACCCGCGGTCTCGATGAATCGGGAGTACACCTCGTACTCCCTGGCCTTCCACACCAGATAGAAGGGGTCGATCGGGATGCAGTGGCCGCCGATGCCAGGGCCGGGAGTAAACTTCATAAATCCGAACGGTTTCGTCGCGGCGGCGTCGATGACCTCCCATACGTCGATGCCCATCCTGTCGAATACGACCTTCAACTCGTTCACCAACGCGATGTTGACCGCCCTGAACGTGTTCTCAAGGATCTTCGCGGCCTCGGCGACCCTGGTCGAGCTGACCGGCACGATCCGGCGCATCACCGATCCGTACAGCGCCTCGGCCGCTCTTCTTGCGTATTCGCAATCGGCGCCAACGATCTTCGGGATCGTTTCGCACTCGAATTCGGGATTGTTCGGGTCCTCGCGTTCCGGAGAAAAGGCAAGCCAGAAGTCCCGGTCCGCGACCAGCCCGCTCGATTCCTCGAGGACCGGTTTCATCACTTCAACGGTGGTGCCGGGATAGGTGGTCGACTCGAGCACGATCAACTGATCCTGCCTTATGTGAGGTCCCATCTGCCTGCACGACCCGACCACGAAACTCATGTCCGGTTCCAGGTTCTGGTTCAACGGTGTCGGCACGCAAACAAGGATCGCGTCGCAGCTCGAGACCCGGGCAAAATCCGTGACCGGTTCAAAACCACCGGCGACCAGGCGCGCGATGACCTCATCCGGAATGTGGCGGATGTAGGTTCGGCCGGACGCGAGCTTTTCGACCTTGGCCGCGTCAGTGTCGAATCCCAGAACATTGAAGCCCTTTCTGCAGAAGACCTCGGCCAGAGGCAGCCCGACGTAGCCCAGGCCGATGATGCCCACCACGGCCTTTCCCGATTCGATCCTTTCGACCAGGCCCATGCAAAAACCTCACTGTCCTGCTTGAAGCCTGACTGAACGCCCCTCTCCGGAGGCCTGGCCAATCGCCAGGATCAGGCGCACCGATTTTCTGCCCTCAACCCCGTCAGGGCATTCCGCATTGCCGCCGTTTATGGCCGAAATCACCCGTCGATAGTACCCGGTGTGTCCGTGACCGTAAACCGTGGGTGGAACGTATCCCGAATCCTTCACGCCCGCGTCCATCGCGTCGACATCGGCGAAATCCCATGTAGTGATCCGATTGAGCGCGATCCCGCCGATCCGGACCGTTCCCGTCGTCCCCATCAATGTCAACGAACCTTCGAGATTGGCCGGATAGACAAGCATTGTCGTGTTGATGGAAGCGATGGCGCCGCCCGCGAACCTGACGGCCGCGCTCCCGGTGTCGGGAGACTCGATCCTGCGGGCCAGGGTACCGGCGATGGCGGACACCTCGACCGGCTGGCCCATGATCCACTGAACCAGGTCCACATAGTGCGACGCCTGATTCATGAACGCTCCGCCGTCCAGCGCCAGCGAGCCCCGCCATGAAGCCTGGTCGTAATATTCCTGTGGTCTCGTCCAGAACACGTTCGCCTGCGCGAACAGAAGACGGCCGAACCGCCCTTTGTCGATGGCCTGGCGAGTCAGCGCGACTGTGGGATTGAACCTGTTCTGAAGCACCGTGAACAGCAGACGGTCGTTGGCGCGGCAGGTTTCTATCAGGCGATCTATCGATTCCAGATCGGTGCCCACGGGCTTCTCGCAAACCACATGACACCCGGCCGCCGCCGCCATCATGCCGTGCTCGGGGTGCAGACCGGACGGAGTACATATCGACACGCAGTCCAGCCCGCCATGCGCCAGCATCGTGCCGAGATCGTTGAAGAATGGAACTCCGCCCGCCCGTGCCGCCGCCTCGCGCGCCCGGGCCGGATCGATGTCGCATACCGCCGCGACCACCGCGGACTCCGGACAGGACATTATCGCGTCGATATGAAAGCCCGAGATCCGGCCGCAGCCGACGATCCCGAAACGAATCCTGCTCGAACCCACGACGCACCCCCGAAGGGACGAAGCAGAGAAACTACTTCTTTTCCCCGTCCTTGCCGTCGTCGTCGGCATCCTCGTCGATGCTCTCCCCCTTCATCCCCTTCTTGAACATGTGGATTCCCTTCCCCAGACCGCCGAGGGCCTTGGGAAGCCGCGTGGCGCCGAACAGAACCACAAGAACCAGCACCACCAGCAGGATCTCCTTGATGTCGACATTGCCCATGTTGTTCCTCCGGGCCGCTATTCGGCCAGCAGCCCCTCGATCTCGTCAAGTGTCGAGGCGAACAGATCGAAGGTCGCGAGCATCGCATCGGTTCTGGTCAAATCCACACCGGCCTTCTGCAGGGTCTGGACCGGGAAGTCGGAATTTCCGGCGCTCAGGAACGAAAGATAGCCGGCCAGTTCCGCGGGTCCACCTTCACGCACCGCACGGGAAAGCGCGATTGCCGACATCAGGCCGGTTGCGTACTGGAACACGTAGAAGTTGTAGTAGAAGTGCGGGATGTAGGCCCACTCCCATCCATCGTCCGGTCCAATCGTGAACTCCGGCCCGTAGTATTTCCGGACCAGCCCGCCGTATATCTCGGCCATTTTGTCGGCAGTCAACGCGCCGCCCTTCTCGACCTCCTGATGGATCAGCAGTTCGAACTCCGCGAACATCGTCTGCCGGAAAACAGTCGTGCGGATGTTTTCGATGCGCTTGTTCAGAAGGTAGAGTTTTTCTTCCTTGGTGGTGGCGTTTTTCAGCAGGTAGTCGAGCAGCATCTCCTCATTGAAGGTGGATGCGATCTCGGCCAGGAAGATCGGCGTGTCGGCGTTCACGTACTCCTGGGACGACGCAAGCTGGGCGTGAAGCACGTGTCCAAATTCATGGGCAAGCGTGAACACGTCGTCCAGTTCGTTCTGGTAGTTGAGGAACACCATCGGATTCTGGCGCCAGGCCGCGTTGCAGAACGCGCCGGAACGCTTGCCGTCACACGGATAGACATCCACGCGTCCACTGCCCGGGGCGATGCCTTCCGACAACAGCTTCATGTAATCCGGCCCCATCGGTTCCAGGGCCTTCTTCACCATCTCGACACCCTGCTCGTAGGAGACTTCCGCCGTGCTCTCCGGGAACAGAGGCACGTACAGGTCGTAGTAGTTGACCTCCTGGAGACCGAGCACCTTCTTGCGCAGCAGGACGTAACGATGCAGGGTCCTGGGCAGGTTCTGCGCCGTGGCCTCAATCAGCGAGGTGTAGACGGACACCGGGACCGCGTTGCCATCAAGCGCCGACTCGACCGCCGACGAGTATCCGCGGGCCTTCGCGTTGAAGATGTTCGTTTTGACGGCCATGTCGAGCGAAGCGGCGAACGACTTCGAATACTGCTTGAGCGTTGCGAAAAACTTCTGCACCGCCTCGCGTCTGACATCACGGTTCGACGACCCCCGGAACTTCGGGAAGCTGGCCATGGTCAGCGCCTTCTTCGTCCCGTCGTCGTCGGTCGTGTCCGGGAACTTCACGTCGGCTTCGAGAGCGCCGTGCATGAACGAGGGGCCGGCCTGCACGTCGCCGGAAAGGGCGAGAAGACGTTCCTGGTCCGCCGGCAGCACATGCGCCCGCCGACGATTCAGATCATCGAAATAATGACTGTACTTCGCCATGCCCGGCTGATTCACGACCGCGGCGGCGAGTACGGCCGGATCCATGGCCAGAAGGGCCGGTTCCATGAAAGAAGACGCCTCGAAGAATCTTGTGGCGAGCGCCTGCACGCGATCGGTGCGCGCCTTGATCTCGGAGGAATTCCGGTCAGTCGAATAGAAGCCGTACGCGTATACATCAAGGGCCTCGAGCTGACGCTTCACGTCGTACACGAGATCCATACAGGCAGCGATTGACGACGGCTCCGGCGACAGCTTCTCGCGGCAGGCCTGAATATCGGGCAGACTCGCCTCGACCTTTATGAAAGCTGTTTCCCAGACCTCGCTGGACGCGAACATGTAGGACAGATCCCACTTGTACTTCGGGGGTACCTGATCCCTTGGCATCGTTCCTGACGGAACGAAACCGACGGGTGTCTTATTTTCCATTTTGGACTCCGCCACCGGGACGGCCGCTGCCGGCTCCTGACCCGGTTCCTTACTCGAACACGCAAACAGACCGGTCACCAGCGTGACGGCAAGACCGACAAGCGCCATACGCGCCAGCCCTTCGTTATCGTTTACCATCCCGGAACCTCCAACAACCCTTTGGCGCAGGAAGTTTACCACGTCCGGATGAGCGTCCGGGACAATTTGTGGGACGTCCACCGACGTGAGGCGTTGACAGGGACGCGATGTAAATTCAACATTTGACACCGTGGCACCGCAGGCATTCGACCATGGAGGCGACATGAAGATCTCGACACCCGGACCGGCTCCGGACTGGCTGTTCGACGGCTCGCGGCGCGGGATGGTAATCCTGGCGCATCAGGATGACGAGGCGACATTCGGTGGGATCGTCAGCAGACTTCCTGCGGACACCGCGTTTTTGTGGGTAACCAACGGTGACGGCCTTTCCGACCAGTTCGGCATGCCCGACGCCGAGTACGCTGCCCGACGACAAAAGGAAACCATCGCGGCCATGGAAATAGCGGGATTCGGACCGGAAAGGCTGACCTTTCTCGGAGCCGGAGAGAAGGATATCTATGCCCGGCTGGCGTCTCTGGACGACCCGAATCCCACATGGTCCAGGGCGGCCGTAATGACTTTCTTCAAGGATCTGGCCGCGCGCGTCAGGGCCGAAGTGCTGTCCGTTCGACCGGATTTCATCATCACACAAGCATGGCAGGGAGGACACCCGGAACACGACCTTACTCATCTGATGGCGGTTCTGGCAGCAAGGCAGCTTCCAGACTGTCAGGTGTTCGAGGTCCCGGAATACGAACTGTACTACACAGTCTTCCTTCGGTTTCCTCCCTGGCACAAAGGCATTGTTCACGAGGCATGTCTGACGCCGGACGAGGTCGCCATAAAAAAGAAGATGCTTGACTGCTACGAGACACAGCGGAGCGGCCTGACCCTCTCAATGCTCCTGGTCGCGGCGGGAAACGCGGGAGCGATGGCATGGTCGCTGGCGACGCGACACCGATTCCAGCGCCTTGGAATCGAAGCACGCGAGCACATCGGACAGGTTTCACCGAACAGGAACTACCGGACACCGCCCCACGGCCTGGATCGACTCGAATACATAGGTGACGACTGGAAGAAGAAGCGGATATCGTTTTCCAGGATGATCGTGCCCGTCGTCTGCGCTCTCGAACAGTGATAGAATCCGCCCGTCACGGAGCGGAGACTTCTCCATATGCATATGATTCAAAAGTTCCTGCTTGCGGCCATCGTGTCATCGGCCATGCTCGCCACCTCGTCATGCGCCGGAGACGACCCGGTTGGGCCGCCCGAGATGGAAACCGTCGGCAACGTGGTCATCCCGGACAACACGACGGCCTTTATTTCCATGAACTCGTACACCTCCCTCAAGAAGCTGATCGGCGACATGGGAAGTGCGATGGGCGGCTCCTTGCCGGCTTCATCCGCGAGCATCGATGGACTGCTGGAAAGACGCCTTCTCGGAACGACCGGGCTGGAGTGGATGGCCACTGACAGGCCGCTCAAGCTGATGCTGCTCGACCCGGAAAAAAACCCGAAACCGTTTGTGACGATGGTGCCGTTTCAATCAAAAAAGGCACTGTTGTCGGCCCTGGGCAGTCTCACGAAGAAGGTGGACGGTAACCAGTTCCGCTTCACTACCGCCGATGGCAAGACGATGTACATGAACATCGTTGGAAAGAACGCGGTTTTCACCATGGACGCCGCGGCTTTCGCCGGTTCAAAGGACTTCATCGAGGGAGACCTTCTGAAGTACCCGGCCACGCAGCCGCTGGACGTGCAGACGAAGGCTACATCTGTCGCAAAGGTCGTTCAGCCGATTGCGGCGATTGCCATCCAGAGATTCCTGAAGGCTCTGCCGGTCCTGGCCGCGCTGACCGGAAAAGGGACCGAACAATTCCTGGGCTTCATGAAGGATCTTGATCGGATCCGCATTGTCGCGACCTTCAGCGACGGCAACCTCGTCATCGAGAGTTCGGCGACTCCCCGCCAGGGTACGGCAATCGCGGCAGCGGCAGCTGGCGCGAAGGATCGACGACTGACCCTGGTGGACAAGGCTCCCGGCGACGGCTGGCTCGAAATCGCGGCCAACGCCGATCCCGACGATGTCGGCAAGACGGTTCAGAAGATGCTCTCGTCTATTGTTGCTATCGTGGGACTGTCTTCGGAATCAAAGGATGTTTACCCGCAGCTCCTGAACGACATCGTGAAGGCGCTTGACGGTGAATCACTGGTCTGGGTCGGGAGCGACGAAGGCGGCCCGATGAAGATCCAGTTGATAGCTGGCCTGACCAGTTCCGAGGCCGCCAGGACCGCCTCCGGTCAGATGCTGACCCTTCTGCTGTCCGAGTTCGGCAAGAAGATCTCCATGCTCGTTCCACCGCCGACCGCGCCTGCCGCGACCGGCGCAAAGGACGCCGCGGACAACGCTCCCGGTGGAATCACGCAGAACCTTGACGTGTCCAAACTGGACTGGACCAGCATGGCAACCCTCGTCTCATCGTGGGATCAGATGCTGTCGACGTCCGGCCTTAAGGTTGCATTGAAATCGGACTCCGGCGACGGCATCCAGATCAACTATCTCGATTTCGATGTGGACGCGGCTGCCCTGGCACGCGCCGAGCCTCGTACAGCGGCCTACGGCAGACTCCTCGGAGACAAATTCTCGATGGGCGCTGGTTTCGATGACCGGTATTTCTATGCTGCGGCGGGCAGCGACGCGGTCAAGTCAATCAACTCGGCCAGGGGCCAGGGCAATGGCTCGAAGTCGCTCTCGCGGGTCGTTTCCGCGGCTGGTTTTGACGTTACCTGGGCGATGCGTCTTTCGATCGTCGATATCGGGATGTTCCTGGCTCCGGCCTATGGAAACATGATCTCGGCGCTCGCGCCGGCCATGAAGAACATCGCGGGCAAACCCGAGGTCACCGTCGTCAGCGGTTCGAAGGACGGCCGGACACTGGTCGGCCGGCTTTCGCTCCCGATCACGGGGATCGCCGATCTTCGCACGAAACCGACCGCCAAGCCCTGATACAGCGGCGCCACACGACCACTCAATCTCAACGCGTCGGACACATACCGATACATCCCCGCCATTGACATGACAAAACGAATGCATCATATTTCTCGGGCGGAAGGGACTCCTCCCCCCGGAGCGCCTTTCGCTCTTTTCTCCCTCAGGAAGGCACTGCCTTCCCGACGACCCCGCGATGGCCGGGGGATACCGATGTTGATGTCCCGGTCGGCACCCCCCTGTCGACTTGAGATTTTCGGTATTCCCCGGCTGTCAAAACATTCTTCACCACACCCGAATCCACACTGGAACGCGTGATGATGCCTGGCCGTCGAATCCTCAACGCCGAAAAAAACCAGGGTGTTGAATCAGAATGTGACCGGGGAAATTCGATGGATCTGCAGTGTTGACTGGATTGATTGCGAAACCGCGAAGAAGCCCGGCCATGACGGCCGAAGACGACGCCGGATTCGGAGACTAGCGCTTGGAGTACTGGAACCGCTTGCGGGCGCCGGGCCGGCCGTACTTCTTACGTTCCTTGGCGCGCGGGTCGCGAGTCAGGAATCCGGCCTTCTTGACCGGCGTACGCCATTCCTCGACGTTCATTGCGGCGAGGGCGCGGGCGATGCCATGACGAATGGCGCCGGCCTGGCCGGTTTCACCGCCACCCCGAACCGTGCACAGGACGTCGAACTGATCCCCGTTTCCGAGAACCACGAACGGCGTGCGAACCAGAATCCTGTGATTCGGACGGCAGAAGTAATTGTCCAGGTCGCGACCGTTCACCACGATCTTGCCCGTTCCGGGAACCACGCGAACACGCGCGGCGGCTTCCTTGCGACGACCAGTTGCCCACATAACGCTGGCTTCAGCCATTTTGACCTCGTTCAGATCTTCGAAAGATCAAGCTTTTCGGGCAGCTGAGCTTCGTGCGGATGCTCGGCGCCTTCGTACACCTTCAGTTTGGTAAGCATCTGACGGCCAAGCGGACCGCGGGGAAGCATCCCCTTGACGGCCTTCTTGAACGCCACTTCGGGCTTGTCCTGCATGATCTCGCCGTAAACGCGTTCACGCAGATGGCCCATGTAGCCGGTGTGCCACCGGAACATTTTCTGCTCAAGCTTCCTGCCGGTAAGCACCGCCTTCGCGCAATTCACCGCGACAACGAAATCGCCGGTGTCGTCGTGGGGCGTGTAGGTCGGCTTGTGCTTTCCACGCAGAATCATGGCGACACGCGCGGCGGCACGGCCGAGCGTCTGGCCATCAAGGTCGACCACATACCACTTGCGGTCAACATCCTTTGTCGAAAAACTTCTGGTCCGCATTATCTGTGTCCTCGCCTTCCAAAGCACAGGGCGAGTGTTTTACCCGATAACAATATCGAAGTCAAGTGTTGCCAGGCCCAATTTTCAGGAATCCGACGCACGTCGGACAGCCCCACCCTGAGAACCCGCGATTCCAAGGTGTTCGAGCAGCGAAACCGCGATGTCGAAACGGTTGAACGGGGGCATGATGTAGATCCCGCCGATTCGATCACCAAACTCGGTGGCGGCCTCGGCCGCGATTCTAACCCCCTCGGCGCGGGCCGACTCCCCGGTTCCGGCCTGGCTCATCCTGGCCCTGATCCGGTCGGGCACCCGCATCCCGGGAACCTCGTTGTGCAGAAACTCGGCGTTGCGCCAGGAGGCCAGCGGGAGAATCCCCATCACAACAGGAACGGCTGCGCCGAGTTCCGACTTCACACGATTCAGGAAAAGGTCCATCACATCGTGGTCAAACACCGGCTGCGTCATGATGTACTCGGCACCCGACTCGATCTTTTTTGCGAGACGGTCTATCTCGCGGTCAAGATCGACAGCGCCCGGTTCGGCCCCGCAACCCTTCACGAACGCCGTGCCCTGCTGCATCCTGCGACCGGAAGGTTCGATACCCTGGTTCAGATTCGATACCAGCCGGAGCAGGCCAATCGAATCCAGGTCATACACGGTCGTTGCATCCGGGTAGTCACCCAGCTTTGACGGATCTCCGGTGATCACAAGAAGGTTCCTGAGCCCCATCGACCACGCGCCGAGCAGGTCGGCCTGAAGTCCCAGAAGGTTTCTGTCCCGGCACGTGACATGCAGGATCGGCTCAAGGCCCGAATCCTGAAGGGCGTGGGCCATTGCCAGCGCCGACATCCGAACCGTCGCCCGCGGTCCATCCGCGATGTTGATGAACCTGACGCCGGCCCGCTTCAGCAGCGCGGCACCCGCAAGAGCCTTCGAGGTATCGAGACCGGTTGGCGGGTCGAGTTCGACACTGACCACGAATCCGCTGGCCAGCGCGTCGCCAAAAGCGGAGCGCTCCTTCACCGAGGGAGGCTCGATGGTCGAGACCAGGCATCCACAGGATTCACCGGCATCCCTGGCGATCTCGATCCGTCCGCCGCGCACCATCCTGACCTCGGCCGCGACCTGACGTATGTGCTCGGGTGTCGTGCCGCAGCAGCCTCCAAAAAGCTGCACCCCGTTGGCTATGTATCGTTTCGCGTACTCCCCGAAGTATTCGGGCGTCGTCATATACATCACGCGCCCTTCGATCATCCTGGGAAGGCCTGCATTAGGCTGCACGACAACTGGAAGACCGTGTCCCACCATCCCGGCGGCCACGTCGAACAACCCCGCTGGACCGACTCCGCAGTTCGCCCCTATCACGTCGGCGCCAAGATCCTTCATCCGCACGGCCATGTCGGCAGGGGTCACACCGTCGCAGGAACAGCCTTCCACGCCATCGCCCTTGAACATGCACATGGCAATGATCGGCACGTCGATCCTGGATCGGATCGCCTTCAGCATGATGTCCATCTCGTCCGGGAACCTGACGGTCTCCAGAACGATCAGGTCGGCTCCGGCCTCGACGAGCGTTTCCGCCTGCGCGGCGAATGCATCGGTCATCCTTGCAACCCTGGCGCCGTCCCTGAGATCCGGCACGACGCCAGATGGACCGATCGAACCTGCCACCAAGGCAGATTTCCCGGCCACTCTTTTCGCGATAGCGACGCCGCAGCGGTTGATGTCTGCGGCCCTGTCCGCCAGCCCGTGACCGGCAAGTCTGACGATGTTCGCGCCGAACGTGTTGGTGGTAAGAATCATCGCGCCGGCCGCCAGATAATCGGCGTGCACCTTCTCGACCATGTCCGGCCTGGAGATGTTCAGTTCGTCAAAGTTCCGGTTTATGAAGATTCCACGACTGTACAGAAGGGTTCCCATGGCGCCGTCGAATACGACCGGTCCCTTCCGAAGGAGTTCAAAGAGTCCTTGAGACATCGGGTGACACCAGCTTGTGATTCCATTAGAAACCGCTACGGATTGTACATTGAACGATACTCCCGGGCCAGCGTCCAGTCAGACGCCCCTGACGGCACGGGCGAAGGTCAACACATCCACGTGCGCTGCTCCGGCGCGGAGAAGTGCCCCGGCACATTCCGACGCCGTCGCCCCGGTGGTCAACACGTCGTCCACCAGCAGGATCCTGCGATCCTTGACCACCAGCGGCTGTCTTGTGACAAAGGCGCCACGAACCAGGTCGACACGCTCGCGGCGGCTGGCGTGTCTGGTTGATCGTCCGGAGCCTCGACGGCGAAGCAGATCCGTCAACACCGGCACGCCAAGCGTTCGTCCAACCCCGACGGCAAGAAGCGCGGCCTGGTTGTACCCGCGCGAGATGAAACGCGCAGGCCTCAGGGGCACGCAGGCAACCATGTCCGGACCGGGCAGACCTGAACGGAGCCAGGTTGCCGCCATCATCATCCCCATCCCGCCAGCCGAATCCCATCGCTTAGCGTACTTCAAGGACAGCACGATGCCTTTGATCGCGCCCGCCCAGATGAACACGGCGCGTGCCGATGACGCCGGTTCGAGGCGGGCACAGATGCAGGAATCCCGATCCGGCGCCCCGCAACGCCTGCACGCCGGCTCCGGACTCACCAGGACCGTCTGGGAGCAGGATTCGCAAAGGTCGAACAGCCTTCCGGGTTCCACATCGCGGCCGCAGGAAGGACACGCAGGCTGGATAAATGCATCAAGGATGGTAGAAAAAGTGTCTGTGCAGGCACGGACGAGGTTGCTCAGTCGAACTGATCCGATTCCATTCTCGCGAAATCCTTGACCCACTCCGGCTCCTTGACCTCAATCACACGGGCATCGGCCCACAGACGATCCAGGTCATAGTAGTCACGATTGTGTTTCTCGAAGACATGAACCACGACGTTGCCAAAATCAATCAAAACCCAGGCGCCCGACTTTCGGCCCTCGACTCCGGCGGGAATGATGCCCTTTTTCTTCAGGCCGGTTTCTATCGACTCGGCCACCGCCATCACGTGACGATCCGAACGACCGGAAAAGATCACGAACACGTCGGTGTAGTCGACAACACCGTTGACGTCATAAACTTTTGTGTTGAATGCATTCTTCTTCCAGGCCGCGTCGAGAATCTCCCTGATCAGGTCGTCATTCGCCTGCACCTGGGTAGAAGCATTGACCGACTTTCTGGTGGCGACTGGTTTGAATTCCCCGGCTTTGGTGTCCATGTTCCTCCGAAAAAGGATGTTCAGTAAGCGTCCGCCGCATCGGGCTGGATGTCCGTGTCCTGCACCGCGTCCAGCGTAATAACCGGCTCAAGCTGGTTGCAGAACGCGGGAAGCGCCTGACCGGGATTGAGAGGATCCGGGAATCCGTTGACGCATGTGTAGCCCTCGCGGCAATAGGCGAAAAGTCCACATTTCTGCATGCACCACGAACTGCGCTCGTCGAACTGGACGCAGACCGACCCCGACGGACAACCAATCCTGGGACAAGGGGTGATCGTGCAATACCCCCCGACCTGCGACAGGTCGCAGATCTGGTCGGAGTCGCACTCGGAGTTCGACTCGCATCCGTCACCGATCGATGGACTGCATGCCGCGGAGAACAGAGCTGAAATCAGCAGCAGCAGGGACAGAAAAAGACTGGTTCTTGTCATTCCGAAGGTTCCCCGGGCGTCGCGCCCGAACCGAGAAGGCTCCTGACCTGGTTAAACCTGGTCCTGAGCGTGGCCAGTTCCTCGCGCACCGCGTGCTCCGATGCCTTCACGCGGGAGACCTCGTCGGCAAGCTCTTCGGCGCGCCGACCGGCGCTTTCGGCCGAAGACAGTCCGACCTCAAGCGAAGCGACCTGGGCCTGCAGAAGATCAACCGTTTCGGTCAGTCTCGCCTTTTCCTCGGCAAGGATCTCGCTCTTGGCGGCGGCCTCCTGAAGGGAAGGAAACTGATCCGCCATATACTTGAAGGTCTTTACCCGGGCATTCAGGCTCTCGATCTCGTTTTCCGTCTCGGAAACCCGTTCACGAAGCGCATCGCGTTCCTCTTCCAGCTCGGCGATGCTCTCTTTGTAGCCGCTCTCAAGCCGGGCGAAAAGCGCCTCGGTGTCGGCCGACTGGCGCGACTGGTCATCCTGTCGACGCTTCGAATCCTCCAGCGCCTTTTCCAGCTTCGAAACCTGCTTGCGCAGCTTCGACGCTTCCTGCTCGAACCCGGCCAGTTCTTCGATCCGCCCGCGTGCCCTGGCCAGCTCGGTCTCGAACTCCTCGCGATGACGCCTCTCCGACTCGGCCGCTTCCTTACGGGTGTCTGCCACGGCCTGTTGAACGGCTTCGTCAATCAGCCGATTGATATCCTGAACCTTTGATATCTCGCGCGAATTCCTTTCGATGTTCGCCTGCTGTTCACGGATCGCCTTGAGCCCCGAATCGAAGACCTCGGACTGATTGCGAAGCAACGATTCCAGTTCAGAGATCTTGCCGTGAAGGTCGTCCTTCTCGGTCTGAAGACGAACCACCGTCGACTTCAGATCGCGCACCTCGTCCTCGACGAAATTCACCACGGAGGCCTCGAAGGCCCGCGTGGAGACAATCGTCCTGTCGCCGTTCTCGCTCACCGGAATCTCGGCGACGGCTTCCGCATTCGGCGGAACGGGCGGAGGCACCGGCGGCTCGGGCGGCGTGGGGGACACCGGCAGCACCGGAAGCTGCTCGCGCAGAATCTCGGTCAGCATTACCGGCGACAACGGCGTCGGAAGGTACACATCGGCGCGTGTCGGAAGGCGCTGATGCTTGGAAATAACGTCGGGCGGCGTCCTGCCGGAAAGCATGAAAAGCGGGATACGCTTGAGTTCGCCATCCTTTTTCAGTTTGAGGCAGGCGCTGAAGCTGTGCTTGATGTCTGCCGACAGGATGACGATGTCGGGCTTAAGCTCCCTGGAGGTTTCGACGATCATGGCGGGATCCGGACCCACGACCACGTCCACGCCCAGCCCGCCAAGCACCGCCTCGAGCTGGCCGATGGTCGTCTGGTCGTCTTCGTAAATCAGGGCTTTTCTGCCGTTCATCCCGTCAACGCCTTGCTCAAATGTCAGGGACATGCTGAGGAAACCTGGACGCGAGCAGATTAGCCCGACAACGCAAAGGTGTCAATCGTGACGGGCCCCGTGTCCGCGACAAGAGGCCACGGCGAACAGGAGCGCGTTGAACATGCTCGAAGGGTCGGCCCGGCCTGAACCGGCAAGATCCCAGGCAGGTCCGTGATCGGGCGCGCACCGTGGTCTCGGCAGACCGATGGTGACGTTGATCGCGTCGGAGAAGTGGACCAGTTTCAGCGGCCCCAGACCCTGATCGTGATACATGGCCAGTACCAGATCGAACCGCCCTGCGTAAGCCATCGGAAACACGGTGTCAGCGGGTAGCGGACCTGTCACGTCGATCCCCATGGCCCTTGCAGCGCTGACCGCGGGCGTGATGATCCGTTCCTCTTCGTCGCCAAACCGTCCACGATCCGAACAATGCGGATTAAGCGCCGCCACCGCGATGCGCGATCCGGTCCCGGCCACGGTCAGGAATCGATGGCAAAGACATATCCTGGATAGAACGACATCTTTCGTGATGGCGGACGGAACGTCCCGAAGAGCGAGATGTGTCGTGACGAGGGCGACTTTCAACCGCGGACCTGCCAGCATCATCGCGAAGTCCGTGCAGCCGAGCGCGTCGGCAACGAACTCGGTCTGTCCCGGCCAGTCGAGACCGACCTCCGAGAACGCCTCCTTGCAGATCGGCCCGGTCACCAGCGAGTCAATCCTGCCAGTGGCCAGCCTGGAAACCGCCTCATCCAGGGCGGCAAACGACGCCAGGCCGGACTCTCGCGTATATCGCCCGACATGGACGCCCTGCAAATCCGGTGTCGTCCGGACCATGTCGACAACAGGAACGCCGGGCACATGTCCAACGGACGCGACAAGCCTCTCCAGCACCGGGGCCGGGCCGAAGATGGTGAGTCCAACGTCGGAAGGAACGCGTCCGGGCAGCATTAACGAAGCTTTTTCGAGCACCTCCGGTCCGATGCCGGCCGGGTCTCCGACGGTCACTCCGACGTTCATCGCATTCCCCCGAAAAGAGCTGACTCAGGAAACAGATCCACGGCGCCGTTGCAGACCGGATTGACGAACTTTTCGGCCGCGGGCGGAGGAAGATGAAGCAGAAGCGTGTATTTCCCGTCCAGATCGCTTTCGAAAAAGCTGAGTCCCCTGGAAAACGTCAGTTCCTGTCCATTTTCCATGGTCATGCCGCCATCCACTGCCGTCGAGACGACCAGCGCAATTCCGGTTCCCGGCATCAGTACCCCGGGCGATCCCGGCAAGACTTCCATGCCGGGCAGGAAAGAAGGCTCGGACGCGGTCACGATACCTGTCAGGAATCCGGCCGCGCCTGGTTCCATGGTCACATCTACCGCAAGCCTTTCGTGCTGATCGAACTCGCCCCAGACCGGTGAATGATGTTCTTCAAGCAGCGAGGAGAAGGTCGGTGTGCCGGAAAGCGGAGACACGACGACACGCACCGCGGGGCCGCCATTCGTCCAGGTCGCGCCCGAATCCTCAATCTGGAAAGACGAATCCGGGACCGTGCCGCCGCCCATGCCGTTCATGAGCCACGTGTAGCCATGAGAACGATCGGCTTCGATAATGTCCTCGACGAACAGCATGTCGTCCCCATAGCGGACAAGACGCCTGGTGAATGTGACCCCTTCATATTCAGTTTTGACCGATGCCCATGTGAAGTTTCCCCGTTTCCCGATGCAGGACAGGAAGGCGTCAGTACCGACCCCGGTACCGAGTTCCGACATCGAATCAAACGGAGAACCCACCCCGTCGACCAGGATCGTGTTGTGATCCTTGGGCCTGAATACCAGGGCGTGCTTTTCGTAGTTGATGTATCCGGGATCGATCAGCAGCGGCTTCTTGTGGTTCCAGAGCAGAAAACTCAGCTCGTCCGGGTGCTCGTGGCCCAGGCCTGCGGTCCGGATTCGACCGTGCTCGCCGCAAAGATAGACATACATGGCCGACTCGTCCCATGACGTTCGCAACACGGTCATCCCGGCTTCGTACTTCATGAAGTCCAGTTCCCCGCCAGGCTGCGCGGGAGGTTCCGAGCCATCCAGTGACACCAGCGCCAGCACGTGAAGAGGATCCGAATCGAAATGCGCGGCAGGTTGATACCACTGCCACAGGAAATCTGGTTCCCCGAAGAGTCTCGCCAGCACCGCGCCGTGCTGCGCGGCACCGTTTGAATCGTCAACGTCAGGGCACAACCCGGCCGGCGTAACTGAATCAAGCGCAAGCCGGTAGACGTTCCTGGTGGTGGTGTTCATGACGAAGTCCTGAACCTGGACCACCTGGCCGACAAGCGGGTTCTCATCCTGAATGCCCGGAAGCACCTTGAACGGATACGCATCGCCCCCCGAAAAGCGATGCCAGGCGAAGAATAATGGCAGATAGGAATCGGAACCGTAGGTCAGGTAGTGGTATCCCTCGGCCATGCCCCCGTCCGCGGTCGCCTGGAAATTGTTGAATATCCAGTCGATTCCGGTCATGGCCTCGGAAATATCGGCGGCCGCGGACGACCTGTCGTTGAGCGACATCGCGCAAAGGCCAAGCGCGCCGAGGACCTTCAGGACGTGATTGTTTCTGGCAAACAGCATCATCAGGAAGACAGGGCCCTCGTGCGTCATATACCGGAAATCGTCGATTCGCCTTTCCAGAGCCTGCCTCACCTGCAGTTTCAGATCCGGCTCGATGGCGGGATTGGCCGCGATGAAGTCCCATGCCGAACAGAAACCGACCAGCGCCTCCGCGCCGTACAGGTCGTAGTCGGAATCTGGAGCAAGCCCTGCGTCGGCAGGGTTCCGATACCCGTCGACTATGGCCGAAACAGCTTTGTCGAGCATGGCCGAATCTTCCTGAACCAGCGCCAGGAACGCGGCATCCGATGCGATTCTGCCGCGCGCCGAATCGACAGACAGATCAAAACCGTCCGCCGGATGCTCGGGAAGCGCGGACGAGGCCACCGCTCGAATCCTGGCGGCCAGTGTCGACAGCGGCTCGCCTGACGCGTTCATCCGTGCCGCCAGCCCCGGAATATCCGACGCATCGAAGAACAGTCGCGGATGATCGTTGAATTCCGGATGCCAGGCCGATGCATCGGACGGATCGAGCAAGTCGGTGCCTTCCGCAACCTCGGCGCCGTCCTCGATGCCATCGCGATCGGTGTCGGGTGAGAACGGGTCGCTCCCGATCTCCGACTCCTCGCGGTCTGTCAGGCCATCCCCGTCAGAGTCGACATCGACGTCGGGTTCCAGATCGATGTCGAATTCGACATCTCCGGACGAGTCGGACGGCTGATCGCTGTCATCTTCCGACGAATCCTGAACATCGACGTGAGGCAGCTCAACGAGGTCATCGCCGACGGTATCGGCGCCCTCGTCCATGATGTCGGCAGCGTCCGCTGGCGGCAGCCCTCCTCCGTCACACGCCAGGGTCCATCCGGCGCACAGAAAGATGGACACGACGATAACGACAGAAGGTACTTTCATACCGCCTCCACACACGGTTGAAGATGACGACCGGCCTCTGCCTGTTATATATTCAACCGGGACCGTTTGAAACCGCTTTCATGCTGCCTGAATGCAAGGAGGAACCATGAAGATACTTGTCACCGCGAAACGCGTGACGGACCCGGATGCCCGGATCCGCGTGCTTCCAGACGGCACCGGAATCGAGACGGCCGGTCTTGAATACAAATTGAATCCGTTCTGTGAAAACGCCATTGAGGAAGCTGTCCGCATAAAGGAACGCACCGGAGGCGAGGTGGTGGCCGTCACGATCGGCGACGACGAGGCTCAGAAAAGCCTCCGAACCGCCCTGGCCATGGGAGCCGACCGCGGAGTTCATGTGAAGATGACCGATTTCGAACTTGATTCGGACCTGACCGCCAGGCTTCTGGCGGAGATATTCCGTCGTGAGGCGGCCGACCTCTTCATCCTGGGGAAACAGGCGGTGGACGGGGACTCCAATCAGGTCGGGCAGCTGGTGGCGGAATACGCCGGCGTGCCACAGGCATGTTTCGCGTCCAGGGTGGCCATTGATGGCACAACCGCCGTCGTGGACCGGGAGATCGACGGTGGCATGGAGACGGTGGCTCTGACGCTTCCGGCGGTGATCACCGCGGACCTCCGCCTTAACGAGCCACGTCTTCCCAGACTGCCTGATGTCCTCAAGGCCAAAAAGAAGGCGGTCGAGGAACTGACGGCGGCTGACCTGGGCGTCGACACGGCCCTCAAGGTCGTCACGACAGGATACACGGCGCCGGCGGGTAGATCGGGTGGGCGCAGGGTTGGCAGCGTCGCCGAACTCGTCGATCTGCTCAAAAACGAGGCGAAGGTGCTCTGACGGCAGCGCCGCGACAGTAAAAGGAGTCCGCGATGGGAATCATTCTTGTCATTGTTGAGACGCTTGAAGGAAAGGTGCGCAGGACGGCGCTGCCGGCAATCACCTTCGGACGCAATCTCGCCGCCGCTACCGGCAGAAGCGTCGAGATCGCAGTGATCGGGCACGGTGTCGAGGGCGCCGCCAGCGAACTGGTCTCGCACGGCGCGACCAGGGTTCATCTGGTCGACGAACCTTCTCTCGAGCACTGTCAGCCACGCACGCTCGGTAAGGCCGTGGCGTCGCTTGCATCGTCGACGCAGGCCGACGTGGTGGTCGCCGTGTCGTCGACGTGGTCGCGCGACTGGCTGCCGAGCACAGCCGCCAGGCTTGGGGCGGGGATGGTCAGCGAGGCGGTCGGTTTCGACGTCGCCGGTGGTCAGGTCTCGTGGCGCAGGCCGATGTGGGCCGGAAATGTGGTGGCATCGGTTCGCGTGACCACGCCAGTGGCGGTGATCGGCGTGCGTGGAACCGAGTTTCCGCAGGCGGTTCCGACCGGTGGGTCGTCGCCTATCGTCAGGACGCCGGTTGAGACCGGTGACGACGGCCGGGCCAGGTTCGTCGGGTTCGCGCCGACCGTGTCCGAACGGCCCGACCTCGCGGAGGCCTCGGTGGTCGTATCCGGTGGTCGCGGTCTTGGGGAAAAGGATGCCTTCTGGAACACCCTGAACCCGCTGGCCGACACTCTCGGCGCCGCCATCGGCGCCACGAGGGCAGTGGTCGACAAGGGCATCGCGCCAAACGACCTTCAGGTCGGACAGACCGGCAAGGCCGTGGCGCCGAACCTCTACATCGCGGTGGCGCTGTCCGGCGCGATCCAGCACCTGGCGGGCATGAAGAACTCGAAGGTGATCGTCGCCATCAACAAAGACGAGGAAGCACCGATCTTCTCGGTGGCCGATTACTGTCTTGTCGGTGACGCGCTGAAACTGGTGCCGGAGCTTGTCACCACTCTCAGGAAGTCCTGATCTGGCCGACCTGACCACTAATGTCTTACAATACGTCCGCGTCTTTTTCCCGGAGGGTCCGCATGCGAGCCCGTTTGAAGCTGTTTCTTGTCGCGGTCGTGGCCGTTTTGGCCGCGGCGCCGGTTTCCGTCATGGCCCAGAGCAGGTACACCGTCAGAAGTATTACGGGAAAACCTCAGGGCATCTTCGAATACACCTTCGTGCAACGGCCGGAAGGCAGTTTCGCCTCGTCGCAGTTTTTCAAAGGCGTCAAGAACGTCGAGAAGCTGAAGGCCTACAAGCCCGGCATGAGATCCCACATCCAGATGGCGCCCGACATGACCTTCGAAAAATACACGCGCTGGGAAAAGCTCGAAGGCGCCAGTGCCGAGTCCAAGATTTTCAGGTACGACAAGGATCTGAAGATCAGGGCGTCGCGCAACAAGCGTGTCAAGGTGAGCGTGCTCGGCCCTGTCCAGCCTGTATTCGTGCTTGAGTCGGACCAGCCCTATCTGACGCTCTTCCTGCTCGACCCGTCCATGGATGGTCGCCAGGTCGCGTGCATGAACACCAGACTGGATCACATTGGCGTGGCCACGGTCAAGATGATCGGGGAACCTCCGGTAAATCCGCAGCCGACCGAATCCGCGACCAGTGTCTCGACACCCGAACAGACTGCCGTGGACGGCACGCCCGGCGAAGTCGAAACGAAGGCAGAGTCTGATTCGACCGGCACGACCGAGCCGGCGACGCGGGCTACCCCGGATCCTGCCGTCGCGCCGGTACCTCCGCCGCCTGCACCGCCGGTAACGCCGACTCCCGGAACGACAGCCGAGCCCGGCGCGGTGGCAAGATATGCCATCGAGGGCGACTGCGGCACATTCCATATCTGGGTTCAGGACGGGACGATCATCAAGGCTCAGACCGACGCATGGCTTTATGAGATAATCCGCTGACCATCAGGACCCAACCCCGCTTTGACAGCCTGCCTCATTCTTCGGATAATCGTACGAGCACGATTGGCCCCGGGGGTCCATATGTCCAGATCCGGTATCGTCCCGGTCATAGCCGCCTCACTTCCGGCAATCATGGCGACTTTCATGTATGCCTGCCCGCTCCCGGCCGACGCCGCCGAATATACGACAACGATGTCGGCCGCCGACAAGGACGATGTCTGGGACGGTATGCTGACCGTTCGCTATGAATGGCTTCTGCGTCAATCCAGCATCTCCCGGGAGTACGCCTGCGACGCTACCGAGGCGGGATGTCCTTCGGATGGCGGCGTCGTGCGCCGATCCGAAGTCGATTCAAGCCGTATGTCGCACAGGATGGATATCGACGGCCGGATCGGTCTGTATAAGGATTTCGAACTTTTCTTCACCCTTCCGTTCGTTCTGGCGGACCAGACAGAGCTCAGTTTCAGTCCTGGCGTTTCGCGCGCTAATTCAACAGTCTTTCCGGATGCGGGCCCGGCGCTCTTTGAACTTCCCGATGCGGGCAAGGCAAGAAAAGGCTTCGGCGACATGCGGGTCGGACTGAAATACGCCCCGATGAACCAGTTCAGGAACCATCATCATCCCACGCTGTTTCTGTCCCTGATGTACACGGCGCCGACCGGCGGGGTCCGCAGGGCCAACAGCGAAGGGGTCGGCGAAGGCCTGCACAAGATACGATTCGACATAGGCGCCAGCCGGCGTATCAAATTCGCGGATCCCTACTTCGGACTGCACGCCGAATACCGTACAGGCGCCGGGGCCGCGGGAACAATGTTCAGGGACTGGGACGCGGACACCCAGAAGTACACCGCCCCGGGTCCCGAAGTTGGACTGAAGGCCGGCGTCGAGTTCTACATCTGGAATCCGCCGCTGGACAACCGTGAACCGGAACGATTCGCTACCCTGGACATCGGATTCTCGGCCAGATACATCTTCGACGGTCGCGAATACACCGACCTGTTCGACGCGCTGGCAACGTCCGCCTGCGCAGGCGACGCATCTTGTGTCAGCCCTAACTCGACCAAGAACCTGATGGCGTACGATCGAACCAGAGACGGACGAGTTCAGCCCATCACGTGGATGGACGGGATAACCGACGTCTCGGCCTATGGGATCTTTGGAACATGGCTTGGGATCAACGTCTCCCCGATCAAGTACGTGTCACTCGGCTTCAGATTTTCCTACGCCTACGAAACGGGACATTTCCTCACGAACGCCAGTATCGGTCGCAATCTTGACTCCACCAACGGCAACATCGAACTCACCAACGTCGACGGCAGGAACGAGTTCAACCCGGTGTTCAACTCGGATGTTGACTCGCCAGGCAACCGGTTCTACTCGGAAGGTGCTCACAACTACGGTATTTTTCTTACTCTTTCCGGAAAGTACTGAGGATTTCGGGCTGCCTGAAGCGGAATCAAAGAAGTCTCAGTCTCTCGCTCAGCATCCTGCCGACCTCGGGATGCACCATCCCGGTGATATCGCCACCGAGCATGGCCACCTCCCTGACGAGCGACGAACTAATGTACGTCTCGGCGGGTCCCGCGACCATGAACACGGTCTCCATGCCAGGATCCAGCCTTCCGTTCATGTGGGCCATCTGGAACTCGTATTCGAAATCGGACACGGCACGCAGGCCGCGAATCGAGATCCTGACCTGCCTGCGCCGCATGTAATCGACCAGCAGGCCTGAAAAACTGTCCACCTCGACGCCAGGAATCCCGGCGGTGGCCATCCTCAACATCTCGACCCGCTCGTCCGACGTAAACAGCTCGGACTTCCGTGAGTTGGTCGCGACAGCCACGATCACATTGCCGAAAACGGATGCCGCACGTCTGACGAGGCTGACATGACCACAGGTCACCGGGTCGAACGACCCGGGATAGACCACCGTCGCCATCAAGAATTCTCCCCCGGCGAAACCGGAACGGGCCTGTGAAAATAGGCCACGCACGTGTCGCCGTACTGACGATCCTTTTTCTGAATCAAAGGTCCGTAGACCGCTTCAACCGGGAAACGCCGCGAGTGTTCCACCACCACAATGCCGCCGGGCCTGACCACGCCGGAAAGGGACAGGGCAAGCATCACCTGTTCGTAGAGTCCAGACTCCCAGGGCGGATCGACGAACACGACATCAAACGAACTGCCGGACTGTGACAGTCTGCGGATCGCGTTTTCGGCGGTCATCGTCAGTATCGACATGCGAGACTGGTTGACGCCCAGTAGACGCGCGTTCTCATTGATGGCGTCCACCGGCCGCTGCTCGGCGTCGACGAACACCACCCGCGCCGCTCCACGGGACAAAGCCTCGAACCCCATCGCACCCGAACCGGCGAAGAGATCCAGAACGTGGGCCCCTTCAAAGACAGGCCCGAGCGAATCGAAGATTGCCTCGCGGACCTTCTCCAGAGTCGGCCGGACCCCTCTTCCCTTGGGAGCGACAAGCCTGCGACCGCGAAACTCGCCGGAAACTATCCTCATCGCAATCAGTCCTGCTGCCTTGTTGATTCGTTACTTCTTGAGGAAACCGTACTTCTCGAAGCACGGGAGGTTGCCGGCGCGCTGCTTCAGTTCCTGGAGCAGATCCCACGCTTCCTCTTCGAGACCGGCGTCGATCATGAATTCCAGACTCTGCACGTCGTCATGCAGTTCCTGCGGAACGCCCGAAAGGTCAACCGCACCGCCAAGGAACGGGAGGCTCTGAACGACTGTCCGTCCTTCCGGCTCCTGTCCGACCGGAACCATATCGTCGTCGCCCTGGCCTGGAAACGCCGATGAATCGAGCGGCCTTGACCCCGGTTCAAAAGCGGTGGGAACCTGCGCCTCGGGATTGGTCGCCTCATCCTGATCATCGATCGGGATCTCGATGTCATCCGGTTCCGGCGGTATGTCGGGTTCACGATCGGGAACGGGAGGAACCTCACGCACCATGCGTCGTGCCGCGGAAGCTCCGTTGCCCCCGTTCTCGAACACGATCTCCTGGCCGTATTCCTCGCCGCGAACCGGACGTTCGGCCGAACCGAAGACCTGTGCCGCCTCCTTGTCGCCTGGAACCAGCCTGAGAATTACCGCGTACGCGTTGTCACGCTCAATCCTCAGACCCGATCTCTCGTAGATCCTGGCCAGGGACTTCAGAACCGTTGCCGCCTTGTGAGGCTGACCGAGGAATTCGAAGACCTGGGCGAGGAGTTCAAGCACCTCGGGATCGTCGGGTTTGCCCTTGAAACAAACCTGAAGCCGCGAAAGCGCCTTCAAACCGTCCTTGCGCTCGATGAACTGCTGAGCCAGGAACTTGCTGATCTCCCAGTCATCCGGCTGGTGGTACAAAAGGCGCTCGGCGACCAGGATCGACTCGTCAATCAGGTCCGCGTCCCGCAGAATCTTGTACGCGGCACGAAATTCCGCGACCGATTCGTCCACCATTCCCTCGTTGGAAAGCTCCTCGGCCAGTGAAATCCTGAGGCGGGCGTTATCCTGATCGAGTTCGACCATCCTGCGCGCCGTTTCGAGGCGCTGCCCGGACAGGCCGGCCTTCTTCTGCAGCATTATTGCCTGACGGTACTGGGTAATCGCGTCGCCGGCGAGCCCGATCTGCCGGTAAAGCTCGGCGAGGGCGAGATGAATACCGATGTCGTCGGGCTTCATCTTCTGGACCTGCTTGTAGACGGCGACCGATTTCAGCAGGAATCCCTGGTCCGAGTAAAATCTGGCGACCTCCTCGAACGTTCTGACCGCCCGATCCTTCTCACCGAGGCGGAAAAACAGATCGCCAACCTTCAGCTTGGTCCGGATGTCGGCCGGGTCTTCCTTCAGCAGCTTCTCGTATTCCTTGATCGCCTTGCGCAGGTTGCCCTTTGCCAGGTGCTTATGCGCGGCCGCTATGACCTTTGCACGATTGACGTTGCCCAAATCAGGACCTCATGTGGCTTGTGACCTGTTTCTGCGCACACGCGCAGCCAAACGCTCAAGAAGCATGACGGATGCCTCGCGACGGACCCTGACCGCGGCCGCCTCCCACTCAAGATCGAGCTGCCGCGCCATCTCGCGATCGCCGACCTTGCGGTAGGCGTCTACCATCCGCCTCGCGCTGGCGAGGTATCCCTGCGAGATGTGGAGCCTTATCAGGGTTGGAGTAGGCTTCACGAAAATCCCCGCGCAATCAGTCAAAACTGCCCCGGTTTCTTTTCGCCGACAACGTGTGAAAAGTCAAGGCACATCGCAACTTGAACAGCAATGGCATTCACAGCATGCTGACCGGATCGACGTCTATCGAGATCCGCAAATCTCCCGAGCCTGAACGGAATCGCTCCCTGACTGCCCACAGCAGCCTGTTCAGGGCGGCACGGGAAGGCGCCTTCAGTAGTATCTGCAACCTCGTGCGGCCGCGGATCCGCTCGATCGCTGCCGAGGCCGGGCCGAGTGCCCGGATTCCGGCATCGGCCGTCGCCTCAATCTGTCGCGCGATGAATCCTGCCATGCGATCCGCCGTCTGCCCGGCCTGAACCGCGTCCGGCGACGAGATCTCGATGGAGGCCAGGAATGAGAAAGGAGGATACCCCCTCTCGCGCCTGAGCTTCATTTCCTCGACGGCAAAACCGAGATAGTCGTGGCCTGACGAGAACTGCAGTGCGTAGTTGTCGGGACTGTAAGTCTGGATCACCACATGTCCCGGTGAATCGCCACGCCCGGCCCTGCCCGCGACCTGGGTCAGAAGCTGGAACGTGCGTTCGGCCGCGCGGAAATCGGGAAACGTCAGCGACTGTTCCGCCAGCATCACCCCGACCAGCGTGACTGCCGGGAAATCGTGGCCCTTTGCCACGACCTGGGTTCCAACCAGCACGTTGAATTCACCAGCGCTGAACGCCTGGAGAATCTTCTGAGTGGCGCCGGCCGTGTCCGAATCGAGACGGCAGGGGCGCGCCGCCGGGAAGAGGTTTCTGACTTCCTCCTCGAGTCGCTCGGTGCCGAATCCGACGATGGCTATCTCGCTGGAGCCGCAGGAGGGACACTGTTCGGGAACCGGCTGGCAGTGCTCGCAATAGTGACAGATCATCCTGTCCGGTTTCGAGTGATGCGTTAGCGAAATCGAACAGTTCGGGCATTCAAGGGTTCTGCCGCACGTTCTGCAGAGCACGAACCGTCCAAACCCGCGCCGGTTCAGAAAAAGGATCGCCGACTCACCCGCCGCGAGCGTCCTGTCGAGCGCCGAGGCAAGTTCGGCGGAAAAAAGGCGCTCGGTGCCGCGGGTCCGGACGTACTTCATGTTCGCGAACACGACCTCGGGCATCGGCAGTTCCCGGACACGGGATGGAAGACTCAGGTATGTCGACTTGCCGCAAGCAGTGTTGTGAAAGGACTCGAGTGACGGGGTCGCGGATCCCAGCACCACGGGACATCCCGCGATTTTCGCCCTTACCATCGCAAGGTCCCTTGCGTTGTATCGAAGCCCCTCCTGCTGCTTGTAAGAGCTGTCGTGTTCCTCATCGACCACGATCATGCCGAGATCGCGCACCGGGGCGAAGATCGCCGAACGCGCCCCGACCACAAGCCTGCGATGGCCGGCAAGCAGTTCATCCCAGGCGGCTGCGCGCAGGGAATCGGACATCTGGCTGTGCAGAACCGCGGCGGCGGCGCCGAATCGCTGCTCGAATTTCTTCCTGAGCTGAAAGGTCAGCGCGATCTCGGGAACAAGGACGATCGCGCCCCGGCCCGAGGCAAGCACCTCTTCGAGGGCACGCATGTACACTTCCGTCTTGCCCGAACCGGTCACTCCGTGAAGCAGGAAGGTCCGGTAGCCCGATCCCCTGCCGGCCATGATCGCGTCAAGGGCCGTCTGCTGATCCCCGGTCAGAACCGGTCTCCCGGGATCGAGACATGGTTCCGGCACCGGCAGCGTCTCTGGCTCACAACGCTCCTCGACCCGCAGCCAGCCCGCGGCAAGCGCGCGGCGAACCACATCGGAGCCGCCGGGCACGATCCGCCTGGCCGCGCCAATCTCCATCGCACCCGCTGACTCCATCACATCAAGCATCTTCAGAAGGCGCGGCGATCGCGACGCGGAGTCAGGACAACGCACGAAGGTGACGTACTGAGTCACCACGGGCTTCCTGCGCGCGAAAAGACCGGGCATCGCCGTGCGGGCCACCGAGCCGATGGGTGCCACGTAGTAACTGGAAACCCAGCCCATCATCTCGATCAAATCGGCTGGCCAGGCCGGTCTTGAAGATACTTCGATCAAGTCGGACAAAAGCGGGTCGTCCGGGGACGGCGCCCGGATGTCCAGAACGATCCCGTGCGCCTTCGAGTTGCGCACCGGACACAGGACCTGGGTTCCACGACAGACCTGACCGAGCAGACCTTCCGGAATCCTGTATGAGTAGGTCCGGGCCAGCGGCAGCAGCAGAAGGACGTCGGCGATTGTCGGCCCGGTTGTCATGACGGCGGAGTTCTCACCAGTCCTTTACGAAGGTCGTGGAGCCGATCACCGTCTCCCGCGGCGAGGAAGGATCGAGGGCCCAGCGGATTCTGGCGACACCTTCGATAATCTCTGATTCCGCGCCACAGTAAGAGAGCCTGATGTGTCCCTCGGCGCCGAAATCCTTTCCAGGAACACCGGCGACCATGACCTTGTCCAGAAGGAACGCGGACAGACGGTGCGAGTTATTGTCATAGGCCGAGAAATCCGGGAGGCTGTAAAAAGTGCCCCCGGGGGTGTTCAGCTTGACACGCGGAATGGTCGCGAGTTCCCGAACCATGACGTCACGGTTGTGTTCCAGAGTCGAGCGCAGTGTCTCGACACACGACTGGTCGCCGGTGAGGGCGCCCAGGGCCGCGGCCTCGGCAAGCGCGGACGGACACGACAGGATCTGCGCCTGGACGTTCTTCATGACCCCGACCATCCGCCTGGTGGTAACCGCCCATCCAATGCGGAAGCCGGTCATCGCATAAAGCTTCGAGACGCCGTTGATCGCAACGATCACGGAGTCCTCGCCGGTTCGTCTGGCAAAATCAAACACCGACGGCGCCTTCCGGCCGTCAAACACCAGCTTGTGATAGATGTCGTCCATGATCAGGGCGATGTCCCGTTCCTCGCAGAGCGCGACGAGATTCTGGATCAGCGCTGACGAATAGACGTGTCCGGACGGGTTGTTCGGGCTGTTCAGGATGATGGCGCGGGTGCGATCGTTAACTGCCCCGGCCATGGCCTCAAACGTCGGTTCGAACGTGCCCGGAACAGGATTCACGACCCTGGGAACGCCTCCGAGCATCGTGACCATTTCGGGATAGCTGACCCAGTATGGCGCGGGGAAAACCACCTCGGAACCAGGTTCGATCACGGATGCGAGCGCGAAGTAGATGGCAGGCTTGGCACCCGAGGAGATGAGCACGTTTCCCGGCTCGCACTCGTAACCGTAGTGCTCGCGGGTGTATGCGACAACCGCCTTTTTCAAATCCGGCGAACCGGAAGTGGGCGAGTACCTGACCGTTGCCGTGTTCAGCTTGGCCACGGCCGCAGCAATCGCCGAAGCGGGCACGGGTGCCTTCGGTTCGCCACTGCCAAGATGAATCACAGGTTTTCCTGCGGCCTTGAGCTGGTTTGCCTTCTCATTCAACTTGAGGGTTGCCGGATCGGCGATCGCCGATGCCATCGCACTGATACGCATCTTGTTTCTCCATGAAGACCGTCCGGACAAGATACCACTGTCCGTTACAAAGGCAAGTAGGTCACGGCAGGACCGAAACCGAGGCACCGCGACGACGCTCATCCACGATCGAACGAACCGGGGGGTTGAAGTAGCCGAAGCGGATTCCGGGCAGCTCGGACTGGATGACGTTCATCACTTCAACCAGACCGAACGGTTCCGAAACCGGCCGACCGACGGTGTCCAGGTACAAGCCTGGATCGATATTCAGATTTCTCATCTGGATGAAGTCGGCGCCGCAGGCCTTAAGCCCGTCAATTGCGGCGGACAGTTCCTCCGGCGTGTCGGTCACACCCGGAAACACCAGGTAATTCACCGACACGAACCCGCCGGAATCACGAACCAGCCGCCCGCTGCGCAACACGTCATCCAGCCGGTAGCCATTCTGCCGGTAGTAGGCGTCATAACAGTCCGGGCGGAAACTGTTGATGGACAGACGAATCGAGTCCAGTCCCGCGTCAATCAGCCCGTGAACCGCGTCGGGCCGACTGCCGTTCGTGTTCAGGTTGATCGTGCCCCTGGACGTTCCGGCACGGATCAGCCGGATGCCGGCCTCGATCGTGTCGGCAACCATCAGTGGTTCGCCTTCGCATCCCTGGCCAAAACTGACCACGGCATTTCTGACGCGTCCTATGTGAATCAGCGCGGTCTCGGCGATCTCCTGCGGGGTCGGCACAAAGGAGATCCGGTCGTGCGCGGCCCTGACATGCCCGGCCGGTTCCTTGGACAGGCAACCGGCGCACCTTGCATTGCAGGTGGGCGAAGTAGGTAGAGGCCCTTCTTCGCGGCCGAGGAAGAAATTCTGTGCGGCGCGGCAACCGTAAACCATGGCACAGTGACGCAGATGCTCAATCAGACGATTCCGTGGATATTCCGCCACCAGCTTGTCGGCGGCCGAACCGATCGCTTCCAGATCGAAACGGCGCGGGTCCTGACGGTTCGACCGGTCGACACGGATCGCGGTCGTGTAGAACCTGCCGTTAGCCCATCCCAGCGGAGCGTATGCGAAAAGCGGAAGCGCCGCGGCACCCGGAAGCGGCTCCGTTGCGGGATGATTCAGCCTCAACCAGGCCGGACTTGCGAAAGCGGCAGCGGCCGTGACGCCCTCGAGCACCTCCATGTCATCGGTGTCAGGCACCAGTCCGACCGGGCAGTGTCCCGGCATGCTGTAAACGTCGCTGCCGGGCGGAAGCGGAACAATCTCTTCTTCGAGGGGCGGACGGAAACCCATCCCGTCAAACACGACCATGCACAGTTCCTCATGGTCATAAATCTGGCCGTCGGCCTCACAGTAGACCATCTTTATCCGTTCCGGTTTCATGGCAGCTCCGACTTGCTCGCAGCCGCGCAGATCAGGATGCCCGCGGCGACTCCGACATTGAGCGATTCAAATCCCCCGGGTGACGGGATGGTCACGGACATCGAACACGACTCGCGGACCAGCCTTCTCATTCCGGTTCCCTCCGACCCCAGGACAATCACGCGCGGCCCGCTGTCCGGTATCCGGTCGGGAGGCAGTCCACCTGACACAACCGTTCCGGCGACGGTCATTCCCATCGAAACGCAACGCTGAAGCGTCCGGGCCAGGTTGGTAACCTCTCCCACCGGGACCCTCGCCGCGCCACCCGCCGAGGCGCGGATCGCCGAGGGCGTCAACCTGACGCTGCGATCCTTCGGGATGATCACCCCGGCCACGCCGAAAAACGCGGCCGTACGAAGGATTGAACCAAGATTCTGCGGATCCTGAACCAGGTCCAGCGCGACCAGGATGCCGTCTCCGGCCCTGTCCACCTGATCGACAAGCTCATCTCCATCAACAGGGTCCATCCGTTTGAGCAGGGCCGCTATGCCCTGAGCGTTCGCCGGTCCGACCAGTTCCTCGAAACCGGCCGGGTCCGCCTCGCGCACACGGATGCCGAGCGCTGCTGCGTCCCGGGCGATCTCAATCGCGCCCGGTGGCGTGCGGCGGTCGAGAACGATCTCTTTGATGGCTTTCGGTTGAACCGACAGAAACTCGCGCACCGGATGAATCCCGCACACCACTATCGCGTCATCGCCATCAAAGGATCGCGGAGCGGACGGTCTTCCCGGCCCCTGGGCCGATCCCCGACCAGTCTGGGACCTGGATGAGTCCCCAGTCCGGCCACGATTTCCATGGTTTGATGAACCACCCGACTCATAACCACGACCGGAGCGGACAGCCTGACCGCGTCCACGTCCCGCGTCACGACTCTCGCCGCCGGATGAGGCCCGGCCACGCGCGCCATCCCTGACTCCACCGCCAGATCTGCGTCCGCCAGGTCCGTCCTGTGGACGTTCCGGCCTGTTCCTGTTTCTTGAATCCATTTTGCCCCCCGAAAAGACAGGTGCGTGTCAGGCGCCCCGGATTCGCCGGGCCGCCACGACAGGGTCGTCGGCGTGAGTGATTGGCCTTCCCACGACCAGAATGTTCGCGCCGGCGCCGTAAACCGACTGAGGATCACCGGTACGGGCCTGATCGTCCTGGCCCTTCACTCCGGAATCGACCGGGCGTATGCCGGGAACCACGAAAAGGAACCCGGGAGGCACCAGACCGCGCATGGCCGCGACCTCGCGTGGGGACATGACCACTCCGTCAAGACCTGCGTCGACCGCCAGCGATGTCAGTCTGGTGACCGCTTGCTGCGGTTCCTGACCGGGCCAGATCGCACCGAGTTCGTCGCCGGAGATCGACGTAAGGACGGTGACCGCCACAACCTTGATGCCATTCTTCCGTGCCGCGGCGGCCGACGCGAGCATCGAAGGCCCTCCAGAGGCGTGAACTGTCAGAAGGCTGGCGCCCAGATCCGCGGCAGCGGCAACGGCTCCGGCCACCTGGACCGGAATATCGTGCAGTTTCAAGTCCAGAAACACCCTGCCGCCACAGGATGCTATCCGATCAACCGCCGCTGGCCCGTGGGCGCCGTACAACGTCAATCCGACCTTGAACCATCCTGCCTCCCCGGCCAGGGCCGAAGCCAGATCGCACGCCCTGCCAAGGTCAGGCGTGTCGAGGGCCACGCATATGCTGTCAACCGGTATCATGAGATTCCTTCCTGCATTCAGTGGGTGCTATTTCCAGATGCCGCGGAGCCGCCTGGTGGCGACAAGGATCATGTCGTTCAGGTCGCGGTGGTATTCCTGAGCCTCCACCATGTGAACCTCGAGCGAGGGAAACATCTCGTCGCTGCCGAAGATGCGCGAGAATTCCTCAAGGAACAACTCCATGCCCGACCGTGGATGAACCATGCCGGCCGCGGAACCGGGCAGACAAGTCAGGAAGGTGGGGGTTCTGAGCTTCAAAAGCTTTTCGGCCATGAACCAGGCAACTTCCCTTGCGCGAGCCTGGGAAAAATCATCGCTGTTGCCCATGCCGAAGACCAGTATGCGGTTGGCCGCGAAACGCCCATAAGCCGGAAGGAGCGTCACATCGCGAAACCTGGTCGAGACGCGGCCGCCAGCCAGCATGCGCGACATCATCCCGCACAGCCGCCAGTCGACCAGTCCGGTCAGTCCGCGTGGAGGTTTGTGGTCGTCAAACACCGGCAGCACAAGGGTGTCGACCGACACGCGATCGATCTGGTGCAAATCCGGCTTGACCAGGGAGACCTTCATCCCGGCTGCTCCGTCCGCGCGTCCCCTTCTTCGAGGGGTGCCGCGCCTGCAATGGCGGCATCTTCGATCTCGTGACCTTTCGTGGCTCCAGGACGCAACATCGATCCGATTCTGTCCAGAACGCCGTTGACGAACGCACTGGAGTCCTCGGAGCCGAAACGCTTGGACAGCTCAATCGCCTCGTTCAGGACCACCTTGAGCGGTGTTTCGGCGATGTTCTCGAGTTCCCATGTCGCCAGACGCAATATGTTCCTGTCCACGTTGGCCATCCGATCCAGCCGCCAGTTCGTGGACGCATCCTTGATCAACGTGTCGATGTGTTCAAGATTACCGGTCACGCCGTCGACAAGCCTCTCGGCGAACTGCCGGGTGGCTCTTTCCTCCAGGGGCAGTTCCATCCAGAACGCCTCGGTGTCGAACCTGCCGGCTCGGTTATATTCCCACATGTACATGAGCTGAAGGGCGCATTCACGCCCGCGACGTCTGGTTCCCATCAGTCCCCCGGAATCTCCCGATCACATCTGTTTCAACAGGTTGGCCATCTCGATGGCGGACAAGGCGGCATTCCAACCCTTGTTCCCGCCCTTGGTGCCCGCACGCTCGATAGCCTGTTCCAGCGTGTCGGTCGTGAGAACCCCGAAGATCACCGGAACCCCGGAATCGAGCCCGGCCATCGCGATTCCCTTCGCCGCCTCGCTGGCAACGTAATCGAAATGCGGTGTTGAGCCGCGAACGACGGCGCCCAGGCAGATGACGGCGTCGTATCTGCCCGACTTGGCTGCCCTTGCCGCGACAAGCGGGAGTTCGAACGCACCCGGGACGCGGATCACGTCGACATCGTCGGTCGAAGCGTCATGACGGGTAAGCGCATCCATCGCGCCTTCCTCGAGCCGATCGGTGATGAAGTGGTTGAAACGACTGACGATCAGGGCGACCTTCAGTCCCTTCGCGGTCAACTTTCCCTCGATGATCCGACCCATCTGAGAACCTCCCGGTCATCCGTGCATGCAAGCCCACAGGAATTTACTCCAAGCCGATTATTTACACAACCCGGGCCTGGCCGGGGGACGCGACCGGAATGTTGAATCGGGTATTCATGTGTGGATTGAGGACGCTCGCCGCGAACGACCGGTTCAGTCCTGGGACCACGGCGTAAGCAGATCTGGATTCTCGACCCGGAGCATGTCGAGACGGCGGATGAATTCCTTCATGTAGTCCACCGGCCCGATGGTGATGCGCACGTATCCTTCGAAGTCCTTGATACCGCTGCGATCGCGCACGAAAACTCCGACAGACTCCAGTTTTCGGCAGAATCCGGCCGGATCGGTGAGACGGACGAGGATGAAGTTACCGGAGGTGCTGCGGACATCCACGCCGCGTTCGGCCAGCGCCTGAACCACCCAGGTCCGGCCAACCCTGCACTCGCTGACGTAATTCGAGATGAACTCGTAGTCCAGAAGTGCCGCGGCGGCGCCGACCTGGCCGAGGACGTTTACGCTCTTCGGATTGTAAAGACGGCGCAGGTTGGTCATCACCTCGCCCGAAGCCATCAGGTAACCCACGCGGAGACCCGCCATGCTCAGGCACTTCGAGAACGTCCGGGTGACGACCAGATTCGGAATCTTGCCTACCAGACGGGCTGACGTGACGCCGCAGAATTCGAAATAAGCCTCGTCCACGATGAAGAGCGTGGACCGGAACTCGCCGCACAGTTCCTGGATGTGATCCGGAGGGGTTACCACACCGGTCGGATTGTTCGGGCTGGCGATGTAGCACAGCTTGGTGTCCTGACGGAGGGTCCTGGTCAATGTCCTGGTTGGGGTGTCAAACGGATCTTCGGGCATCGCGAGACGCGGTTCCACGCCACGACCGCGACAATAAACCAGGAAATGACCGTAGGTCGGCCAAACCAGCACGACGTCGTCACCGGGGTCGACGTAGGAACACACGACCAGGCTGAGCGCGTCGTCGGAGCCGTTCGTTACTATGATGTCTTCCGCGGGAACGCCCGTGTACGCGACAAGGGTCTTGCGCAGCTTGGCCGCCCCGAGATCCGGATACCAGTTGATGTGATGCGAGTTCTTCAAAAATCTGGTTATTTCGTCGATTACGCGCGGAGAGGGGGGAATGACGCTTTCGTTCCAATCCAGCTTCAGGGGGCTGAGCCCGGCCGGAAGCTGCGAGATCGTGTCCAGAGATGAGACCGCATCATAAGGCTTCAAACCAGAAATCAGCCGCGAAGGCGCCGGCAGGGGTCTGGTGCCGAATGAAATGACTTCAGGTTCCTGTTTGGCTTTAAGCAATTCAACCACCGTACGATTCGTGTCCGCGCCCCGGGAAAAAGCGGGGCGTGAATTCTACATGCAATATCCGAGCCACGCACCAGAAAACAAACAAACCTTTAAAGTATAAGTGCTTAGCCCCAACCGTTCATCACGGAAAACTGCGGATTGGATGAAGATTACTCCACTTGTGGGGTGTCTCCCGCCACCCCGCCGTCCCCCCGCCCCTGATCCTGATCCTGCCCCTGACCCCGTCAGCCGCATCTGCAATCAGCCAGAGGGGATCCATGCCAACACCGTCCGCCACGTCCGTGTAGGGGCGAATTACATTCGCCCATAGCGTCGGCGGTTCGCCGTTTCAGGCCCCTCGTCCATCGAGGGGTCTTTCATCCGGAGCCCACGGCGCCAGCCGTGGGACGGGGCGACCAAATCCATGAATCTCACCTCAGTGCGGCGCCCCTGTATGAATCCGAATGCGTGCCAACGCGGATAACAGGAACCCGTAGGGGCGAATGACCCTTCGACATGCTCAGGGCAGGCAATTCGCCCCTTCTGAACAGGGACAGGAACAGTGGCAGGATCGGGGACAGTGGCAGGGCCAGGAGGATTCACCGGCCGAACCGTAGGCCATGATTCCAGGGCTCTGTATGGACGGCCAGCCCTGCGGGCCGGCCTACGGAAGGGCGAATGTGATTCGCCCCTACGACTTCCCACGGGTTTCCCGAAAAGTTTATGCCGTTTCTTTGCTGGTTTTTGCGAAGTCGACTTACGATTCCAAAGGAACTATTTGCCTTCCCGGATGGAGGTCGCGATGCAACGCGCGAAATTGATGGGGCTGTTGTCAGCCTCGGTATTCCTGTTGATTTCAGGAACTTCCCTGGCCAACCCGGATGATCTGAACACGATCTCGGGGATTACGGTCACCGAGGAAGCGGATGAAACAGTGATATTGATCTCGGCCGAACACACACCGACGTTCAGCGTCTTCAAACTGGACAAGCCGATGCGTTTGTTCGTCGACGTGTCGCAGGCGGACGCCAGCAAGGTTTCCGACCCCGTCATGGTCGACAACGGCGTTCTCGACCAGATTGTCGGCATGCAGATCAAAAGCAACGGCACCCCTGTCGGCAGGATAATCATCGGTCTGCGCCAGAGCGCTGCCTATGACATCAAGGCCACCGATCGCGGGATTGTCGTGCGCGTGGATGGGGCAGGCCGTCGTGCAGCCGCTCCCGACACGGACGAACTGAACGCCGAGGTCGCAAGGATCAAGGCGGAACTCGCCCGCGAGAAGGAGTTGCTGGAACAGATCAGAACGAATCGCGAACGCGAGGCCGGTCTGAGACTGTCCGAGGAGCAGAGCCGTCTCGAGGCCGAGAGGCTGAGGGCAAAGGCCGAGGAATTGAAGGCCGAGGCCGAACGCGAGGCGCGCGAGGCAGCGAGGCTGACATCCGAGGAGAAGGCGCGTCTGGCCGAGACCAGGAAAGCAAGGATCGCCGAAGAAAAGAGCGTTGCTGAACTGAACCGTCTGAAGGAACAGGAAAACTCCAAGCTGGCCCAGGTGCGCGAGGCCAGGGAACGTGAGGAAGCACTGACGGCCCGCCTGGCTGACGCCCGGAAAAACAACCAGGACCAGAAGGCCGCGGCCCTCCAGGCTGAGATAGATCGGACCCGCGCGGACAAGGCGCGTCAGGAAAAGGAGATGGCCGACCTTGAAAAGAAGGTCGAAACCGCGAGAGTCGAAGCAGCCAGGGCGGCAGAGCTGACCAGGCAGGCAGAACGCCTGACGGCACGGGTCACCGAGGAGAAGGTTGAGCTCGCGCGCCTGCAGAAGGAACGTGACGAGGCTTCGAAGGCCTGGAGTCAGACGGTCGGAAAGCTGGAAACCGAAGAGAAGCGCCTTGAGGCTATTGCCAGGAGCCGCGCCCAGGCGGAACGCGAGGTCGCGGCCCTGAAGGCCGAGGTCGACAACCTGAAGAATAACCGCAAGGCGGTTGAGACCGATGAAGCTCGACAGCTTCGCGAGCAGATCGAATCGCGCGAGACCGAACTGAAGGCATTGCGCGCGAAGGCCGATGCGGCTGACGAGGCAGCGCAGTCCGCGACGATCAAACTGACCGCGAAGGAAAAGGAGATCGCGGATCTGAAGACCGGACTCGAGAACGAGCGGATGTCCCACGAGACCAGGCTCCTGGCCGAACAGAACGCTGCAAAGAAGGAAATTGAGGCTCGTGAAGACGAAATCGCCCAGCTCAAGGCAGAGGCGGAAAAGGCAAGAAAGGCTGCCGCCAGGGCCGATGGCCAGATGACGGCTTCCCAGAAGGATTCGCTTGCGCGCCTGGAAGCAAAGGAAAAGGAACTCGCGGCCGCACGGGCTGAAGCTGGAAGGATCGCGGCCGAATCCGAGGCCAGGATCGCGGCTGAGAAGGCGGCGGCCGAGGCCAGGCTGGCTGCGAGCGAAAAGGAACTCGCCTCTCTGCGCGCGCAGGTGGAGGCGGCAAGGGTCGCGGCCCAGGAAGAAGGACGCAATAGCGCGCTGGCCCAGAGCGAGCAGGAAGTGGCTTCGCTCCGTTCCCAGTACGAAGAAGCGCTGGCTGACGTGACCGAGAGGAGCCGCGTACAGGAAGCCCGCATCCAGGATCTGTCGGCGCAGGTCGAGACGGCCCAGGTCGAGATGGCCGAACGTGACCAGGAACTGGCCTCCAACGAAAGGAAGATTCAGGAACTGGAATACCAGGTCGACACGCTGAAGAAGAACCGTTCGGCCGATGAGACGAAGGAAGTCGCCCGACTTCAGAAGATGGTCGACCAGAAGGAAGCCGAAATCCAGAAACTGGCGAAGAGCAGGAATGCCGGCGAGAACGGAAAGCTTGAAGTTGCGCAGAAGGAACTGGCCGGCTACCGGGCCGAGATGGCCGCGGCCAGCAAACGCGAGCAGGAGGCCCTGGCCAGGGAACGAGCGGCGGCGGCAAGAATCGACGAGCTCAGTCTGGAAGCCAGCAGCTCAAATACGAAACTGACCGAAAAACAGAAGGAAGTCGAGAGACTTAAGGCCGAACTGGCCGCGGCCAGGGATGCCGCGGGTGCCGCCGGACGTCAGGAACGTGAGAAGGCCGACGGCGAAATCGCCAGACTGACCAGGGAACTCGAATCTGCCCGCACGGCGGAAAAGAAAGCCGCCAAGGAAGCCAATGCCGCGGCCCAGGCCGAGATTGATCGGCTCAGGAATGAACTCGAACTGGCGAGGAAGGATGCCGCGAAGCTTGCTTCGACGCAGGATCGCGTGACCCGGATCAACGCCATCGATTTCAAGAATTCCAGCAGCGGACCGAGCATAGTCCTGTCGATTGAAGGCGAACCGGACTACTCGATCACGACGCGTGACGGCGCCTACATCCTGACCATCGAGGGCGCCAGCCTTCCGAAGGAGCTTGCCAGAAGGCTGGATGTAACGGCGTTCAACACTCCGGTGGCCATGGTCAGTTCATTCCAGCTCGAAAGCGGACGGATTCAGGTCGTCGCTTCGCTGGACAAGCCTGTCGGCCAGAATCTGTCCAGACAGGGTGGCAAGCTGGTGTGGAACTTCTCCGGACCGGCATCTTCCGAACTGATGGCCGGCGTTACACCGACTCCGCGCGTCGGACCGATGGCGGCACAGGCCACGACCGCACCAGCGGCCAGGCCAGCTTCCCCCGAGATGGCCGAGGATCCGAAGACCGCTGATGGCGAGGGATACCTGAAGCCGTCGCTTGTTCCCAAAAAGAAGAAATACCAGGGCCGCAGGATCAATCTGACGGTCAAGGACGCCGACATACAGAACGTGCTGACGTTCCTCGCCCGCGAAGGACGTGTCAACATCGTCACTTCCGAAGAGGTGAAGGGAAAGGTGACCTTCCACCTGGAAGACGTGCCGTGGGACCTTGCACTGGACACGGTATTGAAGGCCAAGGGACTCGACTACGTTGTCGAGCAGGGCATCTACCGCGTCGCGAGCGCTGAGTCCATCCAGAAGGAATACGAGACCAAGGTCGAGAAGGCCAAGAAACAGCGCGAACTGAAGCCGGTCGTCGTCAGGCTCGTGCCGGTCAACTACGGCAAGGGCGGAGAAATGGCCACTCGAGTCAAGGACGTCCTCTCGGACAAGGGCTCGGTCTCGGTCGACGAACGCACGAACACCCTGGTAATCAAGGACACCGAGGACTACCTGGCCGCGGCCGAGGAACTGGTGACAAGGCTGGACCAGCAGACCCCGCAGATCCTTATCGAGGCACGTATCGTCGAGGCACGCACCACGTTCTCCGAGGACATCGGTATCCAGTGGGGCGGAAACTTCTCGATGTCGTCGGCGTTCGGCAATGAAACTGGCACGGCGTTCCCGTCCAGCATCGGGCTGGCGGGCGGCAGCGGCGCGGCCGACCCCAGCGGCGGCATCTCGCTTGACAATCCAAACTGGGCGGTCAACCTTCCCGCCGCGGTCGGAACCGGATCCGGCGGCGCCATCGGTATACAGCTCGGGTCGATCGGCGGCATCGGGAATCTGACGCTGCGTCTGTCGGCCGCTGAAGAAAACGGTGATGTGAAGATCATTTCTTCACCGCGAATCAGCACGCTCGACAACCGCAAGGCATCCATCTCCCAGGGTGTCCAGATCCCGATCAGCGTCGTGTCCGCGGCTGGCGTCAATACCCAGTTCTTCTCGGCGGACCTGCGCCTCGACGTGGAACCGCACGTCACGCGCGACGGCCACATCAACCTGAAACTCGACATCACGAAGAACGAACCGGACTTCGGTAACCTGGCCGCAAACGGCAACCCGACCATCCAGAAGAAGGAGGCCCATACCGAGCTGCTCATCCGCGACGGCGACACCACGGTCATCGGCGGTATCTACACACGCAGCACCGGCAAGTCCTTCAAGAAGATCCCGTTCCTCGGTGACATCCCGGTTCTCGGGTGGCTGTTCAAGTCCCGCAACAGATCCGACGACCGTTCCGAACTGCTGATTTTCATCACGCCGAAGGTCGTTAACAGAGAGGTGTCGCTATGAAAAACAAGGCTTTCATCGCCAGGCTGGCGGCCATGGCCGTCCTGATCGGCGCGCTGCCGACGCTGGTGACCTGCGAGCAGGAGAATCCGCGCGCCCTGTTCGTGTACGACGTCATGGCGGTGTCGTCCAGAACGGACTGCGTCATTCAGCCCGGTCAGCGGGCGCAGGCGGTCATGTCGAGCGGCATCATGGACGTGATGCTGACCAATACCTACTACATGTACCCCCGTTTCAAGAACATGATGGTCAGCAGCATGACGTTGATCAACGAAAGTCCTACCTCGCTGCAGACCGAGGTCAACTACATTTCAGTCAAGGGCGCCATATCCTGGGTTGACCTGGGCGATCTGAACGGCACACTGAGTACCACGCAGCAGCAGACGTATCTCGTCGATGGGATCCAGCACACGGTCTCGGCCGGACTGGAGCCGGAAGAAGAAGGAGCCGTCGGTATCGAAGTCATCAAGGCCGAGGTCGGCAACTTCCTCGGCGAACAGCTCAGGGCCAAGAAGGGTACCCAGGAAGCAGTGGATATCAACGTCTACGTGATGCTTCAGGCTGAAAACCTTGCCGGCGAAGTGATCTACTCGAATGAGCTGGCTTTCCCGATCAAGGTCTGTTACGGATGTCTGATTGCTCCGTCTTCCTCGACGCAAATCAGTGAAATGCCGTGCTTCCCCGGTCAGGACTACGGAGTGCCGTGGGTCATGTGCAGAGGTCTTGCCAGATACAAGGACGATTGCCCCACGTACTGACACCTGCCCTGCCGAATACGGCTCCACGACCGATGTTCCCGGTGATATCCTTCCAGACAGTCTTGCAGGTCGAATGCGAATGTTGCGGCTCAAACCACCCAGATGGCATGCCCTGATTGCCGCGACGATCCTCATCGCGTCCGCAATCTTCAGACTGGCCTTCATTCCCGACGCGAGACTGGCCGGGGACGAGGCGACCCAATACGCAACCGCCAAGCATGTGGCGGAACTGAAGTATTTCCCTGTCAAAGGCGTCAGCATGACTGGCGACAAGGCGATGACGCCGGGTGGTCTCTACCACTTAGTAATGTCCGTGCCGTTCTTCTTCACGTCGAATCCCATGGGCGCCGGCGTCTACCTGGTGATTCTAAACCTGCTGGGGCTGGCGCTGGGATACGCTGTTTTTCGCAGGGAATTCGGGACCTTCGCGGCACTGATGGTACTCCTGTTGTCCGCATTCAACCCCTTTTCGGTCTTCTTCTCGGATCGACAGTGGAACCCGAACCTGCTTGTTCCACTTGGTTTTCTGTGGATCTGGCTGTTGCTTGGCGCCCTGCGCGGCGAGGGTCGCTTCCGATGGGGCTGGCTGGCGGCGTTGCTCGTGGTTTCCCCGCAGATCCACATGTCCTGTCCACACCTTACGCTGATGACGCTGGTAATGATGGCCTGCTGGAGGCCGCGCGTCAGGTGGGGACACGTGGCGGCCGGCATCGGCATCGGAGTTTCAACGTACCTGCCTTACTTCGTGGTCGACTGGATGGACGGGTGGGCGAACACTTCACGCATCATCAACCAGATCGCGTCCGCAGCCTCGCCCTGGTATGAAGCCTTCAGGGCGGGATACTACCAGGTGTTGTACGCGGCTGGCGACTTCACCTACTTCCTCGGAAAGGGATTCTGGTTCCCCATGACCGAGTGGGGATTCCTGGCGCAGGGTGGCTCCGAAAAATACGCCACTCTGCTTGGTCTGCCTTCAGCTGTGGGACTGGTCTCACTGGCTCTCGTGGCAGCAGCGCTTATCGTCGCACTGGCCGCACACGGCTGGATGGTGGTCGCCACCATCGGAGACTGGCGAAGGGGCTTTGTGCGTAGCGTCCGCGACAATCCTTTGTGGACCTTGACGCTGCTTAACCTTCCAGTGCTCGTCGGGCTGCTTCTGAAAACGGGAAAGGCATTCTATCCGCACTATTCAATGGTGCTCTTCGGACTGGCGATGGTCCCGGTCGCCATGATTGTGCGCCGCTTGAACCCTCCTGCCAGGGTGCCCGGCGTCGCCGCGCTTGTCACGGTGATTCTTTCAGTCTGCATCGCGTCGAACCAGGCGGTTCTGACAGCGCGCTACTACCGTACCCAGGAGTCGGCTGCCTCGGTGTTCCTGATGAAAGAGGCCTCCCGGCTGATACTGCAGGACGCCGGCGTTTCGTCGTTCTCGGTCGTTGTGGACATGCCCCGCACGCGCATCGGGACGTATCCGATGTCGGTGATCGCGCGCGAGTACCATCACGCCCCGTGGAGGGAAACCAGAGACACGCGGCTGCTCTATGTTCTCGCGCCAGCTGGGTCGAGACACGAGAAGGATGCGGTAAGAATCTGGGATATCGATGGGAAGCGCTTGATTAGAAAGATGAAGAATCCTTAAACCCGGTTGGGATTCATCACTTTTTCGGAAGCTTATTGCAGTTCTGGACGTCGGTCATCGACTGTGCCTTCCACGCGCACACAGCGAAGTCCATATCGCCGCTTTCGCACCTTGCGATACAGCTGTTCCGGATGTATCCCTGCATGCTTGCGGGGCTGACCGCCTGAATGAACTTGTCGCACACCTTGTCGCACTTCGGACGGGGCGTCCCCTGGGTTGCAGCCGGAGCCGGCGCTGGTGCGGGGGCCGGCTGGGCCACCACGGGGGCAGGTGCCGGTGCAGGCGCTGGGGCAGGAGCCGGGGCGGGCGCCGGGGCAGGAGCCGGTGCGGGCGCGGGGGCAGGTGCCGGAGCCGCGGCCTGGGCTCTCTCATCCCTGGGTGATGGCGGAGTCGTCGGCCTGACGTCACGCATCTTGGGCGCGCAATGATCTTCGCCAAGCACAAACGCGCCATCGACCTCGACCATGATCATGATCGGGCCCTTGCATCCCCTGCCCTCAACGTTGACCTCGCGAGCGCCGGCCTTGACGTTGTTCACTGTGACCGGTGTGGTGCCCACGAATTTTCCATCGATGCTGACCCTGGCGCCAAAAGGCCGGGCAAGCACCGTGACCGAGCCCCCCATCACCTCAAGTTCGACACGAACCTTGCGGACGGTCTTCTCGGCGACTTCGACATATCCTTCGAAAGGACGGAATCCTGGCGCGCTGACCTTCACCTGAACCCACCGCTGCGAAGCCGACTCATGAAAGGCTGATCCGCTGCCGATGGTTGACTGGTCGGCGATCGAGATGGACGCGTCCGCCGGGACGGTCTGAACGTACAGCCAGGCCGGCGACGTCAGGTCAGCTCTGGCCTTCCTGGGAAGCGCCCTGAAAGCCTCGCCATCGATCATCGAACCAGCTGGTTCGAATCCGTCGTCGGACACGGCCTCACTGGCCAGGACGGTACCGGATGCCAGCGACACCGCAGCGGCAAACAGCACGGCAGTAATGGAAGACACCGCGAAAGACCTCATAAAATCCCTCCTGTTTCGCAGGCCGGGACCACAAAAGCCCCGCGTGAACCTGACGAATCACTAACAGTGCGGAATTGTTGCAGACGCATCGGGGCGTGTCAACGAGCGCGGATTCAAAAAACGGATACAATATCGAGGTTTCCGATCTGACTTCCCCTGGAGGGCCATGAAAAGCTCAGTTCTGGCGCTCGTGACGGCAACGACGATGCTGGCCGCGTGCGGTCTGCCCCAGGAAAGGCCGGACACGTTCATCGGAGGTGACAACGCCGCCAGTGACGGCGAGATGCTCGATAACGGCCTCCCCGATGTGACGGACGGGTTCGAAGCTTCCGACGCGGGGGACGTTTCCAGCGATCACCTGATCGATGCCCACGACAACGACCTCGAGTTGGACCTCCCGGACGAGGGATCGGACACCTCGGACTCCGGTGATGACAGCACGGTTGGTAAGGATTCGACCGACATCGACGCGCAGTTGGACTCCCTCGATCCATGTGCCCACTGCCCACGCGGCATCTGCGACCCGGAGACGCTGGAATGCGTCGAGTGCACCGAAGACCGGCACTGCGAAACCGGGTCATTCTGCGACGGCGACCGTTGCCGCAACCAGCTCTGCAGTCCGGGCGCCAATTTCTGTGTCGACAGTGTGCTTTACTCCTGCTCGCATAACGGTGGCGGTTTCACCATCCTTTCCGACTGCAACGACAACAACCCGTGTACGGTCGGTGATCGGTGCGAAATAAACAGATGCGTCGCGGGAACCGCTATCGATTGCTCCGATGGCAATCCGTGTACCAACGATTACTGCGATGTATCGGGAGACTGCGCCCACTACGCCGCCGAAGGCACGGTCTGCAACGACTTCAACCCCTGCACCAGGGATGACTACTGTCACGCCGGGGCATGCGTGCCTGGCGGGGCAAGGGACTGCAACGACTCGAACCCGTGCACTTTCGACTACTGCGTCTCGACGACCGGTTGCATACACGAGCCTGGAACCGGTTCCTGCTCGGACTCGAACGGCTGCACGGAACAGGATCGCTGCATTGAGGGAAGCTGTTCCGGCGATGCGCTTGACTGCGACGACAATGACCAGTGTACCGCCGACTTCTGTTACTCGGGAACCTGTTACCACCAGACCATTGCCGGCTGCTCGAACTGCGTTCTGGACCAGGACTGCGACGACGGAGACGAATGTACGACAGACACCTGCGACCAATCCAATGGCGCCTGCCTGAACACGCCTCTTCGCACAGGCGGCTGTTGCCTGACCATCGGCGACTGTCCCCCTGTCGCGCAGTGCCTGATACCGATCTGCAACTCGGCCCATCGTTGCATCACGGGAGCCCTCCTGCAGGAGTCGTGCTGCCTTCCAGTCGTCCTGGACGAGGATTTCCGCGATGGCTGGCCTCAGGACTGGTTCATCGACAACATCGACTGGGATATCGGCTGGCGACTTGTCCAGGAAATCACCGGTATCGACGGCCTGACCGGACCGACGCTCTACTTCGGGGACGAAACCCAGAACGGCTACGACAGCGGTGACCGGGTGGCCGGAACAACGCGTTCGGCTCCGGTTACCCTTCCCGCTTCAAGTGCCGTGCAGATGACATTCTCAACCTGGCAGGACGTGGATCCGCTCGGCGGCTACGACGAGTTCACCGTCTCGATTCTGGCTGAAACGGTCGATGGACCGCGTCGCTTCATCGTCTGGAACAGGCCGTCCGACTTCCCGATGAAGCAGACGACACCTGTGGCGATCGACCTTTCCGGATTCGCCGGACACACGATCAGCATCGAATTCTCTTTCGACTCGCATGACGGGTACTCGAACGCGGGCCGAGGGATATTTGTCGATGACATAAACCTCGAAGCAACCTGCCGGCCACTTGCGTGCCTGCAGGACTACCACTGCAAATCGGCCGGGATCAACGGATTCTGCAGGCAGAACAGGTGCGAGTTCCAGACAGGCTGGATGCATTCCGGCAGTTTCGGCGGGCCAGGGTCAGGAAGTGGCAGCTTTCTTGCGCCAACCGATCTGATCTCGATGGCTGGTCCCGAGGGAATTGGCAGCCAGCTTCTGGTAAGCGACAGCAAGACCCACTACGTTCAGGTCTTTGATTCGAACGGAAAATTCGTGCGCATATTCGGGGGATACGGAGTGAACGACGGTCGCTTCCTGTCCCCCAGGGGGATGGCGGAGTCGGAGGGGCGCGTTTTCATCGTCGACAACTCGGGCGGACGCGTTCAGGCAATGACGCCGGCCGGAGTGTTCCTTTACAAATTCGGTTCGGCAGGGATCGATCCTGGCCAGTTCGACACGCCACGAGACGTCGGCGTGTCTCCTGATGGAAACACGGTGTACGTGGCGGACACGGGAAACCACCGGGTATCGGTTTTCAGCCGGCTCGGCGTCTACATGTACTCTTTCGGCAGATATGGAAAGACCGCCGGACGCTTCAGGACGCCGTCGGCCCTTTCGGTGGCCCCCGACGGCCGGGTATGGGTCTGCGACACTCAAAACAATCGCATCCAGGTGTTTGAGCCCGATGGAGTGCTGAGCCGCGTCATTGCACCGACAGACGGGTTCAAACTCAACTATCCCGGCGGAATCGCCTGTCTTTCCGATGGCCGCGTCGTCGTTGCCGACACCTACAATCACAGGCTTGTCCTGTTTAACGCGGATGGCGAAGTCGCAGACACCCTCGGTTCGTTCGGATACGGCGAGGGTCAGTTCAACTACCCGTCTGACGTAACGGTGATCAAGGGAGTGTCGGGCGAACGCCTGGCAGTGGCTGATGCCGGTAACTTCAGGATTGTATTCTGGACGGTCACGCGCTGGTGATGTTGTAGATCCGATATTCACCGGACGTTTTAGCCGCAGTCGTACGTGCACTCGTATCTGACGTCACCCCAGTCGTACTCGCAACACGTTCTGACACCCTGGATGAAGCAGTTCGCGTTATCGCGGTAGCACCTGCAGTTGTCCTTGAGCGTATGAACACAACCGGCCGCGGGATCGCATGCATCGCGTGTGCAGTCGATTCCGTCGTTGCAGTTCACGGCTGCACCGCCCCCGCAAGCGCCGGCGGCGCACTTCTCGCCAGTTGTGCACGCGCTGAAGTCGTCGCACGGAGTGTTATCCGGCATCATCGCGAACGTGCAGCCAAGGCCCTCAACGCACATTCCGGAAAGGCATGAGTTCGCGGAGGAACAAACCACCGGCTGTCCCTTGCACTGGCCGTTGATGTCGCAGACGTCGTTTTCGGTGCACTGGAGACCGTCATCGCAAGACGACGTGTGCGCCTCGTTAACGCAACCGAACCCTTCGAGACAGTAGTCGTTCGTGCACTGGTCGTTGTCGTTGGGGCACTGAACCGCCGAACCACCACATGTACCATTTGAACAGACGTCGTTCTCGGTACAGACAAGCCCGTCGTCGCACGTGGCCGTATTGTTTTCGTTGACACAACCCGCGACCGGATCGCAGTAATCGGTCGTACACGGATTTCCGTCATCGCAACTGGCGGTCGGGTCGCCGACGCACAGGCCGGCCTGACACCTGTCCCCCGAGGTGCAGAAGCTTGCATCGTTGCAGGGAAGACCATCCTGAACCGCCTCGTACGTGCAGCCAGTTTCGCTGTCGCACCAGCTTGAGTTACAGGCCTTGTCCGGACAGTCGAGAACCCCGACCGGCTTGCACTCGCCGTTGACACACCGGTCACCGGTCGTGCACATGTCGCCGTCGCTGCACGCGCCGTTTACAGGGGTGTGCGCGCATTTGCCGTCGCCTCCGCAGACATCCGTGGTGCATGCGTTGCCGTCATCGCAATTGATCATTCCAAAGACGCACTCGCCGGTAGACGGTTCGCATTTCACTTCGTCGCAGGGATTCACAGGCTCGCAGACCTTGTCCTGATGGACACAGACGCCAATGCCGGCCGGATCGCACGAATCGATGGTACAGAGATTCGAGTCGTTGCAGTCAAGCGGCTTCTCGCCGCACAAGCCAGTCGTGGAATCGCACGTCGCGACCATGCAGGGGCCGGCCGGACAGGTTTTTTCGTTGAACACGCAGCCGGTGGATGTGTCGCAAGAATCGACCGTGCAGAGGTTTTTGTCGTCGCATTCGACAGGCACACGGGAAATCACGCCCGTGGTCTGGTCGCACGAGTCGACGGTGCAGGCGTCGCCATCATCGACGACGACAGGCGTGTTGACGCAACCAGTATCGGGATCGCACGAATCGATCGTGCACGCGTTACGGTCATTGCAGTCGACCTGGAGGTACTGACAACCAACGCCATCCTTGCACTTGTCGATGGTGCAGAGATTGTTGTCATTGCATCCGCCAGTCCCGGAAACGCACTCCCCGAACACGCACTGATCGTTCAATGTGCATGGGTCTCCGTCCTCGCAGGGCAGATCCTCGTTGACGCTGTAGCATCCGCTGACCGGATCGCAGTAATCGGCGGTGCACTGGTTACCGTCGCTGCATTCCGCCGTGCCGGTGCCACCGACGCACTCACCGTCCACGCAGATATCGGAAATTGTGCAGATGTCGTCGTCGTCGCAGGTCGCTGTGTTGTTGGACGATACGCACCCTCCGTCGTCCCGGCAGATATCGTCGGTACAGTCATTGCCGTCGTCGCACACAAGCCTGGAATAACGACAGACGCCCTCGACACACGAGTCCATCGTGCAATCGGAACCATCGTCGCACCCCTCGGGGCCGTCGCAGGTCTGGCAGTCGGCGATGTTCTGGTTCACGCAGGCGCCGTCGACGCCGCAATAGTCAACAGTGCACTGGTTGTCATCATCGCAGGAACGGATGGAGCCAGGCACGCAGGTCCCGGCCACGCATTGATCCCCGATGGTGCATGGGTTGTTGTCGCTGCAGGCGCCGCTGCTGGCCACGTGAAGACAGAAGAACACGTCCGTGTTACATCCGTCGAGCGTGCACGGATCCCCGTCATCGCATTCCTCGTCGGTCGAACAGCGCTTGCACTCGGGAATCTCCTCGAACACGCAACAGCCGGACTGGCAGCGATCCACGGTACATTCATCGCCATCGTCGCAGTCGGGGGCTTCCTCACACAGATCACCGGCAGGCACGTTCAGGCATCCACGGGTCGGATCGCACGAATCGACAGTGCATTGAACGCCGTCGTCACATGATATCAGCGTGTACACGCACTCGCCGAGGCCAAGATCACACGTCTCGGTCGTACAGGCGTTGGAATCGCCGCACTGTCCGTCATTAGCGCATGCGCATGTGTTCAGATGGACACAGCCGAATCCGGGAACGCACGAGTCGGATGTGCAGACGTCGCCGTCGGCGCAATCGACCGCCTGGAAGACGCAATCGCCGGTGGAAACATCACAGTAGTCGACAGTGCAATCAGACAGGTCCGAACACTCCGTGTCGGACTGGCAGCGACCGCAGCCGGAAATCTTTTCATGGCGACACGCACCGCTCTGCATGCTGCACGAATCGTTCGTGCACGGATCACCATCATCGCAATCCTTGTCAGACACCTCGCACGCTGAGGAAATGCAGGTTCCCGAACCCGAATCGATCCGGCAGGCGGCCTGCTTGCAGATGCCTGCCTGACAGTCTTCGTCCTGATGACACACTGCCGTGCACACGCAGTCATGCAGACAGACGCCTTCGTCGGAACACCAGTCCGTGGTGCATATGTTCGAGTCGTCACACTCGCCGTCGGCCCAGCATCTGTCAACAGCATCCACGCCGTCATCGGTAACAGGCACATCCTGAATGATCACGTCCGGATCGGAAACGTCGATGCCGGAATCCTGCTGGACCATATCCGGCAACTGGGTGTCCTGCCTGACCTCGACCGCGGCCGCGTCCGCGTCAGGCGCGATAACGCCGTCGAGCGGGAATGAATCTTCGGAAACGATGATGTCCATGACGGGCACGACATCGTCACCGCACGAGACCAGCAGAACGACAAGAAACATCGGAAGGTGCCAGCGGCGGGACATGATTCACCTCATCATCGGGGATGGCGGTCCGGGAAAATACACAGATCCGACATCCGGTCAGTTTCATTCTATCCAGGTTATGCTAGGAACAAGACACCAAAAGATCAACGCAAAACTCAGGAAATCACGGCAGGTTAAACAGCGTCGCCGCGTTCCTGGAAGTGTAGCCGGCAAGCCGCTCCACGGTCTCATTCCTGATTCGGGCCACGGCGATGGCTGTATGGGTGATAAACGACGGTTCGTTGGTCTTCCCGCGCAAAGGCACCGGGGCAAGGTATGGAGAATCGGTCTCGAGCAGCAGTCTGTCGTCCGGGATAAACCTGACCGCATCGACCAGTGAACCGCAATTCTTGAAGGTCACCACGCCAGGTATCGAAAGCATGAAGCCCAGATCGAGCCAGACGCGAGCCTCGTCGACGCCACCCGTGAAACAGTGAATCTGACCCGGCATCGCGGGCCTGTTCCAGGCCGTGAGCACGTCGCGGGTTTCCTTGAATGCGTCCCGGCTGTGAATGACTACAGGCAACCCGAGGTGCGCCGCCAGATCAAGCTGCCGGGAAAAGGCGGAAAGCTGCCCTTCGCGGGATGACAGGTCGTAATGAAAATCAAGCCCGGTCTCTCCGATGGCCCTGACCCGGTCGCTGGCTGCCAGCGAGGCGACTGTCTCAAGCAGCGCGGGCGTCATCGCGTCAGCTTCGTGGGGATGGACTCCCAACGCTGCGACAACATCGGGGTTGGCCTGGGAGACCGCCAACGCATCCTCAAGGATCCGGATATCCGAACTGCTGCCGACTGTGACAACAAAATCGACGCCCGCCTTACGGAAACGTTCCAGGACGTCGGGAAGACTTTCGCCGAAGAAATGTCGGTCGATGTGAGCGTGTGAGTCTATGAACATCTCGGGCCGGAATACCTTCAGTTGCTGCCGTTATCATCTTGCGGGCGGCGCTCATGCCTGACATGTCTGCCGTGCTCGCCGCCCCTTTCATGCGGATGGTCCTGTCCTGAAGGACGGGATGCCTGACCCTGTTCCCGCCCCTGACCAGAAGGGCGAATGTTATTCGCCCCTACGGGTCCCTGACCCTGACCCCGTTCCCGTCCCTGTCTCCGTTCCTGTCCCTGAGCAGAAGGGCGAATGTTATTCGCCCCTACGGGTCCTTGACCCTGTCCCTGTCCCTGTCCCTGTCCCTGTCCCTGACCCTGACCCTGACCAGAAGGGCGAATGTTATTCGCCCCTACGGGTCCCTGACCCTGACCCCGTTCCCGTCCCTGTCTCCGTTCCTGTCCCTGAGCAGAAGGGCGAATGTTATTCGCCCCTACGGGTCCCTGACCCCGCCCCTGCCTCGGCCGCGGCTCTCTGGCGACGCCATCTTCCGCCGCTCCATCTTCCCCGGAAGCGGTCTCGTCCTGTTCATCGTCGACGACGTCGCTCCCGGCGTCCCCTGCGTTCACGCCAAGCTGGTCAAGCCTGAACTCCTCGATGACTCCTGGTCCGAGCGCCACCTTCACGGCGTTGCGCATCACCAGGACCTCCTTGACCCTGCCCTCTCCCTTGGGTGTAAGAACCTGGGATCCGGTCTTCGGAAAATTCTTCATCAAGTCCGCGTAGACGCCATGTTCGTATGCAAGACAACACATCAAACGCCCGCACAGGCCCGAGACCTTCTGCGGATTGGGCACCAGCCCCTGCACCTTGGCCATGCGAATCGTGACCGTGGTGAACTCGCGAAGGAATGTCGCGCAGCACAGGGGAAGGCCACAGGAACCAAGACCGCCCGTACACCTGGCCTCGTCCCGGACGCCGATCTGCCGCAGTTCGATGCGTGACTTCAGGGCGCCCGCCAACTCCCTGACAAGGCTTCTGAAATCCACCCTGCCGGGTGACGTGAAATTAAACACGATCCTGGAATCGCCGTGCGTCACCTCGACCTCGGACAGGTGCATCTCCAGTTCGTGCTTGCGCACCAGCTCCACGAAGACCCGGCGGGCCTCGTGTTCGCGCGTGGTGTCCTTCTTCAAAGCCTCGGCGCCGTCCGCGGGGGACAGAACACGGACAACCTCGAAAAACTCGGACGGGATGAAGACCCTGCGAGACGAAGAAGTCATCGCGCGAACGTGGATATCGCCGCGCTCGGTCCGGACCAGAAGAACGTCACCGGAGTTGAACGGATGATCCATCGCGCCCGCCAACGCCTGTTTGCCGGTCCGCGGAAACCTGATCCATCCGATCTCCGCGACCACTCCACCCGATCCGCCAAGAGTCGCTATCTCGGGTGTCTGACCATCGCTCACGGGCAACGCCGTATTTTCCCTGTTTTCCATATAGATTCCCGGGAAGGGCTTCGACCCTTCCTGTGTCATTCCCCGACTGCACCGGTCAACGGGACGGCGGAATCGCCGGACTCCGGTGTCACGGTCTTCGGAAGAAACAGATTGAAACGCCTGGCGGACGAGCGATCCACACCCTCAACGGCGTAGATCGCCAGGGCATTCCTGCCCTCCCGCAGGTCGACTGTCGCGTCGACCTGAACCACCGGATTGCCCAGGGGGCCCTTCCTGGTCCAGAAATACACCTTGTCGTCTTCCCTGAAGATAAGGACCTTGCGCCGAACGTCCTCATTCTCACCGAAGAACTCGACCGACCCACGGACATGTACCACATCGCCGGACGGTTCGAAAGAGACCGCGATATCCGGCGCGATGTTGGTCAACATCGAAGCGGGAGTGACGGCGTCCTTTCCATCGTTATCGATGATCACGTCCGTGCTTGCCACGAAGCCCCAGAGGCCACCCTCCATCTCAACGCGATAGAATCCCGGCAGGAAACCATCGGTTCTGAGCGTGACACCTTCCTCAACCTCGGCTGCGACCAGGGCGCCCTCGCTTGCAGCAACGCGGATCGGCACCTTTCGTTGCGAGGCCTGCACGAAGCCGGACGCCGGCTTGAACGGTTGTCCCGCCTGAGCCGAGGACGGCAGTTCGATCTCCTCCGACAGGTATTCGCGGATCGCCAGATCAAGCACCGAGATCTCCACTTTGATCGGAGACTCGTCGGAGTCCTGCCTGCGCTCCAGCGCGAACTTCACCTGCGTGGAGGAGTCGCGGACGATTCCGTTCTCGATCGTTTCCCGTCCAGACCTGAGGTACAGACGCTCACCACTCTTATTGGAAAGCGAGACCATCGTCTTGGGAGAATCGCCTCTGCCCCGGTTTCCGACCACGAACACCAGCCTGGCTTTCTCGCCAGGGTTCAGTATCCCGTCGCCGTTTCCTTCGCTGTCGATCACATGCCCGATGAACCCGAACCTCGGACGCTCAATCGTGGAGAAACTGACCCAGCCCTCGCCGGTTCCGGAAATCGGCTCGACCGCGTTCTGATATACCGACAGTTCCACTCGATCCCGTCTGTCCCACATCTCCCGCGGAACCTTGAACCTGATCTCCCTGGTTACTGTCGCACCGGGCGCCACGGCGCCGAAAAGAAATTCCCTGCCATCAACAAGAGAATTGTCCGACTTCAACGCGCAACGAACGCGAAATAGAGGCTCTGCCCCGTTGTTGGTGACGGACATCTTCAAAACCGCCTGAGTGCCCGCGACAAGTTTCACTTCGGTCGTCGCGGGGGCCGGATCCGCGGTATCCCCGGGCGGGGTGGACGAAGACTCACCGGACAGGACCGTGAAGGTTGTGGCAATCTGAGCGTCACGGCTCAACGGACCGCTCGTCCAGTCCACACCCATTGCCTGCAACGCCTTCGATATATCGGCGTCGTGCGTGAGCCTGAACGCCGACACGACCGGTCGCGCTGCCTCGATCTGCTCCTGTCGCGTGCGTCCCGACGGAATGGCCAGCGCGATCTCCGCCGCCAGTTCAATCGCCTCATCCTTCTCGAACACGTCGTCCTTGACCGGCGGCTCCTTCATTTCATCGCTTTCGTCGTCAAGTTCATCGCCCGTCTTCGCTAGATACTGGATTATTTCGGATGGGACGTCGCTGGCGACCTTGCCAAAGGCATCAAGTCCCCGGTCCGGGTCCTTGAACCTCTTGTAGTCCGGCAGGCCGGTCACGATACTGTTTTTGCCAATGAGCGTTGGAACCAGTTCCATGTCCGGAACGACACCGACGCCCTGAATGGAAAGGTCCCCGGAGATCAGATACTGGGCCACGGTCAGCTTCAACGCACCCGCCCCGACCTCGTGCATCACCTGCACGGTGCCCTTGCCGTATGTCGTCGTGCCGAGCAGAATCGCGCGGTTATTGTACTTCAGCGCACCAGCCACGATCTCGGCCGCGCTTGCGCTTCCACCGTCGATCAAAACGACAAGGGGCGTCTTCTCGAAACCCTCGCCACTGCCGGCCTCGTACTCCTCGCGCATCCGGTTTCCCTCGCCCTGGGTCACCACGAGCGTGCCGGACTTAAGGAAAAGGTCTCCGACCTCGATCGCCTGATCAAGCAATCCACCCGGGTTCTCTCGCAGGTCAAGAACGATTCCCTTCAACGAACCCTTCTTCCTGAGAGCCTCGAGCTGGTTGGCCAGGTCTGTCGCCGTGTCCTCCTGGAAATGCAGCAGTCTGGCGTAAGCGACGCCATTGCCCAGCGCCTCGGTCTTGACGCTCCTGACCTCGATCTCGGCCCGGGTCAATGTGAGGGACTTCGGCTCGCTCCATCCTTTGCGGTTCAGAGTGATCCTGACAGTGGTCCCCGGCTCGCCACGAAGCATTGATACCGCGTCGTTGAGCGGCATGTTCATCGTGGACTCCGAGTCGATCTCGATGATCTGATCTCCGCTTTTCAGACCGGCCGCTTTTGCCGGCGTGTCGTCCATCACCGACATGACCGTGACGTAACCGGCGCGGCTCGAAATAACCAGCCCCAGACCGCCGAAGCGCCCCTGCGTGTCGAGTTGCATCTGCTGATACGCCTCGGGCGGAAGAAATACCGAATGCTCGTCCAGCGGTTCGAGTATGCCGTTGATGGCCGCGTATTCGACATCCTCAGGTTTCACATCCGGAGGCAGGTTTTTGGCGACAAAAGTGAATATGTCCTGCAGACGCCAGCTCATGGCGTGCAGGTCGGCCGTCTTTTCGATCACGAACACCCTTGTAAGATCGCCGACCCTGACCTCGACCGATGTCGCGTCCGCGGGCTTGGGGGCGTTGAACGTCACCATCAGGTCGGGAACTACCGCCTCGGCCGCCTTCAGCGCACCGGCAAACATCTCCATCGGCTTGACCCTCTCGGGCACCACATAGCCGCTTCTGATAAACCCCACGCATCGAAGCAGAAGTTTCAGTCTGCCCAGTTCGGACGCGTCATAACTGCCCGAGCGGGCCTCGGCCGAGTTGTACACGCTGAAGTACGACTCGGTCGGCCTGATGTCCGAAAAGAGCAGCACCCAGGCAACCAGGATCAGACCGGAGATCACGGCCATCGTCCTGACAACCTGCCAGTTGGAAGATTTGGATGTGTTTCCCACTTCGAGAAAATACCTCTGCTAGCGCTGGCGGTCGTCTTCACCGTCGGCAACCAGACGATTCTTGTCCCAGATCAACCTCAGGCCTTCCAGGGTCAGGTTCACGTCGACCTCGTCGATCTGTTCGATCTCACCGCAAATCAAAGATGAAAGGCCACCGGTGGCGACAACCCTGACCGGGCCGTCGAACTCGGCCTTCATCCTGGAAACCAGTCCCTGAACCATCGCAACCGTACCCCAGAACACGCCGGACTGGATACTGGCGACTGTGTTGTGTCCGATAACGTGCTGAGGACGCCCGAAGGCCGCCCTCGGAAGCCTGGCGGTTCTTGCCGCAAGGGCATCCAGGCCCATCGAGACCCCCGGCACTATAACGCCGCCCAGGTAGTTGCCATCGGCGGTGACGGCATCGAATGTCGTTGCCGTGCCGAAATCGATGACAATCACGTGTTCACGATACCTTGCGTGCGCCGCGACCGCATTCACGACACGATCCGGGCCCACATCGCCCGGGCTCTCGTAGTGTATCGATATTCCAGTCCTGACGCCCGGGCCCACGACCAGCGGTTCAACTCCGAACAATCTCGACGACATCTCGACGAAAAGTTCCCCGACGGACGGCACGACGCTGGCGATGCACACAGCGTCGACATCCTTCGGATCAACACCGTTCAGCCTCATCAGTCCATCGATGGCCAGGATCAACTCATCCAGCGTCATGTCGCGCCGCGACGAAACACGGAACGAAAATATAAGCGCGGTCGAACGGTAGACACCTACGACAGTATTGGTGTTTCCCACGTCAATGACGGCAAGCATCGCGCACCTCCCCGAACTCGACGCATGCGATTGTGCCCTCATGCCCCCGCAACAGCAATCGCCCGCTGGCATCCAGGCCCTCAACCATTCCGATGAGCGAACCCGCCGATACCGGACCGGTGGACCACAGCATGGAGTTCACCCGGTCCACATCAAGGTTTTCACCAGACATGGCCGCGTCAACCGCCCCGGATACGGCCATCATGACCCCCGCGCACAGTTCGACGACATCGAAGTCGCCAAGATCGGCAAGACACGACGCATCGTATCCGCCGGGAAGCTCGCGCGCCAGATCGAGATGAGGAACCTGTTCCACGTTAAGTCCCACGCCGACAAGCAGACAGCGATCACGCGGGAAAAACTCGGCAAGAACGCCACAAAGCTTGCGCCCGCCAACCAGGCAGTCGTTGGGCCACTTCAAGACAGCTTCCGCCACTCCCCCACGCCGAAGGGCATCCACCACCGCAGCCCCGACGCGCACGGTCAATCCTGCCGGCGGCTCATCGACGGGACACGCAATCAGGCTGGCATAGAAACCACCTTGCGGCGAAAGCCAGACACGCCCCTGCCGTCCCCTGCCCGAGACCTGCGACACCGCGGTCACGACCATCCTGGGAGAACAGCCGCCCCTTGCAATGCGCAGGCCCTCGTCCTGAGTGCTGCCTACCTCTCCCAGGAATACCGCCGGCATTCCGAGATGATTCAGCGAATCACACACGCTTTCCGCAATCGGTCGGCTCATCTTCGCCCATCTCAAGGTACATCGAAAAGTCCATCCACCCGGCACCGTAGGTGATGCTGCCGGCTGACACGTAATCAATCCCGGCCCCGGCAAACTCAAGAGCCTTCGCGGGTGTCATGTTGCCGGATACTTCCAGCTGGACTGAGTCGCCGGCAGCAGCCCTGACCGCCGCCGCCATCTCCGGAGTCATATGATCCAGAAGCAGCATGTCCGCCCTGGCGGCAATGGCCTGGAGCGCCTCCCCGCGCGTCCTGACCTCGATCTCGATCTTCAGCGTGGCGGGCGCGGCGGCCCTGGCCGCCTTGATTGCAGCCTCGACACCACCGCAGACAGCGATGTGGTTGTTCTTAATCAACACGCCGCCGGCAAGGTTCATCCTGTGATTGTGACCACCACCGACGGTCACTGCATATTTCTCGAGCACCCTGTGCCCCGGACTGGTCTTTCTGGTGTCCAGCAGACGTATCCCGGTCCCATCCAGCCTCGAAACAAAATCGGCGGTGGCAGTAGCGATCCCGGACATACGCATAAGAAAATTCAAAGCAGCGCGCTCGCCGGTAAGCAGGGCGGCGGCCGGACCGGAAAGGTGCGCGACATCAACACCGTCCGACACCCTGGCGCCCTCGGGAACGAGGGGCTCAAACGTAATGCCGGTGTCGAGCCGCGAAAATACCATTCCGGCCACGGGCAGACCGGCCACGACACCATCCTGCCGCGCCACGATCCGACCCCGTGCCCGCATGCCGTCCGGAACCACGACCGACGTCGTGACGTCGCCGGTTCCTACATCCTCGGCAAGAGCCATGTCAATCAGTTCGGACACCTGACCGTTTCCAGCAAACAACGCATCCTTTCCCAACGCTATTCTCCCGGTTCGACAGCGCTGATTATACAGCAGCTTTCGCCCACGCCCGAATACACGGGACCACAGGCGGGAAGTCCCCTCGATTATTGACCGCGGGGGCATCATCATGTACTGTCTTGCGGGCTTGTTGGGACTGGAGGTCCAGTGCTTTTTAAACATCGAAATATCTGCGGGGCCGTGGCCTTTCTGGTGTTTTCGCTGTGTTGCGCGGGTTGCGACAAACTGGATATGCAGCGCACCCGGGATCCGGTGCCTCTACTGACGGCTGAGCCGGAGGACTGCGAGGCAGGCACCTTCGGTGACTATGCCTTCCAGCTCTGGTCCGAACTGAACTCCGCGCACACTGTGCTTCGGGCTCGCGAAATGGATCTGATCGACGCGGATCCAAGCTGGTCCAGGACACTCCGCGAAACTTTCGAATCCGTCCAGTGGGAACCGGTGTTCACGCACGACACGGACAGTCCCAGGCTCGAAGCGGTCTTGGCCGCCATGGATGGCCTGGGCGCGCACGGACTCAAGCCGGAACACTACCCCGTGGATGGTCTGAAAGAGGCGATTGCGGCGTTCCGATCGAGCGCCACCCGCGAGGCCGAGACCCTTGCCGAGCTTGAACAGAAGACAGGATGGACTGAACTCCGTCCGTTCGTTGATCGGATGGACAAACCGACGATGGGCGAGATGAACAGCCTGCCCGAGCCTGTGCTGCGCCTTGACGCCAAAGACCTCGAGAAAATGCTGGCCGGGGTCAGGCGCCTGTCGATTGCCAGAAAGGACGTCGCTTCCTCGAAGGCCCGTGTCGAGGTCCTGGCCACCGTCGCCTGCCTGAAATACATCATGGACCAGCGGTTCAGGGTCGCGGCGGATCCTTTCCACGCCCAGCCCGACAGGGATAGCGCCCACGAGAAGTTCTCGCAGCAACTGGTTGAGACATTCGGCCGCTTCCTTGCCGATCCGGCCGGCACGCTCGCCTCGCTTCCGCCGACGCATCCGTATTACGCCAGAGTGATGAAAGCGCTGGAGACGTACCGTGCCATGGAGGCGGACGGTCCGTTTCCTGAGGTCAGGATTCCGGTCAAGTACCGGGTGGGCATGAAGACCGCGAACGTCCTGGCGATAAAGCAACGCCTGGCGCGAGAAGGTTACTTCACCGGAACCATCGACGAGTCCTATGACGCGGATCTGGTCGCGGCGGTCAAAAAGTATCAGGAATATCACGGATTTGAGACGACCGGACTGCTTGAACCGCGCCACGAGAAGTCTCTGAACGTGCCTCTGTCGGACCGCATCCAGCAGATCGAGCTTTCGCTTCAGCGCTGGCGTGAAAGCGCAATCCGGGACGGCGGTGAGCTCTACGTCCGCGTCAACATCCCAGAGTTCATGATGGAAGTCTGGAAGGGCACGGAGCGCGTGTTCCATAACCGGGTGGTCGTGGGCAACAACAAGTGGGGAGTGGATCCGACCAGCGAGATAGAAGGCAAGATCAACAGAACCAAGATTTTCCAGGCGAACATCGTCGAGATCGTCATCAATCCCCGCTGGAACGTGCCTGCCCGCGTCAAAAAGGTGGAACTCGAATATGACCTGATGTCGCAGCCGGACTACCTGCTGAAGAACAACTACGTGGTCGAGACCCTCCCGGACGGGCGCGAGATCGTCTACCAGAAGTCGGGCGAGGGCAACGCGCTGGGCAAGATCAAGTTCAACTTTCCGAACGAGTACGGAATCTTCATGCACGACACGAACATGAAGTCATTCTTCAAACGCGAGATCCGCGCTTACTCGCACGGCTGCGTCAGGCTGGACGATCCGGTGCCGGTGGCAAAGTTCCTGCTTGCCGAGGCGTCGTCGGTCGTGCCGGACTCGATCGACACCTACATGGAAGAAGAAGTCGAACCCAAGCCGCGTTACATCAAGCTTACGACCCCGGTGCCGATCTACATGGAATACAACTCGGTCGGGATAGGGGACGACGGGCTTCCGATGTTCTTCTCAGACGTCTATTCCTACGACCGCGATTACCTGGACGGAAAGATTCCGTACTCGCCTGAGATGCTCGAGCTTCTGCAGCGAAAGATCACACAGCCGGAGTAGCCCGGCGAGGGTGGGCAGAATGGACATCAGACCGCTCTATCTGGAAGCGAACACACTTTTCATGCTGGATCAGCGCCTGCTTCCGGGGACCGAGAAGTGGCTCGAATACCACGATGCCGCCGGCGTGGCCCAGGGCATCCGCGATATGGTGGTCAGGGGCGCTCCCGCCATCGGGATCGCGGCCGCGTTCGGGATCGCCCTTGAATCGCTGCGAACTCCGCCCGACCAGATGCAGACCGGTCTTCATGCTGCCGGAAGGTTGCTGACCGCGGCCAGGCCGACCGCGGTCAACCTGTTCTGGGCTGTGGAAAGGATGCTGGCCGTCGCGGACGCGCTCGCCGGGTGCGACGCTGACACGGTCAGGGCCGCGCTGATGACTGAAGCCGACCGAATCCTGACCACGGACGTGGAAATGAACCGCGCCATCGGGCGCCATGGGGCATCCCTCATCGGACCGAAGTCCAGAATCATGACCCACTGCAACGCGGGCGCTCTGGCCACCGGAGGATACGGAACCGCTCTCGGCGTCATACGGGCCGCAAGGGAGGCCGGGCTGGATCCCAGCGTCATCTCGTGCGAAACCAGGCCTTACCTGCAGGGCGCCAGGCTGACCGCATGGGAGCTTGTCAGGGACGGATTCGACGTGACCCTGATCACCGACAACTCCGCGGGCTGGCAGATGGCCTCGGGAAGGATCGACTGCGTGGTGGTCGGCGCCGATCGCATCGCCGCCAATGGTGACACGGCCAACAAAATCGGCACCTTTACACATGCGGTTCTGGCTGCCAGGTTCGGTATCCCGTTCTATGTGGCCGCACCCTCCAGCACACTGGATCCGGGTACCGCGGACGGATCGGGAATCAGGATCGAGGAGCGTTCCCCGGAAGAGGTGGTCAGCTTTGGCGGGGTGCGGGTCGCCGCGGCGGGTGTGAAGGTTCTGAATCCTTCATTCGACGTCACTCCGTGGCAACTGATCACGGCGATCATCACCGAACGCGGAGTACACCGTCCCGGTCCCGCCGGATACGGGTTCGACTCGATAGTTGCTGGTTCCGGCCTGACTATGGACAAATCGGACGCGGAGCCGCAGAATGTCGGCTGACACAACGGAACCTTCTGACATGACTGTCGAACCCAGGGTTCCCGTATACCTGATGGCCGCGCCGATCGGTGAACACGTCGGCGACATGTCCATGACCGTGATGAAACTGGTCAGGAGTCTGTCGCTTCTGCTTGTCGAGGATACCGGGCCGGACGAGGGCAACAGTCTGGTCGGCACGCTGAAATCAAGCGGAGTGATCGGAACTGGACAAACACTCATCCCGATTGACAACTCACCCCCGGATTCCTCGATTCTTCAGGCGATCGACCGCTGCATCGAGGCGGGCCAGCCGTTCGGATTGCTGCCTGACCGCGGAATCAGCTGCTTCGTCGACCCCGGGGCCAAGGTCGTCCAGTACCTTATCGACCACCACCGCGACCGCATCGAACTGGTTCCAGTAGGAGCCTCATCCGCGCTGGATGCCGCCATCATGATGTCCGGCGTCGACTGCACATTCTTCTCATTCATGGGACACTTCCCCGAGCAGTATCGCTGGCCTGTTGATTCGCTCTGCGCGGGGATACCCGTTGTCTCGTACGTCCGTTTCGATTCTGCCGCCCGCTTCTGGCAGGCCGCCAGATCGACGATCGGTGATCCGAGCGGACTGCGAATCTCCTTCTTTCGGAATATCCGTGGCAGGCGGCGCCGCTTCCAGGGAAACTTTCCTCTGGACATGGACCCTGCGACGACCGGGTTTCCCGGATTTGATCCACGGGATCTCGAAGGAACCGGCTCTGACAACTTCGTGGCAATGATCCACCCGCCCTGGTTCGTCGAGGACTCGGGGCGAGGATGACTCCGTGTACCCCTTGACCGGGGACACGGGATGGAGACTTCCCGGATGCAGGACTCGTTCGGCTTCAGGTTGTTGAATTCATGCCCGTCCACCGACGCCCGCACTGGACTGATGAAAACGGCCCATGGTGACGTCAACACCCCGTGCGTCGCCCCGATCCGATTTTTCGGCAACGGTGTGGCGATGTCCACGGACGAATTGACCAGGGCCGGAGTTGAAATCGTATCGGACCGGCTCGACTGCCTCGCGCAGGCGCCGGGGCTCGATTCAATCGCCGCGCTCGGTGGAATCCACCGGTTCAGTGGCTGGCAGCGCCCGGTCATTGGCAGGTTCGACGCCAATGGGCTGCGGGCGGCGACCGACCGCTTCGCGCAGGACGCGGATGGCTTGTCGTTCTGGTCGCACAGGTTCGGACGACGTGTTCAATTCGATCCAGTCGACATGATGCGCCGGATTCAAGAGCTGGGATTCGATCTTGGGCTTGGACTTCTGCCAGCAGACGCGGAGGATCCCCGGGACCACGGACTCGGCCCCGACATTGCGCGACGATGGGCGATTGACGGCCTTCGGGCGCGCACGCGAAACGATATGGGTCTGCTTGGTCCGGCATGGCTTGAACAGGGCACGGCCCGTGGGGAGGCCATCGCCTCCGTCGATGCGCATCGGTTCGACGGGCTGTGGGCCGACAGCAGGAACAAGGCTGGCAACGGCCCCCGTTCAATCGACGGGATTCGAATGGCTACGGACTCGGACAGGCCCGACCATCTCTGGAAACTTGCAGCGGCGGGATTCGATGTTATCGAGATCTCCTGGCCGGTAAGGTACGCCAGACTGGGCCTGCTGGTGACGTCTTCGGGAACGGTGAGCCTGAAAGATGGCGCCAACGACTCGATTGCCGATCCGCCGGACAAGCGGTGCGGGTGCCCGGTTTGCTCGACGTGCTCCCGCGCTCTGCTGCGATTCATGCATATGTCCGGCGAACCGGTTTCAACGTCGCTTAACGCGATCCACAACCTTCACTGGGCGACCGGCATGATGACGCGGATCCGCGCCGCTATTGAAGATGGCAGCTTAGCTAACCTGTTGAAACAACTTGATGCCGGGGTGCGGGAGCCAGGATAGACTGGCGGCCCATACGGGATTCGAACCCGTTCTTCAGGCTTGAGAGGCCTGCGTCCTAACCGAGTAGACGAATGGGCCGGGAATGGCCAATGCACCGACGAACGTCGGCGTGGATAGCTCGGGAACAGGGATTCGAACCCCGACAGGCAGATCCAGAGTCTGCAGTCCTACCGTTAGACGATTCCCGAATCTTAAAAGAGCCGGTTCGAATCTCTTTCGAACCAGGCAGGCGGGATTCTACACCACACAGTCCCGCCTGCGCAACCTATTTTTCAGCCTGATCAGCCGCTGCTAGCGTGTCTTTCGCGTCGTTGATGATCTCGACCAGGGTCATCTGGGCGCCGTCGCCCTGACGCGGTCCGATCTTGACTGTGCGGGTGAAACCTGAGGTTCTTTCGGGGAAGGCCTTGCCCCAGTAGTCAAACAGCCTCTGAAGCGCGTACGGTCCGAACAGCTCGCCGGCAGCCTGACGACGCCTGTGAAGGCCGCCCTCACGGGCAACGCCGATCAGGATGTCGGCACGGCGCTTGAGCTCCTTGGCCTTCGCGTCGGTCGTCGTAACCGTTCCGTGCTCGAACAGGGAGGAGAGCATGTTCCTGAACATGGCCCTGCGGTGTGAAGCGGTTTTGCCAAGCTTGGCTTTCTTGTTATTGTGTCGCATCTTAAGATTTCCTCGAATCGACCGGCCGTGCCGGTCATCCAATCTTCAATATCGTGTCAGGCCCTTTTCTCGGGATCGAACCCATCCAGCCTCATGCCGAGGGTCAGATCGAGGTCAGCCAGCACGTCCTTGATTTCCTTGAGCGATTTACGCCCGAAGTTCCTGGTCTTCAGCATCTCCTGCTCGGTGCGCTGAACCAGTTCCCCGACATACTTGATTCCGGCGTTCTGCAGGCAGTTCTGCGCCCTGACAGAAAGATCGAGTTCCTCGACCAGCCTGTAGAGCACTTCCTGGGTCTGTCCTACCTCGGCGCCGAGACCCGTCTCGTCGCCGCCAGTCACCACTGCTGCGCCGACGTCTTCCTCGTGCTCTTCGAAGTTGATGAAAACCTTGACCTGTTCCTTGATGATCTTGGCAGCGATACCGACAGCATCCACGGGGAGCACGGCACCGTTGGTCCAGACTTCAAGGTTCAGACGGTCGTAGTCCGTCATCTGCCCGACGCGGGCGTTGGAGACCCTGTAGTTGACCCTGCGGATAGGCGTGAAGATCGAGTCGATCGGAATGGTCCCTACCGGAGCGGAGGCGTCCTTGTTCCTCTCGGCCCTGACGTAGCCGAAGCCATGCTTCACAGTCAGTTCGATGTCCAGGGTCGCACCAGGCCCCATGTTGCAGACCACGTGGTCGGGATTGGTCGTGACCACATCGTTTCCGGTGAAGATATCGCCGGCGGTGACCACGCGCTCACCCTCGAACCTCGCGTGAACCAGACGGGGCTCCTCGCCGTCCATCTTGAGGTCCACACCCTTCAGGTTCAGGCATATCTCGGAGACATCCTCAACGACCTCGGGAATGGTCGAGAACTCGTGAAGCACGCCATCGATTTTGACCGCAGTGACCGCCGCACCCCTGATGGAGGACAGCAGCACGCGCCGCAGGGAGTTGCCGATGGTGGTGCCGAAACCGCGTTCAAGCGGCTCTGCCACGAACTTGCCGTACCTGTCGGTCAGCGACGATTCATCAACCACGACCGACCTGGGCCTGATCAGTTCACGCCAGTTTCTCTGCATATTGAGCGCCTCCCGGAAAATCGGGTAAACCCCGATCGCCCATCACTTCGAATAGAGTTCGACGATCAGCTCCTCGCGAATCGGCTTGCCGTCGAAAGTCCTTTCTTCGTCGCGGCCACCCTTGCTGTCCGACGCCCTGACCACTTCGGGCAGAATCGAACGGAAATCGGAGGCATCGGGAAGCTCGGACACGACTGCCTTGAACTTGCCGCGATCCACATCAAGCCACCTGGTCGAAGGACGGCGCTCGGAGATCGCCATCGCGTCAACGACGCGCTTCAGTTCGCGGCTGCCCTGGGCAACCTCGATCACGTCGCCGGCACGAACCACTACCGAAGGAATCGTGACCCTGCGGCCATTGACCTTGATATGTCCGTGACGAACGAGCTGCCTGGCGTCGTTCCTGTTAACCGCGAATCCCGCGCGGGCAACGACGGTGTCAAGGCGGGTCTCCAGCATACGCAGCAGATTGTCGCCGGTGACTCCACGTTCCGCCTCGGCGCGTTCGAAGAACAGCCTGAACTGCTTTTCGAGCATACCGTAGAGGGCGCGAACCTTCTGCTTCTCTCGAAGCTGGGTGCAGTACGGAGTCGGCTTGCGACGGTTCTGTCCGTGCTGGCCCGGCCCGTAAGACCGTCCACGTTCGAAAGCGCACTTGTCCGAGTAGCAGCGCTCGCCCTTGAGGAAGAGCTTGGCTCCCTCGCGGCGGCAGACTTTGCAAAGACTTTCAGTGTACCGAGCCACGGGTATTCCTCCTGATCAGACGCGCCGACGCTTCGGCGGCCGGCAGCCGTTGTGCGGAACCGGCGTAATGTCACGGATGTAAGATATGCGAAGGCCGGCAGCAGCAATGGCCCTCACGGCCGACTCGCGACCGCCACCAGGTCCGTTGACGAGGATATGCACCGAGCGCATGCCCGACTCGACAGCCCTTCTCGCAGCGTCTTCTGCGGCGGTCTGGGCGGCAAACGGCGTGGACTTGCGGGATCCCTTGAACCCGCGACGCCCTGCCGAGCACCACGAAATCACGTTCCCGTTGGGATCCGTGATCGAGATGATTGTGTTGTTAAACGTCGCCGAGATAAAAACGATCCCGGTCGGCACGTCCCTGCGGACTTTTTTCTTCGCACCCTTAGCCTTGGCCATCTGGGGGCTCCTCCTACTTCATCTTCTTAATGGTCGCGCCCTTACGTCCCTTGCGCGTCCGCGCATTGGTGTGGGTGCGCTGGCCGCGAACTGGCAAACCCCTGCGGTGACGCAGGCCACGGTAGCAGCCCATGTCCATCAGGACTTTGATATTCGCGGAAATCTCACGCCGAAGGTCACCTTCGACCTTGAACTCACCCGAGTCCAGAACCTCACGGATCCTGGCGATCTCGCCCTCGGTGAGATCATCGGTCTTCGTAACCGGGTCGACACCGGCCTTCTCGAGCACCTTCGCCGACAGCACCGGTCCGAGCCCGTAGATGTAACGGAGCGCTATACCGATCTGCTTCTTCCTGGGAAGGTCAACACCTGCTATACGAGCCATGACGCCTCCAAATTATCCCTGCCGCTGCTTGTGCCGCGGGTTCTCACAGATCACGCGGACAATTCCCTGCCGTTTGACGATCTTGCACTTTTCGCAGATCTTCTTTACCGAAGCCTTGACCTTCATGGTCGCCTCCTATCGAACTCTGAAAACGATCCGTCCCCTTGTCAGATCGTACGGGGACAGTTCGACCCTGACCTTGTCACCCGGCAGGATTCTGATGAAGTGCATCCTCATCTTGCCGCACACGTGCCCGAGAATGACCACGCCGTTATCCAGCTCAACCCGGAACATGGCGTTGGGAAGCGCTTCAACAACGGTTCCCGTCACTTCGATGGCCTCTTCCTTCGCCATCATTCCTCCGATAAGCCTTCAACACCGAGGACTTCTTTTATCCGCACGAACACTTCGAGCGGAGTACCGGAGCCCTCAACGGCCCTCAACAGGCCCCGCTCGCGGTAATAACCGATAAGCGGCGCCGTCGTGGCGGCATACTCCTGCAGGCGGCTGCGAACCGTGTCGACACTGTCGTCCGCACGGACGGTCAACACCGCCTCCCGGCACGCATCGCAGTGAACACCGTCCCTGGAGGGACCGGTCACCACGTTGTACACCCTTCCGCAGTCCGGACACGTTCTGCGCCCCGAGATCCTCGTGATCAGCAACTCGTCGTCAACCTCGAGAAGGATGACATGGGCAATCGCCACGCCAGCCTCGTCGAGAGCCTGAGCCTGGGCGATCGACCTCGGGAAGCCGTCCAGGAGAAATCCCCTGGCGCAATCGTCCCGCGACAGACGCTCGGTCACCATGTCGATGACCACGCTGTCGGGAACGAGGTGCCCTTTTTCAATGAACGCGGCAGCCAGTTTTCCAAGTTCCGACCCGGACCTGATCTGCTGCCTCAGCATATCGCCAGTGGATATGTGAGGAATTCCATACCGTTCCTGGATCAGCACCGCCTCGCTGCCCTTTCCGGCACCCGGCGGGCCGAGAAGTATAACACCAAGTGCGGCCGGTGTCATCCAATACTGCTCCGTCTTCCGCGCATCCTCGGGCCGCCGGCACCGGCGAATCCGTCGTAGCTGCGGCTGATCAGATGGGCCTCGATCTGTGAAGCTGTATCCATTGCGACGCCGACGACGATCAGCAGCGAAGTGCCACCGAAGTAGAACGGCACGCCGAAGTTACCCTGCAACAGACCAGGCAGGACACAGACGGCGGAGATGTAAATCGCGCCGCCAAACGTGATCCTGGAGAGCACCTTGTCGATGTAATCGGCAGTGGCCTTTCCAGCACGGATACCCGGGACAAAACCACCGTTCTTCTTCAGGTTGTCGGCCACGTCCACCGGGTTGAAAGTAACCGCGGTGTAGAAGTAGCAGAAGAACACGATGAAGAGGACGTAGATGAAGTTGTAGAGCATGCCGCCAGGGTTCAGCGAATTCTGCATCGTCTGGACCCAGCCCGCGTTCGGGAAGAAGTTTCCGATCGTGGCGGGGAACATCAGAATCGAAGACGCGAAGATCGGCGGGATAACGCCGGACATGTTCACCTTCAGCGGCAGGAAGGTCGACTGGCCGCCGTAGAGCTTGCGACCGACCACCTTCTTGGCGTACTGAACCGGAATCCGGCGCTGGGCGCGCTCGAAGAACACGATGAAACCGATGGTGACGCAGATCATGACGAAGATCAGGACCAGCGTCAGAGGAGCCAGGTTTCCGCCCTTGAACGTCGAGAGCTGGAACGTCTGACCCACGGCCGCGGGCAGTCTGGCCACGATACCGGCAAAGATGATCAGCGAGATACCGTTGCCGATACCGCGATCGGTGATCTGTTCGCCCATCCACATCAGAAGAAGAGTACCGGTCGTCAGCGACATGACCGCGAGCACCTTGAACAGGGTCCCGCTGATGATGCCGTCGCTGATCAGGTTACCGGTCTCGGCCTGACCGGAGAGGGACTGGAGCCAGACCGCGATGCTGACGCCCTGGATGATCGAGAGCGCAACCGTCGCGTATCTGGTGTACTGGTTGATCTTGCGCCTGCCTGCGTCGCCTTCCTTCTGAAGGCGCTCGAGCGCCGGCACGATTACGGCCAGAAGCTGGAAGATAATCGACGCGGTGATGTAGGGCATGACGCCCAGGGCGAAGATCGACATCTGTGCAACGGCGCCGCCGCTGAACAGATCGAACATGCCAAGCAGGCCCGACTGACCGTTATTGATGTATCTCTGCATCACATCGCTGTCAATGCCGGGAACCGTCACAAAAATTCCGATGCGGTACACGAGCAGCATGCCCAGCGTGTAGAGCAACCGCTTGCGAAGCTCCGGAACCTTTCCGAGTCCTTCAAGACTGTTGGCCACGGGTCATTCCTCCACCGGCTCAGACACCGGCGTCTTCCGTTACGAGCCTGACGGTACCGCCAGCCTTTTCGACAGCCGCTTTGGCCGCCGCGGAGCAGGCGTGAACCACCAGATCCAGCTTCTTGGTCAGCTCGCCCTTCGCCAGCACCTTCACGCCGTGTCCGACCTTGCGAACAAGACCTGCGGCGCGCAGGGCGGCCGTATCAACGGTCGCTCCGTTCTCGAAGGCATCCAGGTCGCCGAGGTTGACGATCGCGAATTCCTTGTGATCCATCGGGCGGAAGCCGCGCTTGGGCAGACGACGCTGCAGGGGCATCTGTCCGCCTTCGAAGTAGGCCGGCTGGCCCTTGCCGGTGCGTGAGCCCTGGCCCTTGTGACCGCGACCGGATGTCTTGCCGAGGCCGGATCCGGTGCCGCGACCAACGCGCTTGCGAGCGTGAGTCGAGCCGGGGACAGGCTTCAGGTTTGAGAGTTCATTAGCCATTATGCGATCTCCTTGCCTTCAAGGCCCCTCTTGGCGAAGGCCTCCTCGGGCGACGAGAGGTTCTTAAGCGCGTCGATGGTCGCACGGACGACGTTGTGCGGGTTCCTGGATCCAAGAACCTTTGTCAGCACGTCCCTGACGCCTGCCGCCTCGAGCACCGCGCGAACCGCTCCGCCGGCGATGACGCCGGTACCGGGCGCGGCCGGACGAATCAGGACCCTGCCCGCGCCGAAGTGCCCGATGATGTCGTGCGGAACCGTGCCGTCAATGATCGGAACGGAGATCATCGTCTTGCGAGCGCGCTCGGAGCCCTTCCGGATTGCCTCGGGCACTTCCTGAGCCTTGCCCAGTCCGTAGCCCACGAGTCCGTTTCCGTCGCCGATGACGACGAGGGCCGCGAACGAGAACCTGCGACCACCCTTGACGACCTTGGCGACTCTACCAAGATGAACAATGTGTTCCGGCAAATCTATTCTCTGCTGTGATTCGGCGCTCAAGACGTCACCTCCGATCAGAATTTCAGGCCGCCCTCTCTGGCACCTTCGGCCAGAGCAGCAACGCGTCCGTGATACAAAAAGCCGTTACGGTCAAAGACAACACTTTCGATGCCCTTTGCCTTGCAACGGTCCGCGATAAGAAGGCCGACCTTCTTGGCCTGTTCAATCTTGGCCAAGGGTTCGATCTCCTGACGGATCTCCGGGGAAAGGGACGAGGCCGCAACCAGCGTGTGTCCCACGGAATCGTCGATGACCTGGCAGTCGATATGCCTGCCGCTGCGGAAAACAACCAGGCGCGGACAACCCGCGGTGCCGCTGATCTTCCGGCGGATGCGGATCTTCCGGGCCAGACGGGCGGCCTTCCTGAACTGTGCAGTGCGAACTTCCACGTTAAGCCTCCACCGCTTACTTGGCTCCAGCCTTTCCAGCCTTGCGCCTTACAACTTCACCTTCATAGGCCACGCCCTTGCCCTTGTATGGTTCGACGGGCCTGAGCGCGCGAATCTTCGCGGTCGTGTCGCCCAGCATCTCCTTGTCGATACTGGTCAACGTGACCTTCAGATTCTTCTCGGCGACAGCCGCCTTCACCAGGCCCGGCAGTTCGAAGTCCACGGGACTCGAGTAGCCCAGGCTGAGGATCAGACCGCGTCCACCCGCCTCGACCTTGTAGCCGGTGCCGGTGATGACCAGGGTCTTCGAGAACCCCTTGCTGACGCCTTCGACCATATTGGCGACCAGCGTCCTGGAGAGACCGTGCATGGCCTCGCCGTTCGGAAGGTCGTCATCGCGCAGGACATGAACCATTTCGGGTTCGATCTTGACGATGGCACCGGGAATCTCCCTCGAAAGGGCCCCGAGCGGTCCCTTCACGGAAACCACCTTGCCGGTCAACTTCACCTCCACCCCTTTCGGAATCGGGATGGGCTTCTTACCAATTCTGGACATTGTCGTCCTCCGAGTTCCCGACCGGCAGCCACCGGTCCGGGCTGGACCCGGCCAACCGGGTCATCATCACATCACCAGACGGTCAGCAGCACTTCGCCGCCGATGCCGCGCTTCCTGGCCTCTTCACCAATCATCAGACCCTGGGGCGTCGACATGACCGTCACGCCCAGGCCCTTCTGCACGCTCGGGATGGCATCCTTGCCGACGTAAACGCGCCGACCAGGCTTGCTCGCGCGCTGAATCCCGGTAATGACGCTTTCACGCGCACCGGCCCTTCCCGCACGCTGGACGCCGGACACAGCGTCGACGCCGTAGTTCCGGTACTTCAGGTAGACCTTCAGGACTCCCTGGAGCTTGTCCTCGATGACCGAGTATTCCTCAATGTAACCCTGTTCCTTCAGGATCCTTGCGATTCCAACCTTCATCCTGGAGGACGGGATCTCGACCGTCTCATGTCCGGCGAGAATAGCGTTCCGGATGCGAGTCGCCATGTCCGCGATGGGATCGGTATTCATAATTCGCGCCTCCTACCAGCTCGCCTTGATTACACCGGGCAGATCCCCGCGAAGGGCTGCGTTCCGGAAACAGATACGACACATGTTGAACTTGCGGATGTACGCATGGGAACGACCGCAAATCGGGCACCGGTTGTAAGCCCTCACAGCGAACTTCGGCTTGCGGGCCGCCTTCACTCTCAATGACGTCTTTGCCACGGCAGTTACTCCTATGCGTTGGCCTTGCGGAAGGGCATACCGAGCGCCTTCAGCATGAACAGCGCCTCTTCATCGTTGGCGGCGCTGGTACAGATCGTGATGTTCATTCCCTTGAACTTCTCGATCTTGTCGTAGTCCACTTCCGGGAAAATGATCTGTTCCTTCAGACCCAGCGTGTAATTGCCATGGCCGTCGAAAGCGCGGGTGGGCACGCCCCTGAAGTCCCTGACGCGCGGCAGAGCCACGTTCATCAGGCGATCCAGGAACTCAAACATGCGTTCGCCACGAAGCGTGACGCATGCGCCGATCGCGTTGCCTTCCCTGACCTTGAACGCCGCGATGGACTTGCGCGACCGCGTCACTACGGGCTTCTGGCCGGTGATGGCCGTCAGTTCCGTGACCGAGGTCTCGATCACCTTCGGGTTCTTGGTCGCTTCTCCCAGACCCATGTTCACGGTCACCTTGAGCAGCCGCGGGACCTGGAAGACGTTGCCGTAACCGAACTGCTTCTGCAGTTCCGGCACGACCTCTTCCTTGTACTTCCGTTCAATGTTCGTCATATCTTCCGCCACCTGTACTGGCGCCCGGAGGCGCGTCTAATCCAGGACCTCACCGGTCCGGGCAGCCACACGAACCTTGCTGACCTTTCCGGCGGTCTCGCGAGTCTCGAAATGGACCCGCACGGGCTTCCCGTCCTTCTTGGAGAGCACCGCAAGCGCACTCATCGGAATCGGGGCGGCCTTCTCGACGATGCCACCAGTGGGATTCTTCGTCGTCTTCTTGCTGTGCTTCTTGATCATGTTCACGTTCTCGACAACGGCCCTGTCCTCATCGGCGTGGACCTCAAGAACCTTTCCCTTCCGGCCCCGATCCTTGCCGCGGAGTACCTGAACCTGATCTCCCTTGCGTATCTTCCTCATCACAGCACCTCCGGAGCCAGCGAGACGATCTTCATGAAACGCTTCGCCCTGAGCTCCCTGGCAACCGGTCCGAAAATACGGGTACCGACCGGCTCGCCGGCAGGGTTGATCACGACCGCGGCGTTCTGGTCGAAACGGATGTACGTTCCGTCAGCGCGGCCTATTTCCTTGGCAGTCCGGACAACCACGCACTTCACGACGTCGCCCTTCTTGACCTTCGCTCGCGGAATGGCTTCCTTCACGCTGGCCACGACTACGTCGCCGACCGTCGCGTAACGGCGCCCGGTTCCGCCCAGGATGTGGATGACCTTCATGCGCTTGGCGCCTGAGTTGTCAGCCGAAATGAGGCTCGTTTCTTTCTGGATCATGGTCTACCTCGACCTGAAAACATCGGCCGCGATGGCCGAACCACTCCGCGTCACTTCGCAGCCGCGTTGTCCTTTACGACCACACGCCAGCGCTTCCGGGCCGACATGGGCCGGCATTCCTCGATCACGACCGCATCGCCCGGCTTGCACACGCTGTTCTCATCGTGCGCCATGTACCGTGCGGACGTGGTGATGAACTTGTGATAGGTCCTGTGCTTGAAGCGCCTCTCGACGACCACAACCACCGATTTGACACCCGCGACGCTGGCCACGGTGCCCGTGAACTGCCGCTTATGCCTGTTGTGAACTGCGTTTTCCATTGCAACCCTCACTTACCGGCACGCCGGTTCATCTCGGTAAGAACACGCGCCAGGTTACGCCTGGTGGCCTGAACATCCGCCACATGCGAAAGCTGGCCGGTCGCGAGCTTCATCCGCATCTTGAACATCGCTTCGCGGTACTGTCCTTCCCGACGAACAAGCTCTTCCGTGGTCAGCGCCCGGATTTCTTCACTCTTCAGCGCTTTCATCTGATCTCTCCACGCTTCAAAACCTTGGTGCTGATCGGCAGCTTGTGGCCGGCAAGACGCATGGCTTCAACGGCCACCGACTCGTCAACGCCCTCGATCTCGTACAGAATTCGGCCCGGCTGGATTACGGCCACCCATTCTTCCGGGGCTCCCTTGCCTCGACCCATACGGGTCTCAAGCGGTTTCTTGCTGATCGGCTTGTCCGGGAACACGCGAATCCAGACCTGACCGCCACGCTTGACGTGACGGGTCATCGCGATTCGCCCTGCCTCGATCTGACGCGCGGTAAGCCACCCGCACTCCGTGGCCTGAAGACCGTAGTCGCCGAAGGACACGTCGGAACCGCGGTAAGCGATCCCGCGCATCTTGCCCTTCGCCTGCTTCCGGTGTTTAACTCTCGACGGAGAAAGCATCTCCCTACCTCCCGGGACCGTCCAAGGGACGCCCCTCGAAATCCAAGCGACCGACTACTTCTTCAGGACCTCGCCCTTGTACACCCAGACCTTGACGCCGATCTTTCCGAACGTGGTGCTCGCTTCCGAGAAACCATAGTCGATATCGGCACGCAGTGTGTGCAGCGGGACCTGACCTTCGCGATACCACAGAACCCTGGACATTTCGGCTCCGCCGAGACGTCCCGAGCAGCGGATTTTGATACCCTTGGCGCCGCCCTTGATCGCCAGGCCGACGGCGCGCTTCGTGGCGCGACGGAAGCTGATGCGGCGTTCAAGCTGCTGGGCCACGGACTCCGATACGAGCTGCGCGTCCAGTTCGGCTTTCCTGACTTCCTGAATGTACGGAACCACTTCCTGGGTCGTCAGCTTCGAAAGGGCGAGCTTGAGGCTCTCAATGTTCTTGCCCTTCGGACCGATCGCGACACCGGGCCGTGCCGTGAAGATGTATACCTTCACCTTGCTGGCGGTCCGTTCAATCTGAACCGACGAAATCCCGGCTGCGCCCATCATCTGCCTGACGGTCTTGCGGATCTGCAGATCCTCGAAGGCCCAGCGGCCGTAGTTCTTGTCCGCGTACCAGCGCGAGTTCCAGTTCTTGATATACGGAATACGGAATCCGATTGGATGCGTCTTCTGCCCCACGGCGTCCTCCTACTCTTTCTCGCCAACAACCACGGTAACGTGGCTCATGAACTTGTTGATCCTGTAGACCATGCCGCGGGACCGATGATGGCCGCGCTTAACCACGGGACCCTTGTCCACGAAGATTTCCTTCACGTACAAGCTGTCAACATCGAAATTGCCGGCCTGCTTCGCAGCGGCGACCGCCGAGTTGATCACCTTGTACAGCGGCTCAACAGCGGCCCTCTGGGCGAACCCCAGGATCGCGTTGGCCTCGTCCACACGCTTGCCGCGCAGCTCATTCGCGACCGTGCGCACCTTGCGGGGCGACATCCGGATGTAGCGGGCAACAGCTCTGACGACGTGTTCTTCCATCTGGCCCTTCCTCACTTCTTCGTGGTCGCCGATCCAGGCGCCTTACCCTTCTTGTCCGCCCCGGAATGTCCGTGGAACGTACGCGTGGGGGCGAATTCCCCGAGCTTGTGTCCGACCATGTTTTCGGTCACGAACACGGGGATGAACTTCTTGCCGTTGTGAACGGCGAAATTGAGGCCCACCATTTCCGGAAGAATCACGGAACGCCTGGACCACGTCTGCACTGTCCGCTTCTTGCCAGAGCGAATCTGGGTCTCGATCTTTTCGACCAGATGCTTGTCAATGAACGGTCCCTTCTTTACTGACCTGGGCATGTCCTACTCCGTTCTACTTCGCGTTGCAGCGCTTCACGATGAGACGATCAGTCCTCGTGACGTGCCGAGTCTTATAGCCCTTTGTCGGCTTGCCCCACGGGGTGCACGGATGACGTCCACCGGAGGTCTTGCCTTCACCACCGCCCATCGGATGATCGACCGGGTTCATAACCACGCCGCGGCTCTGGGGCCTGATGCCCTTCCAGCGGTTGCGGCCGGCCTTGCCGATCGACATGCTCTCATGCTCGCGGTTCGAGACTTCGCCCAGAGTCGCCCTGCAATCAGCGAGCACCTTGCGGAGTTCGCCGGACGGCATGCGCAGCAGGCAGTGGATACCCTCGAACGCCATCACCTGCGCAGAGCCGCCAGCCGAGCGGACAAGCTGTCCACCGTGACCAGGCTTCAGCTCAACGTTGTGAACCTGCGAGCCCTGCGGAATCGACCTGAGCGGCAGGCAGTTTCCCGGACGGATCTCGGCGTGCGTAGCGGAGATGATCGTATCACCCACCTCAACGCCGGCCGGGCAGAGGATGTACCTCTTCTCGCCGTCGGCGTAGTTCAGCAGGGCGATGCGGGCCGAGCGGTTCGGATCGTACTCGATCGTCGCCACCCTGGCTGGCACGTTCTCCTTGTCACGCTTGAAATCGATCAGACGGAAGAGCTTCTTGTGGCCGCCACCACGGTGCCTGGAGGTAATCCGGCCGTAGTTGTTCCTGCCACCCCTGTCACTGGCGCCGGTCGTCAGCTTCTTTTCGGGCTTGGAGCTGGTGATGTCGGCGAAATTGTCGCCCTCCATCCCACGCCTTCCCGCTGAAGTCGGCTTGTACTTAATCAGTCCCATCTTTCAGCTCCCAGTCGGCCTTCAGGCCCCGTGAAGATCAAACACCCTCAAACAGGTCAATCGTGTCGCCCTCGCGGAGGGTGACAATCGCCTTCTTCCAGTCCGGACGGCGGCCCACGTGGCGACCAACGCGCTTCTGCTTGCCGCGAACGATGCTGGTCCTGACCGCTTCGACCTTCACCTGGAAAACGGCCTCGACCGCTTCCCTGATCTCCTGACGGCCCACCTTCAGCGGAACCTCGAAGTGATAGGTGTTGCGGCGCTCCTTGTCGACGTTCGCCTTCTCGGTGATGATCGGGCGCCGAATCACGTCAAACGGACTTTTCATGATTTCAACGCTCCTTCTATTGCAGCAACGGCGTCCTTCGTAACGACCAGGTTCGCGTACTTCAGCACGTCGAACAGATTCAGGCCGCTGCTGGACAGGAACTTGGCCGTCGGCAGGTTACGGCAGGACAGGGACAGCTCCCTGTTTTCCACGTCCACGAACAGCACGCTGTTCATCTTGAACGCGTCCATCACGCCCGCCACCCTCTTCGTCCTGATCTCGCCGAGCTTCGCGGAATCGACGACGGTGAACCCGCCCTCGCGAACGCGATCGGAAAGCGCGGAGATGAGAGCCGCCCTCTTGACCTTCTTCGGCACCTTGACGTCCCATTCACGGGGCTGCGGTCCGAAGATCACGCCGCCGCGACGGTACAGCGGGGAACGGCTGTCGCCCTTACGAGCGCGACCCGTGCCCTTCTGCCTGAAGACCTTGCGCGTCGAACCGGCAACCTCGCCGCGCTTCTTTGTCTTGACCGTTCCCTGCCGCTTGGAGAGAAGCTGGGCACGGATAACCGCGTGGTACAGGTACGCACGCGACTCGGCGCCGAAGATCTCGTCCGACAGCTCGATTTCACCAACCTTCTTTCGGTTGAGATCGAAAACATCCATCGTAGGCATAACTACCTCGCCACCATCGAAGGCCTAAGCCTTAATCTCCACGTCAACACCCGGGCTCAAATCCAGCTTAGTCAGCGCATCAAGCGTCTGCTGGGTCGGATCGAGAATGTCGATCAGCCTCTTGTGGGTCCTGATCTCGAACTGCTCACGGCTCTTCTTGTCCGTGTGCGGAGAACGGAGAACCGTGTACCGACTGATCTTGGTCGGCAGCGGTATCGGGCCGGCCACCCGCGCGTCCGTCTTCCTGACGGTACTGATGATTTCGCCCACAGACTGATCGAGAATCTTGTGGTCGTAGGCCTTCAGCCGGATGCGAATCCTCTGAGTCGCCATTCTAGGTGCTCCTCCCCGCGTTGATTACGCGCATCTGAACTTCCGCAGGAGCGGGTGCGTAATGCAGGAATTCCATTGTCTGGGTTCCACGCCCCTGGGACAGGGATCGCAGTTCCGTGACATAACCGAACATTTCCCCGAGCGGAACCTCGGCGCCCACGACGTGCAGACTGTCCGAAGTGTCCACCCTCACAACCCGGGCACGCCTGCTTGACAGGTTTCCCAGGACATCACCGAGGTATTCGGCGGGAACCGTCACCTCAAGCGCCATTACGGGCTCGAGGATGACCGGCTTCCCGCGGGCGACCAAATCCTTGATCGCCATCGAGCCGGCTACTTTGAACGCCATTTCGGAAGAGTCGACCTCGTGGAATGAACCGTCGCTGACCCTTACCTTGAAATCGATGACCTGGAATCCCGCAAGAACTCCAGCTGCCGCCGATTCCCTGACGCCCCTTTCAATCGCGGGCATGAATTCCTTGGGAATCACGCCGCCAACGGTGGCGTTCTCGAACACGATGCCGCCACCACGCTCGAGAGGTTCAATATCCATGACTACGTGTGCGTACTGACCGTGGCCACCTGTCTGCTTGACGTAACGTACCTCGGCCTCTGCCGGGCGGGTTACGGTCTCGCGGTAGGAAACCTGCGGCTGTCCGACGCGTGTCTTCACGCCGAACTCGCGACGAAGCCGATCCACGATGATGTCCAGATGGAGTTCACCCATGCCGGAGATAATCGTCTGACCGGTTTCCTCGTCGACTCTGTATTTGAATGTCGGGTCTTCCAGACCGAGTCTGCGGAGAGCACCGAAAAGCCTGTCGGAATCATTGGCGGAATCGGACTCGAGCGCGATGTTCACAACCGGTTCCGGGAACTGCATCGTCTCGAGAACAACCGGGTTGTTCTCGTCGCAGAGGGTATCGCCAGTTATGGTGGCCTTCAGCCCGACCACTCCCCCGATCTCGCCGGCACGCAGAATCGAGACTTCCTCGCGCTTGTTGGCGTGGATCCTGACGAGCCGGTTGCACCGCTCGCGCCTGTCGCTGCTGGCGTTATAAACAGTCTCGCCGGCCTTCAGAACGCCCGAGTACACACGGACGAACGTGAGCTGGCCGACGAACGGATCGTTCATCAACTTGAACGCGAGTCCACAGAAGGGCTCATGGTCCGAGCAGGTCCTGGTCTCTTCGATCGATTCGCCGTCCTTGTTGACACGCACGCCCTTGACAGGGGGCAGGTCAGCCGGGGAAGGAAGGTAGTCGACCACGCCGTCCAGCAGTGCCTGAACGCCCTTATTGCGGAAAGATGAACCACAGAAAACCGGAATGACCTCGCATGCGAGCGTCGCCGCGCGGATTGCGGTTCGAATCTCCTGAATCGACAGATGCTCGCCCGCGACGTACTTGGTCAGAACCTCGTCGTCGTATTCCGCGACCGAGTCGATCATCTCGAAGCGCGCCTCTTCGGCTGCAGCGGCGAGTTCACTCGGGATCGGGACGATCGAGAAGCGTGAGCCCAGCACGTCCTGATCCCAGATGTAAGCCTGCATTTCAACCAGGTCCACGACACCGCGGAACGCGGATTCGGACCCGATCGGAATCTGCATCGGAACAGCACGGGCCCGCAGCTTCGAGCGGATCTGACCGACCACGCGACGGAAGTCCGCGCCGGTTCGGTCCATCTTGTTGACGAAGGCAAGCCTGGGAACACGGTACTTATCGGCCTGGCGCCACACCGTTTCAGACTGCGGCTGAACACCACCGACCGCGCAGAAGACCACGACTCCGCCATCAAGGACGCGCAGTGACCGCTCGACCTCGACAGTGAAGTCCACGTGTCCGGGGGTGTCGATGATATTGATCGACGCCTCCCGCCAGAAGCAGGTGGTCGCGGCCGAAGTTATCGTGATGCCACGCTCCTGTTCCTGCTCCATCCAGTCCATCTGCGTGTCGCCGGAATCGACGTTTCCGAGGCGATGCGACGAGCCGGTGTAGTACAGCACACGTTCGGTAGTCGTCGTCTTACCGGCATCAATGTGGGCCATGATGCCGATGTTGCGAATTCGACTGATGTCGTATGCTTCCGCCACGTCAGTTAACCCCGGTTACAACCGCCTACCAGCGGTAATGCGCAAACGCCTTGTTCGCTTCGGCCATGCGGTGCGTAT
>Ga0209201_1000074_pt1 | contig 151939 bp, 53 predicted proteins | sample AD_UKC055_MetaG_FD_184411 | JGI IMG/M metagenome (GOLD analysis project Ga0209201, IMG submission 184411) | Active sludge microbial communities of municipal wastewater-treating anaerobic digesters from USA - AD_UKC055_MetaG (SPAdes) (version 2) | ecosystem: Engineered > Bioreactor > Anaerobic >... | reverse complement strand
CCCCGCGCTCAAAGCGATAGGACGCGTCGCTGCGAAGCCCGAGCTTGCGCGATGTCCTGCGGATAAGATGTGGATCGAAAAAGGCACTTTCTAACAAAACATTTTTTGTGTCTTCTGTGACCTCTGTCTCTTTGCCGCCCATGATCCCAGCGATCGCGACCGCCTTTCGCTCATCCGCGATAACGAGCACCGATGGGTCCAGCGCATACTCCACATCATTGATCGCGACGATCTTCTCTCCCTGCTTAGCGCGACGGACAATGATCTTGCGACCTTCCAGCTTATCAAGATCAAAAGCATGCATCGGCTGTCCCAGCTCCATCAAACAAAAATTCGTAATATCAACGATATTGTTAATACTGCGAAGACCAATGGAAGTAATATGCTTTTGCAAGGTTGGTGGCGCTTTTTGGACGCACACATTCTGTAGCACAGCACCAATATAGCGGGAACAATCATGAAGATCGACGATGGTGATATCGCTTTTTTCTTTAGGGATCTTGATGCTTTTAATGAATGGTTTCTTCAGCGGCAAGTGAAGGATCGCAGAAAGCTCCCGCGCAATGCCAAGGATGCTTAAGCAATCCGGCCGATTAGGCGTGACCTCGAACTCAAAGATCGCATCTGTGCCGCAAGCCTCTTCCTTCTCCACTTCAAGCCCAGATAGCGTGAGCCGATGCGCGAGTTCCTTGGCGGAGATCGTAAAATGAACATATTCTTTAAGCCAATTAAGACTGATCTTCATTCTTGAAATATTCCTTTAATAACAAAAACATCTTCTATCATTGGTTGGGTCGCTGCAAGATCTAAAAACTGGAGCGGCGTTGCCGATGATTTGGGCTCCAAAGATACAAGCCGCGGGAGAACATGCTGTCGTGCAGCTCATCGGCGCCGAAATCAGCTCTGTCACAGATAAAACCGTGTGTGTTTTCGCGGCCCCCTGATAAGCACCTATCCCTCCGCCTGTAACTAAAGACATGCTTGAGCTAGTTGATATATCTGTTGTCTCAATGCCAACCTTACCGATAAAATAATTTTTTCCTCCTCCGGCTTGAAATATGCCATACCCATCATTGGCCGCCGAAATAAACATACCTCCTTTACCGACAGGTCCAAATCCGGTCATATCAAATCCTTGCATAAGCCCAAGGGCATACTCGCCATTATCGTTGTTAGGATTGTTCAAGATGCTTGTAAAAAATAATCCGCTTGATCCGCTCTTGGCATGCAATCTTGCAAGCGGCGATGAGGTCCCCACTCCAACCCTGCCAGCAAAATAATTGTATGCATTTCCGCCAGCTTGATGGATGCCGTACGAGGCCGCGCCTGGAGAATAAACATAAAGCCCGCCGTAACCCGCATTCATTGATTTCGCTGCTGTTGCGTTATCTAAACGTAAGGCATAATCATTGCTTGCTGTTCCCGAGTTGGATAGCTGTGCTGTGTAGCCAGAAGAAGCTGTTGCTTCTAACTTTGCGGATGGCGCGGTAACGCCGATGCCGACGTTGCCGCTGCTATAAATCTTTCCGTTCTCAAAATATCCTGCATAGTCCGTCCCGTAGGCATAAAGCCCCACATTGTTAAGGCTTGGCAAAGCAACTCCGGCGCTATTTGTTGAAACAAGCGCTAACGCAGTCTTATCCTTTGAGCCTGTCATAATAAGTCCTAAAGGAATATTGTTTGTCGTATTAACGACTCCTGCTTCATCAATAGTAAGCTTTGACACAGGATCTGCTACGGTCGTATTAATGCCTACATGACCATTAACGATGAACGCATGGGGGGCTGACTGGTTCCACTTTTTATAAGCAACGCTGTTCACTCTTTGCTTGGCAAGCTCGCGACTAAAGCCGACAGACATTTGCGCAATAATATACGCATCTTCCTGGGTTACGGCTCCATCAGCGTTAACATCAGCTATAGCTTGTTGTTCTCGAGTTAAAGATGTTAATCCAGCCGCATATAAAGAAACGATCAAAGCATCTGTGGCGTTGATGCCCGCGTCTCCATTGACATTTCCGCTGCCGCCAGTAAAGAAAATGCTTCCGTTCACGTCAAGGTCTGCTGCTGGAACTGTCGTCCCAACCCCCAGCTTTCCCATCACGCGCATCTCTTGGTACATGCCAAAAGGTGCTGGATAGTATGTCGTTAGCGTAACCTGTTCCGCTTGGGCTAAGGGCGAAGAAAAAAATAGCCCGATAAACGCTAAAGCGGATAATATTCTTTTCATATGTTTCCTTGCCTAATCAGGTAAGGCGCCGCCACAAGCCCCATTCCAGGTACCTGTTACTTGATACCAACCCCACACATTGCTTGCGTTTCGAGAACATACACGCAAGGTCGAAGTTGTATAGCTTGATCCTCCGCAGTTAAAAGATTCCGCTGGATTAAACTTCAAGGTTCCCGCCCGAGAAGCATTACAAGTTGCTGTTGTGTTGCCTATTTTTATTCCGCCATCAACATCTATTTTGGCAGCTGGAGCTGCAACACCAAAACCAAAATTGGCACCATTGGGACTGCCTTGATCTTTAATAATTAGAAAGTTGCTATCAACATGACCGACGCCGTTACGATAGCGGGAAAGATACATGTCTCCACCGTTAGTAAACAAGGTATAGCGATCATCGTTGGCCCCGCGCGCTAAAGTAAACCCTGAAGATCCTGCAACATCGCTTGATTTAATCCATACGATCTCTTGTCCACCTGTACTTTCAACATGCAGCTTGCTGCCAATCGCAGGAATTGAAGTCCCCACCCCGACCTTGCCAGCAAAATAATTGTAAGCATTTACGCCAGCTTGATGTACGCCGTATGATCCCACATCTTGCGCAAGAACATAAAGTCCACCATAGCCAGTGTTCATTGCTTTTGCAATTCCTGAATTATCCAAGCGTAAAGCGTATTCGTTGTTTGATGTTCCTGTATTAGAAAGTTGCGCTGTATAGCCAGAAGAAGCTGTTGCTTCTAATCTTGCTGATGGCGCGGTAACGCCAATTCCGACATTGCTGGCAAAATAATTAGCTGCTCCGCCTGCTTGATAGATACCGTAAGCATCGTTGGCTGCTTTGACAAATATCCCTCCCCTGGTTGTTGGAGACTGGGGGAACATCCCTTGATAAGCAATAATGGCATATCTTGAAGCAGTGTTTCCAGGCTCTTCAAAAACAGAAGTGTAATTATTGGTCCCATCATTTTTGACATGCAAAGGGGCATAAGGGAAAGTCGTTCCGAGCCCAACCTTACCAGCAAAATAATTATTAGCCATTCCGGACTGATAGACTCCGAATGCTAAGGCATTCGGTGAATCAATATATAAAGCCCCGGTCGTGTTAATATTGCCGATGACTATGGGTGTCTTCGAGGGATTGTAGCCTGCGGCCGCAACAAGCGCGTAATCTTGCGCTGCCCCGCCATTGACATTAAAAAATCCTGCCTGACCGGAAGTTGCCTGAACCTCAAGTTTTGTTGTTGGATCCGTCGTCCCAACCCCCAACTTTCCCATCACGCGCATTTCTTGGTACATGCCGAAAGGCGCCGGATAATACGTTGTCAACGTAAGCTGGTCTGCTTGGGCAAAGGACACAGGAGCGAAAGAGACCGCAAACAATAAGGCGAAGATTATTTTTTTCACGTGTTCTCCTTTTTAAGGTGTTGGATACATTCTTCCAACAAAAGTATTATTTGTTGCTGGCTGCCCAGCATACCAATAACAAAAACTGCTTCGAACGCCCGTAGTGCATTGGGAAGCAGCATAGATACTGCAGTTTACGGTGCCTGTGCAACACATCCCGCCGCCACCAGGACAAGAGTTCGTTCCACAAGCGTTAACGGTGGAACAGGCACCTAGATTGCTGTTCAAAGAACTACATTGCGCCCCATAAATATTTTTACACTGTGCCGGAATAGCGTTGCACGAGCCAACGGTTGTCAAAGCCGTTGCGGGCAAAGCTGAATCGCATAAGCCTGTGTTTTGATAAATCGACGCAGACATGTTTGAAGGAACTAAAACTTCTTCCGTGCTTGCGGTGTTCGGCCCTTTTTTTAATGAACCAATAACCTCAAGTTTGGCAAGAGGATTTGTCGTTCCAATGCCAACATTGCCGCTAATATAAACTTTTCCACTGTCGAAATATCCAGCGTAATTGGCGCCGTGCACATAGAGGGCTGTGTTGCCTAAGTTTGGCTGAGAAACACCATAAGCGTTAGCTGATATAGCAGACAAAGCTGGTTTATTTTTTGTTCCTGTTATGAACAAGCCTATAGGGCTGCTGCCTGCCGTGCTATAAGCTCCGGAGCCATCATCGACGGTTAAACGCGCCACAGGACTTGTCGTGCCAACGCCTACGTTCCCACCCATAATAGACATAATATTGTTTTGTGAAACAACGTTTCCTACAGTATCATCTAGCTGAATTCCTACCGAGTACTGTCCAGAAACTTCAATGTTTCGCCCTATAGCTGTTGATACGGTTCCTGAAGCCGTCGTGTTGTAGCCCATGGCTGTGGACATGCCTCCGGAAGCCTTTGTGTTGGCACCCATAGCTACAGAAGTAGCTCCTGAAGCTGTCGTGTTGTAGCCCATGGCTGTAGAGCTGTTCCCTGAAGCAGTCGTCGACCAGCCCATGGCTGTTGACGTAGCGCCTGAGGCTGTCGTGTTATTACCCATAGCTGTTGCAACTTGCGCAGAAGCTACTGTCTCCCTGCCCATGGCAACAGAAAAAGCCCCTGTGGTTATATTGTTGTATCCCGCGTTTAAAACTGCAACGGAACTAGCACACTGAAGGCCTTCGCAAGGAACTTGAACATGCAGTTTTGCGCTTGGGTTCGTCGTCCCAACCCCCAACTTTCCCATCACGCGCATTTCTTGATACATACCAAATGGCGCGGGATAATACGTTGTCAACGTAAGCTGATCTGTTTGGGCAAAGGCGAAGGATGCAAAGCATAAAAGAAACAAAGCTGATAAAATTATTTTTTTCACGAAAACCTCTTTTGTTAAATTGTTTCTCCGCTAAAGACGGAGGAATAAACAATGCCAATCTTAAAATTGCTTTAAAAATCGCATGTCGTTTTCATAAAAAAGTCTTATGTCATTGATCCCATGCTTAAGCATCGCAATACGCTCAACACCCATGCCAAAAGCAAGGCCTGTATATTTGCCGTTAGGATATTTTACAGCTTCAAAGACCTTAGGATGCACCATGCCGCAGCCTAAGATCTCAAGCCAGCCCTTGCGGCCGCAAACCGAACAGCCCTTTCCACCACAAATATAACACGAAATATCCACCTCCGCCGAAGGTTCTGTGAATGGGAAAAAATGAGGACGAAACCGCATTTTAATATTCTCGCCAAAGAACTTTTTGCAAAAATTCGTTAGCAATCCTTTAAGATCGGCTAGTTTTACATCCTCATCCACGACCAACCCTTCCACTTGATGAAACATAAAAGAATGGCTCGCGTCCATCGCGTCCGGACGATACACCTTGCCAGGTACAACCACAGCCAAAGGCGGCTTAAAAGCCTGCATCACGCGTATCTGCGCCGGCGAGGTATGGCTGCGTAGCAAAAGATACCTGTCTTTGGTTGAAAGATCGCGTTCTTTTAAATAAAACGTATCAAATGCGTCCCTAGAGGGATGGTCCACAGGAATGTTGAGAGCTGTAAAATTGTTAAACTCTGTTTCGATCTCCGGCCCTTCAAAGATCGCGAAACCCAATCGCTCAAAAAGGCCACAAATATCATTCATGGTCTGCGATAAGATATGCCGATGTCCCGGCGCTGGCGCAACGCCAGGAAGCGTAATGTCAAAACAGGATCCGTCCTTTTTTGCGGCCGCAGACAAAGAAGGCGATCCCTTCTTTTGGTCAAGAAGCTCACTAACATTTTTTTTCAGGTCGTTGGCGCCTTTACCGATCAAAGGCTTTTCTTCGGGGCTAGCCTGAGCAAGGCTATCGTAGATCTGCGCGACAAGCCCTTTGCGGCCTAGATATTTAACGCGAAGATCTTCGATGTCTGATGAGCTTGCAACAGAAGCAAAGTCTTTTTTCGCCTGATCAATAAGTTGTTCAAAATTCCAAGAGGGCATATGAATAGTATTAGTATTTTTAATTTCTTTTATTATACATTAAACGATCAAAAAAACTATCAAATAAGCGTAGAATCTTTTTGCTTTTTAGGCAACAAAAAAGGCTCTTGATGCAGTAGGATTAACTACTCGCGTCAAGAGCCTTGTATATCCAGCTTTTATGCTTATCCTTGGGCGAGCTTGACAAGCTTTTGAAAACTTGCGGGCGCGCTGACGGCTAATTCAGCCAGCATCTGGCGATTCAATTCGATCTTGGCTTTTTTTAGCCCGCTAATAAAGCGGCTATAGGTAATGCCAGCCTCACGGCAAGCAGCATTGATGCGCACAGCCCACAAAGCGCGAAACTCGCGTTTCTTTACTTTGCGGTCACGATACGCGAACCTCAATCCTCGACGGACTGAGCGATCAGCCTGTTGATATCTTTTACTTCTTTGCCCAAACTGGCCCTTGGCTAGCTTGAGAACTCTTTTTTTTCGTTTACGCGAAGCAACAGCGTGTTTGGTACGCGGCATAAGACAACTTCCTCCTTAATGTTGTGCGCCTACGCTATTAAGCGTAGGGCAGGATCTTCCTGATCTTTTTTGCATCAGAATTGGTTAAATAACTGCTTTGGCGAAGATGGCGTTTTCGCTTACGGCTTTTTTTGCCTAAGATGTGCCCTCGAAAAGCGCTTCGCTTCTTTAGTTTTCCGGTTTTTGTAACATGAAATCGTTTCCGGGCGGAACGGTTCGTTTTAAGTTTTGGCATACGTCTCCCTCGTTGTGTTTATTTCTTAGCGGTTTTCGGCGCGACCACCAAAGACATCACGCGCCCCTCTAAGCCAAAATCTTTTTCCAGCTGTCCGTGCTCGGACAGGTCGGCGACAAAACGGCTCAATACCTGGCGGCCCTGCTCTTTAAAGGCCATTTCTCGCCCTCGGAAAAAGAGGTTGATCTTTACTTTATCGTGCTTTGTTAAAAAAGCGATCGACTGCTTAAGCTTGACCTGATAATCATGTTCGTCAATATGCGGCTTCACACGAATTTCTTTTAAATGGGTCACGTGCTGGCTTTTTTTGCTTTTGCGCTCCTTCTTTTCCTGTTCGTATTTGTACTTGCTGAAATCGATGATGCGGCATACGGGAGGTTTGGCCATGGGCGCGACTTCCACAAGGTCCAATCCTTGCTCTTTGGCCATATCAACAGCTCGGCGCACGATCATGACGCCTAACTGCTCAGAATTTGCCCCAATGACACGGACTTCTGGAACGCGAATATACTCGTTAATGCGAACGTACTTATTAATAGCCATTACCTCCTGTAAAAGGGTTTATATTTTTTGAGAAATTTCTACTTTAAGTTTTTCTACAAGGTCCGCAACGGGTACAACGCCGGACTCCCCGCTGCCACGCTTGCGCATAGAAACGGTCTTAGCACCTGCCTCTTTGTCACCGATGATCGCTATGTAGGGAATTTTTTTCAAGGATGCTTCACGGATGCGTTTATCCAGCGTTTCGTTTCTGGCGTCCATTATAACCCGAAAACCTTGCGCTTGTAAATCTTCTTTTACACCTTTGGCATAATCGATATGCGCTTCCCGGATAGGGATCAGGGCTACTTGCACAGGAGCCAACCACAAAGGAAAAGCTCCGGCATAATGTTCTACCAGCATACCAAAAAACCGCTCAAAGCTTCCTAAAATAGCCCGATGGATCATGATCGGGCGCTTCTCCTGGCCGCTCTCATCAACATAGGTCATTTGAAAGCGTTCAGGTAGCGCAAAATCACACTGGATCGTGGCACATTGCCACAAACGACCGATCGCGTCCTTAAGCTTGATGTCAATCTTGGGGCCATAAAAAGCACCGTCGCCGGGATTAATAGCGTAAGGAATCTTTTTGTCTTCTAAAGAATCTTTTAAGGCTTCTGTAGCCATGTCCCAATTTTGTTGTGTTCCGATGAATTTGGCAGGTTGCGTACTCAACTCGATCTCAGAACTTTCAAACCCAAAATCCTTCATGACCGCAAAAACAAAATCAATGGCGTTTTTGACTTCATCGCGGATCTGATCTTCCCGGCAAAAAATATGGCCATCATCCTGTGTAAATCCACGCACACGCAAAAGTCCATGCAGCACACCGGCTTTCTCTTGTCGATAAACGGTCCCCAACTCAAAGAGACGCACAGGCATTTCCCGATAGGAGCGCAGCCGTGATTTATAGATCAAAATATGCCCCGGGCAATTCATGGGTTTTACGGCATACTCTTCGTTATCCACATGAAAATAATACATGTTTTCTTTATAGTATCCAGCATGCCCGGAAATTTCCCAAAGTTTGCCGCGTAAAATATGCGGCGTCACGACCGGCTCATAACCGCGCTTAAGATTCTCATCTTTAATATAGTCTTCGATAAATTTGCGCACCATCGCGCCGTTGGGGTGATAAAAGATCAGCCCCGCGCCGGCTTCGTCTTGATAAAAATTAAAAAGATCCAGCTGAGGCCCAAGCTTGCGGTGATCGCGCTTTTGGGCTTCTTCTAAAAGCTGTAGATGTTCTTTCAGCTCTTTTTCCGTCGGGAAACATGTACCATAAATACGCTGCAACATAGCGTTTTTCTCATCGCCGCGCCAATAGGCGCCAGCCACGGATAAAAGCGCGAACGCTTTGATCTCGCCAGCATTCTTGACATGAGGCCCTTTGCACAGATCAACAAAGCTGTCCCCTGTTTGATAAATGGAAACTTGTTCATCAGGGATCTCGTTAATAAGTTCGATCTTATAGGGTTCGTTGCGCTCTTGAAATAGCTTGATGGCCTCTGCTTTTGGCACAAACCGCTGTGTCAGCGCGGGTTTCTTCTCTATGATCTGACGCATGCGCTTAGCAATAGCTTTCAAATCATCCGGAGTGAACGGATCTTTTTTGTCAAAATCATAATAAAAGCCGTTGTCAATGGCCGGCCCGATCGCGACCTTCACATCAGGCCAAAGCTCTTTAACAGCTTGTGCCATGATATGCGAACAGCTATGTCGTAGGGTATTAAGTTGTATGTTCATATAAAAATCTGGTGGGCCTATGAGGACTCGAACCTCAGACCTCTTCCATGTCAAGGAAGCGCTCTAACCAACTGAGCTATAAGCCCACAAAAATTAATTCAAAATTCAAAAACCAAAAGTCAAACACTAACAAACCAAAAACCTTTTAAAAAACAAACTGCTAAAAGTCAAAAATATATTACAAAAACTTAATGTCGTCACACAAATTTTTTCTTACTTTAGAGATTTCTTTTTTTGTTCGCTTTGACTTTTGACTTTTTTACATGGGCAAGGAGGGAGTCGAACCCTCACAGCCTTACGGCCAAAGGATTTTAAGTCCTTCGTGTATGCCATTCCACCACTTGCCCAAAACATATCTTTGGAGGCGCGAATCGGAATCGAACCGATGAATAAAGGTTTTGCAGACCTCTGCCTTACCACTTGGCTATCGCGCCGAAAAAAATCCTTCTACAAAGCACCGCCGTGCTGGAAAAATAAAGGAATCTGCCTTAGCTCATCTTTTCTCTTTTTGAAAGGAAGATGAGCGTCGACTTCCAAAATTTCTTTCAGAAAAGTCGCCCCGCTTGGCTACGTCTCGATTTATCCTTAAATTTTTAGAGGAAACCGAGGCGTCCCGATTTCTTCTTAATTATTCTCTAGGGAAAATCGGGGCGTCGCCAGCAAAGACCTTTTAAAAATGAACGACAAACATCTCTCAAAGAACTAGGAGGCTACCTCGCCGAAAACAACCTCTTTGTCAAATAATCTACATATTGTATTTATTTTTCAAAAGAGCGCAAACTTTTTTTACGATCACTTCGGTGTCTGCCAAATGCCCTTCCCCCACTGTCCCACACGCCAGCAAGCCTTTTGTGGGGTTGACACAGTGCATACCACTTGCGTGCAGCTTTTTCATGTTTTCCTGAACGATCTTGTTCGTATACATCCCGTCGTTCATGGCTGGAGCGATCACGATCGGCGCGCGTGTCGTCATCGCGATACAAGATAAAAGATCGTCCGCGATCCCGTGGGCGATCTTGCCAATAATATTAGCTGTGGCAGGCGCGATCAACAAAAGGTCCGCGCGCTGCGCAAGGCTAACGTGCTCAATGTCCCAATCCGCAAAATCCTTTAAAAACATTTCCGAATACACGCGGTTACGTGACAAGCTCGCCAAGGTCAGCGGGGTAATAAAATTTTTAGCTTCTTGCGTCATCACAACGGCAACATCCACATCCTGGCGCTGCAAACAACGAATGATGTCGCACGCCTTGTATGCGGCAATGCTCCCTGTTACCCCTAAAAGAATATGTTTCTTTCCAGACACGGCTTACTTTCCTTTAGACCCTTTTTTAGGCGCGACATCAGCGTCTTCCTGCTTTTTTTCAAGCTGATCCTCACATCCTTTTAAAACAACCTTGCCTGCGGCGATCTCTTCCAGCGCGAGCGTTGTCGTTTTGATGGTGCTGGGTCGATCAATGAGCTTTGGCATGCCTTCAGCAAGCTCTGTGGCACGCTTTGCGCCTAAAAGAACAAGTCGATAAATACTGCTTTTTGCTCTTGGCAACAATCTTTCTAACGGTTGATACGCCATAGTTTTCCTTTCCCCTGCTATTAAGTCGTTTTAGATAATTCTTGCTCGACGATACTTTTAAGCTCTTTAACTGCTTTTTTTATCTGATCATTGACGATCACATAACGATAGCGTTTCGCTTCTTTTAATTCTTTGCGCGCAACCGCCAGTCGATGCGCAATCACCTTTTTACCTTCGGTCCCCCGCCCTTGAAGGCGTTTTCGCAAAGCGTCTAAAGAGGGCGCTTTCACAAAGATCCCAACCGCGTCAGGGAAAAGATCAAAAACTACTTTTGCGCCTTTCACATCGATACAAAGCAAAACACTGCGACCGGCCCTTAAAACACGCTTGGCCTGAGCCTTCGGCGTTCCATAATAATCATTAAAAACTTTTTGCCACTCCAGAAAATAGCCTTTTTTGATCCGGCTTTGAAACAATTTTTTAGAAAAGAATAAATAATGGACCTTGTTCTTTTCTCCTGCGCGAGGTAAGCGTGTCGTCGCAGAGATCGTTTTGATCAGCGACTTTCTGGTTTTTTTGTCACAGAGCAGTGCGTTATGAAGCGTTGTTTTTCCTGAACCTGAAGGGCCAGAAAGCACAAAAATTTTCCCGCGTCGGCTCATAAATAGCTCATTCGATATTTTGCGCCTGTTCGCGTATTTTTTCAATGCTACTCTTCAACGCGATCACGGTGCTTGAAACAACCTTGTCTTGTAGCTTAGATCCGATCGTGTTCGCTTCTCGCTGCATTTCTTGCGCAATAAAATCGATTTGCTTGCCTATGGCTTCCTTGCTCTTCAACAGTCTTCGGACCTCTTCAATGTGATGTGAAAGCCTGGAAAGTTCTTCGTTAACATCAATGCCTTTCTGGTACGATTCTAGCTCTTCTGTAGATAATTTTTGCTTCTTTTGCGAGATCAATTCTTTTTCTTTAGATCTTATCTTATTTATTCCCAATAACATACAAGAAGTTTGTTTTGTAATATCCTTGGCAATGCTCTTTCCTTCTCTTTGACGCATAACGGTCAAGATATTCAAAGCCTTTGTCATAGATCTTTCTATTGCTGGCCAAAGCAAGGCTGTTTTGGGCTCAACTTCGTGGACCTCAACAACTCCCGGAAGCTTGATCAGGTCGCTAAGACTTAAGTCCCCCTGCAGGTGAAATTCTTTTTTGATCTCTTTTTCTCGCTTCAGATACGCGCGAATAACGCCTTTGTTGAAAGCAATGCCAGGCTCTTGTTTTTCGGTGATCTTGATCGAAACAATGACACGCCCACGAACCACGGACCGCTGAATGACCGCCCGCATCTTATCCTCGAAACAAACAAATCCCGGCGGGAGAAAATATGCGACATCCAGATAGCGATGATTAACGCTGCGGATCTCGAGCACAGCCTTTGTGGCACCCTGGACGACCTCAACAGAACTAAAACCTGTCATGCCCTTGATCATAAACGATCCTTTATTGTCTTGTCATGATTTTTGTTATGCGCTCAAGATCATCGTTTGAATAATATTCTACAATGATCTTTCCCCGTTTCTTTTTTGCCGCAATGCGAACCTTGGTACCTAACGCGCGCTGCAACTCTTCCTCAACAGACACAACATAAGGATCTTTACGATCCCCTGATATTTTCCGTCCTCTCGAGGTACCGTGAGCTTCGCTTTTAATAATGTTTTCAAGCTCTCGAACAGAAAGGCCTTTTTCAGTTGTTTTTTTCCAAAAAACTTTTTGCTGAGATTCATCCCGAATGGACAAAAGAGCTCTGGCATGTCCGACAGAAAAAGAACCTGAAGAAACACTTTTTTGAATATCTTCCGGCAAAGACAATAGGCGTAGCATGTTTGTAACAGTTGATCTATCTTTCCCAACTGATTGTGCCACAAGGTCTTGCGTAAAATTAAAATCCTCTATAAGACGCTGATAAGCCTTTGATTCTTCGATAGGATTAAGCTCTTCTCTCTGAATGTTTTCAATAAGAGCAAGAACAAGAGCCTCTTGATCGCTAGCTGTTTTTACAATGACTGGAACTTTGTCAATATTCAATGTTTGGGCCGCCCGTAAACGTCTCTCGCCTGCGATCAGCTCATAACCATCTGCTGATCTTCTGACAAGCAACGGCTGTAAAACGCCTTTTTCTTTGATCGAAGAGATCAGGTCTGAAAGTTTTTCTTCGTTAAATTCTTTGCGCGGCTGAAAAGCATTTTTTTTGATCTGCGCTATAGGAAGATACGTGACAATATCATCTTTTTCTATTTTTACATTTTCGGGAATGAGAGCTGACAAGCCTTTGCCTAATGCACTTTTTTCCATAATGTTCCCCCTCTTAGTTGGCTTGAGAAATCTTTTCTGTTTCTTCAGCTATTTTTTCGCCGAGAAACTCGCGCGCGAACTGCTCATATTTCTTTGCGCCGATAGAATTTTTATCATATACCGAGATTGGCTTGCCATAGCTTGGGGCTTCGCTCAACTTAACGTTTCGCGGGATCACTGTTGTATATGCTTTGTCTTTAAAAAAGTTTCTGATCTCGTTGATGACTTCGACAGTAAGGTTTGTCCTAAAATCTGCCATGGTCATTAAAACGCCTTCAATATATAGCTTGGGATTTAAGCCTTCTCTGATAAGGTTGATCGTATTCAAAAGCTGTGATACTCCTTCTAGCGCGTAGAATTCACATTGTATTGGAATAATAATTGAATCGCTAGCCACTAAAGAATTTAACGTAATTAGCCCTAATGATGGCGGTGAATCAATAAAAATATAATCAAAATTTTCTTTTATCTCTTCCAGCCCTCTTTTAAGTCTTGTTTCTCGAGACAAAGCGCCTACGAGTTCAATTTCAGCGCCTGTTAAATTTATGTTACAAGGAGCAACGAACAGATTGTTAAATTCAGTTTGGACACAAATCTCATTAATTTTAATTCTATTAAGCAAAACATCGTATATAGATCTCTCTATTTGATTCTTGTTGATCCCAAGACCGCTAGTCGCATTGCCCTGAGGATCCATATCAACCAAAAGGACCTTCTTGTCTTTTTCGCTTAAAGCTGCAGAGAGATTGACGGCTGTTGTTGTCTTCCCTGTTCCGCCCTTTTGATTACATAATGCGATTATTTTTCCCATAAAAACCTCTATGTTTCACGTGGAACATTTATTTGCATCATTGTACTACTTTCTCTTTAAAGAAACAATGATTTTTGCAGGCTTCTCTCCTTCCATTCCAAAAAGCCCTTTCTTCTCCTCAGAAACAACTTTAACAACCAATGTTTCACGTGGAACATTTAATTCTTTAATAGCTTTCTGTACGGCATCGTCAACAGAAATACCATAAAACTCAAGTCTAATTTTATTTTCTTTTTTAAGCATTTAAACCTTCATTTTGGACATTCTATATTGCGAAAACGCTGATAAGAAATAAAACATTGTAAAATATAGATTAAGACCGCTAGCAAATTTGTAAAATATAACGCCCAAAAATATCGGAAAGAACATCGTCATCATCTTTTGTTGCATTGCCTGATTTTCATCAGTAATCACCATGTTTTTGGAAGAAAGCTTCTGCTGAATGAACATGGCGACCATCATCAATATTGGCAAGATATTAAACTCATTACCAAGAAAAGGTATGTTAAAAGGCAATGTAAAAAGCCTATCTGGCTTTGACAGATCTTTGATCCACAAAAAGCTCTGCCCATCAAACAATACAGACCTCCACAACGCTTGATAAAGCCCTATAAAAACTGGCATCTGTATAATAAACGGCAGGCATCCGCCTAAAGGATTAACCGAATTCTGTTTATAAAGCTCCATTACCTCTTGGTTGAGCTTCTGCGGGTTATTTTTGTGCTGTTCTTTTAGTTTCGCGATCTTTGGCTGAAGAGACTGCATTTTCTTCATTGAAACCATTCCGCTTATTGTAAGCGGATACATAGCAAGATAAATTAGAAAACTTACCAAAAGTATCGAAAGACCAGGGTTTGGTATGTATTTATGTGTAAATTCAACGAATTTAAGCACTGCTTTTGATACCATATCAATAAGCCAAAACTTGCTGAAAACAATAAAATCATCAAATCCTGCCTCTTTAAGAAGTCTCATATCTTGGGGCCCAACATAAAGCAACCCTTTTAAAGATAAGTTATTTGAAATATCATCTGTTTTAAATGATATTAGGGCTTTATTTTCGTCAATCACATTGATCGCATATCCTGTTGTTCTAGATTCTGGCCGAAAAACAGAACAATAAAATTTATTTCTAAATCCAATCCATTTAACAGGTTCGCTCTCTGTTTTTGACTCTTTTGAAGAAAACCGATGTGCGTTATTTTTGCGAATAGTTTTTGTTTGCGTAGCAACGCTATACTCATATAATCCGTACTCTTGAGTGTTTATCTTTTCCGATAGTTTTGCGTCAATACCAATAGCGATGATATCTATCTCTTTCACATTGGACATTTTATCAAAATTTGATATTACGATTTCTTGTTTAATTTCATACCCTTTATTGGACAAATCATAAATCTTGCTTATTTCTACACCGTTCTTTTTTGAACTTAAAACAATTTTATTGCCAAAAGCCTCTCTGACTGAAAAAACTAGATCAGAAAAACCATCAAAATGAAAAATGTTATAAACAGGAAATGTTTCTTTGCCCTTAATATCGATCTTTTTGATCCTTGCGCCGATGTTGGAGATCTCAACAAAAAGATTTTCATTCTCTATAACAACTGTTTCTTCAGCAACTACTTGCTCTTTTTGGGGCAGAGAGATTTCTTCAGGCAAAAAGCTTTCTTTCTTGTCATCATTTTTTACAGCTATAACTTCTTTATTATCAACAGTTTGTATAATATCTGTTTTCTGGCCTGGCTTGTTCAGATTGGAAGACACCATGCTCTGGTAAACAAATAATACTAATACAGATAAAATAATAGCTAAAAATGTTCTTTTTTCCATTATGATCCTTTTAGGTTAGGGGGTCATATCCTCCCTTGGACAGGGGAGAACAGCGTAAAACACGTAAGATCGCCTTGCAAGATCCTTTGAGCGCGCCATATTTTTTAAGCGCTAAAAGACTATACGCAGAGCATGAAGGGTAAAACCGGCACGTCGCCGGAAAAAACGCGTGTTTTATTTGTTGATAACAAACAATGATGAACGTTAGGATTCTTGTCATGAGTAGCGGAGAGTATCCAGCCTTACTACTTTGCGAGTCTTTTGCGCCCTTTTTGTCGTCGGCGCTTTAATATCTTTCGCCCGTCGGAAGTTTTCATGCGTCGGCGAAAACCGTGGCTTCTTTTACCTTTAATGTTCGTTGGCGTCTTAAGATGTTTTTTCATGATCCTTTTCCTTGCAAAAAGAAAAGATACTGCCTTGCAGCATCTTTAGAGATTAAATAAAAATAATTTGGTTAAGTATATCACGCTCATTTTTCTAGTCAAGTTTTTTCTAGGCGGGTTAAAACATTTTGTCGATCAAGACGTTACATTTTTGCCGTATCTGCCAAACGTTGTACCGTGGACCATAATTGTTTTATGTTGAAATTCAAAAATCCTTTGTTATAATAAATTCGTTTTACGCCGCGGATCTTATCCACGGTCATTTATTTTACCTCTTCCTGTGGAAAAACTGTGCAATCTGTGGAAGAGCTGTGCAAGAAAGTTCACAAGCAGGTTTTAGATGAGTCTACTGACGATCTGGCAACAAACACAAAAAAATCTCCGCCTACAAATAGGGGATACAGCTTATGAAACCTGGTTTTCTTCTCTGGCGGTCAAAACAAAGAACGAAGAAACCCTGGTCATTGAAACCCCTGATGAATTCTTTAAGAACTGGATCATCGAGCATTATCTTGAAACGATCGAAAATGTCCTCAACGATCTTACGCCGACCAACATCAACATTGAATTTGAGGTCAACCCTCATCTTTTCGCGGATAAGTCTAAACTTCCTTTCCCCGAAATAACACCGACCGCTGGGCCAACAACTCCCGCTGAGGACGCATCCTCCATAACGCCGCGTTTTACGTTTGAAAATTTTGTTATAGGGTCTTCCAATCGTTTTGCCCACGCGGCAAGCTTGGCCGTGGCAGAGTCTCCGGCCAAGGCATATAATCCGCTGTTTATTTATGGGGGGGTGGGCTTAGGTAAAACGCATTTGATGCAGTCGATCGCGAACCGTATTCGGGTCAAGCAGCCTAAAACAAAATTTTGTTATATCTCATCTGAAAAATTTACCAATGCCTTGATCGACGCGATCCGTCATCGCGCGACCGTACAGTTTCGCCAACGTTTTCGCACTATTGATGTTCTACTGATCGATGATATCCACTTCATTGCTGGCAAAGAATCCACTCAAGAAGAATTTTTTCATACTTTCAATGACTTGCACGAAAACCGTAAGCAGATCGTTGTTTCATCAGATAAACCCCCAAAAAGTATTCCTAAGCTTGAAGAGCGCCTTAGTTCGCGCTTTGCCTGGGGCCTGATCACAGATATTCAGCCGCCGGATTTTGAAACCCGCGTAGCAATATTGCGCAAAAAAATAGAACGGGAGCCGGCCAAGGTTCCGGATGACGTGATCACCTTTATAGCAGAGCAGATCAAAACCAATATCCGCGAGCTAGAAGGTGCTTTGGTCCGGGTTATGGCATATTCCTTATTAGAAGAAAAACCGATTTCTTTAGAAATGACGAAAATTATTTTACGAGATATGGTTCAAGAAAGTACAAAGATCATTAATATTGATATGATCCAAAAATCTGTAGCGAACCACTTTAATGTTTCTTTATTTGACCTAAAAACGAATAAACGGAACAAAAATATCGTTCTACCAAGGCAAGTGGCGATGTATATCGCCCGCCGACAAACAAATCTATCTTTGCCTGAGATCGGAGCTTGTTTCGGGGGCAAAGACCATACAACTGTCCTTCATTCATGTAAAAAAATAGAGAAAGAGATAACTATTAATAACCAATTAAAAAACATCATTGAGCATTTATCCACAGAAATAAAAACATAAAATGATTTTATTAAAGCGTTTTTCACATATAATATTTTTATAACCTGTTATTTTATTGGTATTTTCGTTGTTATTCACAGTTTCCACAAACACTATTACAACTACAACTATTTTGTAATTTTAAAATATTAGAAAGTAGTTCCCTATGAAAATCAAAATCTTTAAAGAAGACTTATTGCAAGGAATTTTAAAGGTACAAAATGTAGTATCCTTAAAATCATCACTACCAATCCTTGCGAATATTTTACTGGAAACACGAAAAAATTCATCCATTCGGTTGTATGCAACAGACCTTGATATAGGAATTTCATGTGAAATACCTGTGCAAATCATGGAAGAGGGAGCGATTACGATCCCAGCCAAAAAATTCAGCGATATTATTAAAGAGTTGCCAGCAGGAGACATTGTAATATCGACAAAAAAGAATAATCATATAGAAATTGAAGGGGATAAATTCCTTTTTAAACTGATCGGCTTACCAAAAGAAGAATTTCCGAAATTTCCAGAGTTTAAGAACGCAGAAGCAATATCAATCGATCAATCAACCTTAAAAGAAATGTTGCGCATGACTTCTTTTGCTGTTTCTCATGAAGAAGCCCGCTATGTTTTAAACGGTGTTCTTTTGGAGATCGATGGGGATATTATTCGGATCGTCGCAACGGATGGTCGGCGTTTAGCTAAGATCGAAAGAAAAACGGAAACCGCTATTAAAAAAGAGATCAAGATCATTATTCCTTTGAAAGCGGTCCAAGAGATCACTCGTAATCTTAAAGATGACGGCGCGATGTCGTTTTTAACTGGGACGAACCAACTTTTGTTCGATATTAATAATGTGTTGATCGCAACGCGTATCATTGAAGGAGAATTCCCGAACTATCACCAGGTGATCCCTAAAGAACAATCGTCCAAGATCCGTGTCGCAACACAAGAATTGTTAGCTGCTATACGCCGAGCAAATTTATTAGCTACGCCCGATTTTCAAGCTGTTAAATTTGAGGTTTTTAAGGATAAACTGGTCGTCTCTAAAGTAACGCCTGATGTAGGAGAATCCCGCGAAGAGGTTAATATCGAGTACGGGGGCTCTGAGGTGATCGTTGGTTTTAATCCGGCTTTTTTCATCGAAGTTTTAAAGAATATTGCTGAGGACAAGATCCATTTGGAATTTTTAGGGGCTGATAAACCAGGCGTGATCCGCCTGGATGATTATTTGTATCTGGCACTTCCTATGCGTATTTAGGTATGGAACAGATCAAGGACATCTTAAAACAAGTTGTTCGAAACATTTCAGATCAGCCAACCCAACAAGAACAAAATATTCAAACTATATGGCAAAAGGCTGTGGATCAAAAAACAGCCCAGCACACGCGATTGGTAGGGATAAAAAAGGGGAAGTTGTTGGTTTTTGTGGATTCTCCTGTCAGGGTTTTTGACCTGACATTACACAAAAATAAGATTCTTCATAAGATGCAAGAATGTTTCCCAGAGATCTTAGAAATTACGTTTAAAATAGGAAAGGTTACATGAAAACGAACAAAGAAGAAAAAATAAAAAAGGGGACCGCCACCGCAGAAAAGGGCGTTAAACAAGGCGAAAAATACGACGCTAGCAATATCCAAGTCCTTGAGGGGATGGAAGCCGTTCGGATGCGTCCGGCGATGTATATTGGCGACACGACCGTGCGCGGGTTGCATCATATGGTTTATGAGGTCGTTGACAACGCTATTGATGAGGCTATGGGTGGCCATTGCGACAAGATAGAAGTTGTGGTGAACGAGAATGAAACCATCAGCGTTATTGATAACGGGCGCGGCATTCCTGTGGACATGCACCCAAAAGAAAAAAAACCTGCCGTCGAGGTTGCTTTAACAACACTACACGCAGGCGGAAAGTTCGATCATCGCACGTATAAAGTATCGGGAGGTTTGCACGGCGTAGGCGTGAGCGTTGTGAACGCCTTGTCGGTTTGGCTCGAGGTTGAGATCAAGCGCGATGGGAGTATCTATCATCAACGCTACGAGCGCGGCAAGACAGCTTCCAAGCTTACCGTCATTGGAAAGACCAAGGATCGGGGAACAAAGGTTACCTTCAAGCCTGATGTTCAAATTTTTAAGGAGGGAACATCTTTTTCTTATGATGTCTTGGCTAAGCGTTTGCGCGAACTCGCGTTCTTAAATAAGGGAATTTGGATCAAGCTGGCTGATAAAAGGGCAAAAAAAGAAAAAGAAACTATTTTTCAATTCAACGGCGGGATCGAGCAGTTTATTGAGCATCTTTCCGCGAATAAAGAGCCTCTCCATAAAAAAGTTATTTATTTTCAAGCGGCCAAAGATCATATCGAGCTTGAAGCAGCCTTGCAATATAGCGACAGCTACGCGGAAAATGTTTTTTCTTTCGCCAACAATATTCACACAACTGAAGGCGGGGTGCATTTAAGCGGTTTTCGTTCGGCTTTAACGCGCGCGATCAATAATTATGCTAAGGGCAAAAATCTTTTAAAAAATGAGATCGCCATTACAGGCGATGATACGCGCGAAGGCTTGACGGCCGTTGTCAGCGTAAAAGTGCCGAATCCCCAATTTGAAGGACAGACAAAAACAAAATTAGGCAATTTAGAGGTGGAAGGGCTTGTTGCTTCGACGACCCTGGAGGCCCTGAACACATTTTTTGAAGAAAACCCATCTGTTGCCAACAAGATCATTGAAAAAGTAATCGTTGCCTCTCGAGCTAGAGAGGCCGCGCGCAAGGCCAGAGAGCTGACGCGTCGCAAAGGAGCCCTGGAAAGCGGTGGGTTGCCTGGCAAATTAGCAGATTGTTCTGAAAAAGACCCATCGATGTGCGAGCTTTATCTGGTGGAGGGTGATTCTGCCGGCGGCTCAGCCAAGCAGGGACGCGACAGGACGTTCCAAGCGATCCTTCCTCTTAAAGGAAAGATCTTGAATGTTGAAAAAGCGCGCCTTGATAAGATCTTAAGCAATGACGAGATCCGGACCTTGATCACAGCCTTGGGGACAGGTGTCGGGGAAGAGTTTAATGTAGAAAAACTACGTTATCATAAGATCATTATCATGTGCGATGCTGACGTCGACGGATCACATATTCGCACGCTTCTTTTGACCTTGCTGTATAGACAAATGAAGCCGCTGGTCGAAAACGGCAATATTTTTATCGCCCAACCTCCTTTATATAAGGTAAAAAGAGGGAAAAGGGAAGAGTACATTGAAACCGAAGAGCAGATGAACAAAATAGTTCTTGAGCTTGGAGCAGAAGACCTGCAGTTTTCCAGGATCAAGGGAAAAGATGTTTACAAGGGCGCTGCTTTGCTTGAAATATTAGGGAATTTAGTTAGGTTGGAAGCCATTTTTGAGCGATTACTCAAAAAGGGAGTAGATTTTCAGGAATATGTATCAAAAATGAATCAAAAAACCAAGAAATTTCCATTTTATATGGTTAAAGTGGAGCATATAGCCCATTTTCTTTATAATGATAAAGAGCTTGGGGATATGACAAAAGAAAAAGAAGATGTCCAATATGTGGAGCTTTTTGAAGGAGAAGATGTTGAAGAGATCGAAAAGTTCCTTAACAAGCATGGCCTTAGCGTTGTTGAATTCATGAAGCCAGAAGAAGGAACCGGCTTCACATATGCTGGCGATAAGAAAGGCAAAAAGACCCAGAAAAAAGAAGGGCCAAAGCCTGTTTTTGTCGCAGAAACAGAGAAAGACCGCAAAGAATTTTTTGGGTTGCAGGAGATCTTGGATTTTGTTCGCGAACAGGCCAACAAAGGAATTCAGATCCAGCGCTATAAAGGCTTAGGCGAGATGAATCCCCAGCAGCTTTGGGAGACGACTATGGATCCCGCAAAGCGCACGATGCTGCAGGTCAAGCTTGAAGATGCTGTTGAGGCGGACACAACATTTTCAACCCTGATGGGCGATGCGGTTGAGCCACGGCGCGAATTTATTGAAGCGAATGCCCACGAGGTTAGAAATCTGGATATTTAATTAATGAGGCCCAAGCTTGCAGAGCAAAGCGAACGCAAGCGTTTGGGTCAAGCTTGCTTCGCCTTTCTTGGCGAAGGGTAACATAAGTTTTATTTAAGAAAGGTTTTGATTCATGAAAGATTTTACGATCAAAGAAAAAATACTTCCCGTGAACATTGAAGAGGAGATGAAGAGTTCTTATCTCTCGTATTCAATGAGCGTTATCGTTAGCCGCGCCTTGCCGGATGTCAGGGACGGCCTCAAGCCTGTCCACCGACGCATTCTTTACGCGATGCAAGAGCTGGGGATGGAGCATAACAAGGCGTATAAAAAAAGCGCTCGTATCGTCGGTGAAGTATTAGGTAAATATCATCCTCATGGAGATACTGCCGTTTATGATTCGATCGTCCGCATGGTCCAAGATTTTTCGTTACGCTATCCTTTGATCGATGGACAGGGCAATTTTGGGTCCGTGGATGGCGATTCCGCTGCCGCCATGCGCTATACCGAGGTTCGCATGGAGTCCATCGCGGAAGAGATCTTGAAAGATCTGGAAAAGAGAACCGTTGATTTTTCTCCCAATTTCGATAATTCTTTAGAAGAGCCGCAAGTATTGCCTTCCGCTATTCCCAATTTGATTATCAACGGCTCTAGCGGTATCGCGGTAGGTATGGCAACCAATATGGCGCCTCATAATTTAGCAGAGGTTGTAGATGGTATCGTGACCGTGATCGATAATCCGGATGTGGAGATCAAAGAATTGTGCAAGCATGTGCGCGGGCCTGATTTTCCAACTGGCGGGATCATCTGCGGACGCCAAGGTATCGTCGATGCCTACACGACAGGCCGCGGCAAAGTCCTGATCCGCGCGAAAGCGTCCATTGAGAGGCAGAAGGGTAACAAAGACACTATTGTTATTACAGAGATCCCGTATCAAGTGAACAAGGCAAACCTTATTGAAACCATTGCCCAGCTTGTCCAAGACAAAAAAGTTGACGGGATCACGGATATTCGGGATGAAAGTGATAAGGACGGGATTCGCGTTGTGATCGAGCTTCGCCGGGATGTGGAGCCGCAGATCGTCCTCAACTATCTTTATAAACATACACAGCTTGAAACTACTTTTGGTATTATTAATCTCGCGCTTGTTAATAATCAACCCCGGGTCCTTAACCTTAAGCAGTTGATGACGTATTATGTTGATCATCGACGAGTGATCATTCGCCGCCGGACGCAGTTTGACCTTGATCGCGCGCTTCGCCGAGCTCATATTTTGGAAGGCTTGAAGATCGCGATCCAATACATCAATCAGATCATCAAGACCATTAAAGCATCCAAATCAACAGCAGAGGCCAAGATCGCCTTGATGAAAGAATTTGAGCTCTCTGAGATCCAGGCGCAGGCGATCTTGGAAATGCAGCTCCAGCGCTTAACAGCGCTTGAACAAGACAAAATCGATGCTGAATATAAAGAACTGCTCAAGAGTATCGAGGAGTATCGCGCCATTTTGGCTTCTGAAAAAAAGATCGACGGTTTGATCAAAGATGAGCTGTTGGATGTGAGAAAACGTTTCTCGGATGAGCGTCGCACAGAGATCGCGGCCAAGGTCGAGGAGATCGAGATCGAAGACTTGATCGCTGAAGAAGACATGGCGATCACGATCAGCAATACAGGATATATCAAGCGTTTGGCCGTGGACGCCTACCGCAAGCAAAAGCGTGGCGGCAAGGGCGTTTCTGCCATGACAACAAAAGAAGAGGATTTTGTGGAGCATTTGTTCGTTGCCTCGTCGAAAGATTATCTTTTGATCTTTTCTGACAAGGGTATCGTGCGCTGGTTGAAAGTGTACGAGATCCCGATCGCCTCGCGTGCGGCCAAAGGAAAAGCGATCGTCAATCTTTTATCGATCGGGCAGGATGAAAGGATCCAATCGATTGTCGCTGTCAAAGAATTTTCCGATAATCAGTTTATCGTAGCCGCGACAGCCCAAGGGAATATTAAGAAAACCAAATTGTCAGCGTACAGCAATCCGCGAAAAAGCGGCATCGTCGGTATTTCTCTAGAAAAAGGCGACATCTTGGTTGGTACAGCGTTAAGCGACGGCAAATGTGAAGTGCTTTTAACAACGCGTGAAGGAAAAGCGATCCGCTTTCAAGAAGAGCAAATTCGCGAGATGGGTCGAGGCGCTAAAGGCGTCCGAGGCATTAAGATCGACAAAAAAGATGTTGTCGTGAGCATGGAGGTCTTGATCCCCGGCGTCGAAAAGACGGGCGTGACATTTTTAAGCGTTACAGCCCACGGCTTTGCTAAGCGATCATCCTTCGATGAATATCGTCAACAGTCACGGGGTGGCAAAGGGATCATCAACATCAGTGTTACAGATAAAAACGGCGAGGTTGTGCGCAGCTTAGCGGTGCACGAGGAAGATGAACTGATGGTCGTGACCAAACAGGGGATGATGGTGCGATGTGCTGTTAAGGATATCCGCCAGACCGGCCGCAACACCCAAGGGGTGAAACTGATCAGCATTGAAAAAAGTGATGCCGTGAGCTCTGTAGCGCGCATTATGGCCAAAGAGGACGATGGCGGGGAAGAATAAAGTTTTCCTTGACGCTATAAGGCCAATGAGTATAATGTGCTCTGTTTTCTAACGACCCCATCGTCTAGCCTGGTTAGGACACAAGCTTTTCAAGCTTGCAGCACGGGTTCAAATCCCGTTGGGGTCGCTTATTATTTTGGGGCGCTTTATGCCCCGGAATAATAACGACTTCGCGAAAAGAGCCTCGCACGAGCCTTCGCGAGCGGGCGACCGAGCCTTGGCGAGGAAGTGGTTGAGCAGAAAGCGAAACCATTCCTTTTGACAAAGTGTTCAGTTTGATGCGAGCAGCACAGCTGTGAGCTGGGTAAATTCTGACAACAGCTTATGTTCATTTCAATCCATAAGCTGTGTCATCATTTATCCCGTTGGGGTCGCTTATTATTTTGGGGCGCTTTTCTTTTTTAGAAAGGAAGACCAATATGAAAACAATTTTTATTGTTGTTGCCTGCCTATTGTTCGCCTCTTCAGCCTTTTCTCAAGAAAAAAAATCTCCTCAGTGGGTTCAAGCTCTTATTCAGAGATACGAAAACATGCCTGTTGCGAATCCCGCGCTAAGCATTTCACGATGTGAATATCGCGGCGAGACCGTTTATTATGTGCCTCCCCAATGTTGTGATATCCCTAGCATACTTTTTAATGAAGAAGGAAAAGAAGTATGCTCTCCTGACGGAGGAGAAGGCGGAGATGGCGACGGGACATGCACAGATTTTTTTGTTGAACGAAAGAACTGCGAAGTTCTTTGGAAGGATCCTAGATAGAGATCAAAAGAAATAATAAGGAGTTTTATGAAAAACATTAAGATCAACCTCAGCGAAAAAGATATTCCTCGCAAGTGGTACAATTTGGCCGCGGACTTGCCTACCGCGATGCTGCCGCCGTTAAATTATGACGGGAAACCCGTTGACCCGGCAATGCTTGCCAAAATATTTCCAGGCAATCTCTTAGAACAGGAGATGAGCCCCAAGCGCTGGATCGACATCCCGCAAGAAATTTTAGAAATTCTGTATCGATGGCGTCCGGCACCTCTTCGTCGCGCGGTATATCTGGAGCAATTCCTGAAAACCCCAGCAAGAATTTATTACAAAGACGAAAGTGTTTCGCCTGCTGGAAGCCATAAACCAAACACAGCTGTCGCTCAGGCGTGGTACAACAAGCAGTTCGGCATTAAGAAATTAACAACAGAAACTGGCGCGGGACAATGGGGAAGTGCTCTTTCGTTCGCGTGTAATTTGCTGGGCTTGCATTGCAAGGTCTATATGGTCCGCATCAGTTTTGATCAAAAACCTTTGCGCAAAGCTTTGATGCAGGCCTGGGGAGGGGATTGTGTCCCAAGCCCAAGTCCGGACACAAAGATAGGCCAAGAAATTCTTGCGAAGATGCCTGATACACCAGGCAGTCTGGGGATCGCGATCAGTGAAGCGATCGAGGACGCGCTAGCGGATGAGACAGGAAAAACACGATATTCATTAGGAAGCGTTTTAAATCACGTGTTGCTTCATCAAACGATCATTGGCCTTGAGGCAAAAAAGCAGCTCGCGCATGCTCGAGAGAAAAAAGTGGATGTTATTATAGGCTGTGCCGGCGGCGGGAGCAATTTTGCCGGGCTGGCTTTTCCTTTTATCGCGGATAAGATCCACGGAAAAAAGATCAAGATCATCCCCGTAGAGCCTTCCGCTTGCCCGAAGATGACCAAGGGGAAATTCATGTATGATTTTGGCGATGTCGCCGGAAAAACACCTTTGTTGCCGATGTTCTCTTTAGGGCATAATTTTATTCCCCCATCTATTCACGCTGGTGGTTTGCGGTATCATGGCATGGCGCCATTGGTCAGCCAGGCGGCCGTGGAAGGGTTGGTCGAGCCTAAAGCTTATGATCAGCTGAAATGTTATGAAGCCGCCTTTACCTGGGCAAAAACCGAAGGCACGATCTGCGCGCCGGAAACAAGCCACGCGATCGCCTGCGTTATCGACGAGGCGAAAAAAGCCAAAGAAGAAGGCAAGGAAAAAGTCATTCTATTCAATTATAGCGGTCATGGACTCATGGATCTTTTAGGGTATGAAAAATATTTAACAGGCAAGTTAGAAGCGTTTCATTTGTCGCATGAGGATGTTAAAAAAGCTTTAAGCAATTTGGAGCATTTCCCAAAAGCCGAGATGAGAAAAACAGGGAAATGGTAAGCCATAAAAAACCTGATATTGTTTTTTTTGAGGCCTTTGACGAAGAGCAGGAGCTTTTGCGTAAGATCTGTCCGGCGCATGTCCACGCAGAGTTTACCCCGCTGACCATTCAGGAGGCGCGCCTTGTAAAGGCGCCGGCGCGTTTTTTAAGCATTCGCACACAGTCCAGGATCCCTTTGCTGTGGAAAGATGATATCGATGGTGTTTTAACGCGCAGCACAGGCTTCGACCATGTGCTTGCCTATAAACAAGAAACTAGAACCCAAGCAGCGTTAGGTTATCTGCCTGTGTATTGCAGTCGGGCCGTAGCAGAACAGGCGATCGCGATGATGCTATCGTTGATGCGCAAGCTTCCATCACAGCAACGATCTTTTCAACAGTTCCATCGTAACGGTCTTACGGGTCAAGAATGCCAAGGAAAAAGGCTGTTAGTTGTTGGTGTTGGCAATATTGGCGCGGAGATCGTCGACATTGCGCACGGGCTTCGCATGAAGGTTGCCGGTGTCGATATTGACCGAAAGCTGCCGTCCTTAGAATATATTGACCTTGTTCCAGGATTGGCATGGGCTGACGTGATCATTTGCGCTGCGGCCCTTACAGAGGAAACAAAGAACATGCTCGACTATGATATGCTGCGTCGGGTCAGAACAGGAGCTATTTTTATTAACATCGCAAGAGGAGAGATCTCTCCTTTGGGCGGTTTAAAACGCCTGATGGATGAAAAGATCCTTAGTGGCCTAGGGCTTGACGTTTTCGAGGACGAACACATCCTGGCGCACGACCTAAGAGCTGGTTTGCACAGTTCAAAGAGCGCGTCTACGGTTTGCGCTCTTGAGCTTGCGCAATATTCGAACGTTGTTTTTACTCCACACAACGCATTCAATACTCAGGAAGCGTTAGCGCGCAAGGCCGACCAGGCGATGGAGTCTGTTGTTCTTTTTTTAGCGGAAAATAAATTTCCATTTCCTATTCCTGAAACACACAATTCTTAGAGAGGGCCGCGTGAACAAAAAGATCAAAGTTGCTGTGACGGGAGCTGCAGGACAGATCGGCTATGCCTTGCTTTTTCGTATTGCCTCGGGAGAGATGTTTGGACCAAACGCTGATATTGAGCTCAGCTTGCTTGAGTTGCCGCAAGCCTTGCCTGCTTTGCAAGGTGTTGTGATGGAGCTCGAAGATTGCGCCTTTCCGTTGTTAAAAAGCGTCAGCACAACCTCAGTTTTAAATGAAGCCTTTAGCGGCGTAGACTGGGCCTTGCTCGTCGGAAGCGTTCCGCGCAAGGCTGGCATGGAGCGCAAAGAACTCCTGTCCATTAACGGTAAGATTTTTATCGAACAAGGAAAGGCTCTTGATGCTTGTGCCAAGAGCGATTGCAAGGTTTTGGTTGTTGGAAATCCTTGCAATACGAACGCTTTTATCGCTAAAGAAACCTGCAAAAGGATCCCTCCAAAGAATTTCTTCGCGATGACCATGCTGGATCAAAACAGGGCGGTTTTTCAACTTGCGCGCAAGGCAGGCGTGAGTATTGCTGAGGTCGGGCATCTCGCGATCTGGGGGAACCACTCGTCCACGCAATATCCTGATTTTTACAATGCTAGGGTTGGAAAAAAACGTTTGCTAGAAGTCGTTGACGATGAGACATGGCTGCAAACAGTTTTTATTGAAAGGATCCAAAAACGCGGAGCCGAGATCATTGCTGCCCGAGGTAAGTCCTCTGCGGCTTCAGCGGCTGAGGGCGTTGTGCAGACCGTTAAGCGATTGACAACGCCCACACCGCTAGGAGATTTTTTCTCAGTGGCTGTATGTTCCGACGGAAGCTATGATATTCCGAGCGGTATTATGTTTGGTTTTCCAGTCCGCAGTAATGGCAATGACTGGGAGGTCGTTGAGCATCTTGAGTTGACGGACTTTGCTCGCAAAAAGATCGCCGTTACGCTTAAGGAGCTATGGGAAGAAAAAAAAGAAGTTGAAGCGTTGTTGGCGGATTTATGATATGAGCGACGAAAAAAATTCTGAGCAATCTTCATCCAGCATCGAAGATGTTCTCAAAGAGATCAAAAAAGAAGTTTTGCAAGAAAACCCTTCCGACTCCGCGCAAGAGCGATCTTTAGAGGCTTTGCCAAAACCGCAAGAGCAAGAAATAGATAATCTTAAAAAAGTTCTCCACGAGGCGGACGCGCAAGCGGATGTTTCTATTCAAGAAGTACAAGGGCGAGAAGAGCCTCAAAACGAACAAAGACCTGATATCGATTTTAACGAAAATTTTTTAAAACTCGAGAAATTGCTCAAAGAATTAAAAAAACAACCATGATTTCTTTTTGCTTAAAAGGTAAAGAGCAGATATACTTATAACATAAGGAGAGCGGTATGAAAAAGGTTTTTCAAGCCCAGTCTACGCTTGAACTGATCATGGTCATTATTTTGGTCTTGGCTGGCATTTTTGTTATGGGGCCTTATGTTGTTCGCAGCGTCAACGCCTACATGCGGTCCTGGGAGATATCAGTTAGTCAGGCGAACAGCAATCCAAATGTTGCTTTAAATCCTTCGGAGATCCCAGGAAGCGTGCCCCCTCCCCCTCCAACATGTTCTCAGTTTAGCGGTAGCCAAGGCTTGTGTGAAACAAACGATGGAACGCTTGATTGTACATGGAAGACAGTAGTTAATCATTCTGGAGGCTCTTGTTTTACTACAACATATTGCGTAGCAACAACAACGCTTTCTCAGTGTCAGTTGCCCTGGGGACATACCTGTGCCCAGATTACAGATATGGGTATTTGTAGTGCAATGGCTGGATGTTATCACTCAGGACCTCCTTGTCAAGGAACGCCTATTTGTGGTGCGTATACAACAGCGACAGCATGTGCGAACGCTGGAGGAGGTGGAGGGTTTTGTTATTGGCATCCAATTCCGACATGTGATCATCCTTGGTTTCCGGGGGATCCATGTTGCGTTTCTCACGCGTCGTGCCCTCCCTGCATGATTCAATAATTTATTGTAATAATGGAAGGCCTTGTGCGACAACAAGTTAAATTCTTAATGTTATCGTGTTTTTTTGTCGTTTTATTTTTTCTTGCCCGTACCTATTCTTGGTTGATGCAGGCGCTGAATGACTTTGTGTGCATTTTTGCTTACGCGACAAGCTATGATATTAAAGTTTCATTTTTTCTTATATACGCAGCATTTTGTTGCTTTTTGCTTTTTGTAAGTTGTGATCGCAAAGTTTCTCTAGATATTAAAAAGGTTGAAAAAGCAAGCTTTGTTCTTGTTTTTCTTTTAGCTTTTTTTGGAATTTTTTCACATTTTGCTTTTTTACTGTACAGAGAGCTTCCTTTTAGCTTCCAAGGAAAATACTGGTTTTGGCTTGATGGGGTGGGTGACACCACAAGCCTTCACCACCTTCATACGCTTAAACCCACCTGGTATTATGCCATTTCTTTCTTTAAGGCACAGCATTTCTTTGGGCGGCTTGACCCAGCCACTATGCTCAAGCCTCTTTCGTTCGTTGGGGCTGGCTATCCAGCCACAGAAATTTTACCGCCTTGGTTTTTTTACCTTTCTTTCTTTATATGCTTTAGCCTTTTTGTTCTTTTGTCGATCATTTTGGTGCAGAAAGCCCAGGAATGGAAAAAAGAGAAAATAGTTTTCTTGCCTTTGTATGTTATTAGCTCGTTTTCTTTATTGTCGTACTTGGTCGACGGAGGGATGTTCACGCATCAGTTTGTTTTTGCGTTTAATTGTTTTGTTTTTCTTTTGCGTTATCGCGCGCAGCGACCACTTAAAAGCTACAAGCCAGAATTTCTTTTTTGCACTTTTTCTATTTTACTTTTGCTTCTTTTTCATACATATGCCAACATTTTTTTATTTTATTTTCCATTTTATATAGCCCTTCTTGTCCTTTATGCAGGATCCATCGCTTTATTTTTTGTCTTTCGCTCCAAGCCAGGGGTCGCCCTGGTAATTATCGGTCTTTTTTATGTTGTTTTTTCGCAAGGCATGGTTTTGGCCCAAGGGTATGTTTTTAATCGAGATCCTTTATATCAACAGGTTTCTTTTTTAAAAGGTGATATTGTTTGGATCACGACATATTTTCAAAAGCTTCCTTTAAAAGTAGTCTATGATCATGATCCTGTAGTCATTTATGAGGATATCATTGAACATGATATGAAGCTCGTGGATTATGCACATAAAAGAGGCTTAGATAAAAAATGGGTTTTTAACCAGATCAAGGTAGCTTGTTTTTCCGATCAGGAGTGCAGCAAGCCTTTGCAGCCTGATTTTCGATGTTTTTTAGGGTCTGTGAAGGTTTTGGGCGGGGACAGGAAGAAGGCGGGGGTTTATAAAAATGAATTTTTTGAGGTAAGGCTCACTGGGCATCCCAAACAAGAAAATCATTATGATCTTGTTTTTTGTGTTGATAGTAAGGTGTCCCCGTTAAATTTTTATACGACTTACGTTATTCTCAAAGATATTTTAGAAACAGAAAAGTTTACAATTTGCTCCTTGCAGGCGAAATAATATAGAAAAGACTTGTGTTTCACAATAACCATCTTTATAATAAAAATATTCTGAAAGAAATTTAACGTAAGATCAATTAAAGGAGGCTTTATATGGTGTTGGTTAAGCAAAAATTAATAGTATTCATTAGTTTTGTGTGTGTTGTTTGCTTTAGCGTTGTCGGGTGTGACAAGATGACCTTCTTGGGGGATTATTTTCCTTCTTTAAAAAATAAGGGTGATGTTGTTAGCCAGAAAACAGAAAGCTCAGCGACCACAAGCACTTCCTCAGCTGCTTCCAAGGATGTTTTGGTTAAGCTTAATGATTGGACGCTGACCGTTAAAGAATTTAACGAAAAAGTTGCTGCATTAAAAGAGGTGATGGGTGACTTTGACGATAAGGATATTGAAAACAGAAAAGCGATATTAGATGAGCTTGTTCGTCAACAGCTTTTGGTGGGAGAGGCAGAGCGAAAAGGTTTGGCCAAAGATAAAGACGTTGTTGCGGCTATTGAGGAGTATCGCAAAACCTTGCTTGTCCAGCAGCTTGCTAAGGGTCTTGTTGACAATATTCAAGTTACTGATAAAGATGTTGAAGATTTTTACAATGATCCTAATAACCAGGATCTTTTTCGACAGCCCTATCAATGGCGTCTTCGCGAGGTTGTCGTTGCTGATGAAGCAAGAGCAAAAGAGCTTTTAGCCAGCCTGGCGCAAGGGGCTGATTTTGCTGAGATCGCGCGCGCAAATTCTATTACAAAAACAGCTGCCAATGGAGGCGATACGGGGTTGCTTTTAGAGTTTGAAGACCCAAAGGTACAAAACATGGTCTTGACTCTTGATGTCGGAGAAACAAGCGGGGTCTTTAAAGGGAACCAAGGTTTTTATATCGTCAGACTTGAGGAGCAAAAAGGTGGAGACATAGAGCCTCTAGGCAACATTAAAGCCGAGGCCCAAGATTATGAGCAATTAAAACAATATGTTTTAGCGATGAGACGACAGAAGGCTGTCGCTGACTACATTGACAGCCTTAAAACAAAAGCCAATATTGTCATTAACGAAAACCTTCTCAAATAATGCCTATGCCTATTGATTTTAACAAACTAGATAAACCAAAAATCATTGTTTTAGTCTTAGCGCTTGCTTCTGCGATTGCGGCGACAGTTTTGATGAATATTTATATTGGACGCTCTATCGAAGAAGGGGCGGGATCAAAACAAGCCCATTTTTTATTAGCTAAGGTTCAAGAGCTCGAAGAGGCAAACAAGGCTTTGAATCAAAAGCAAGCCGCGTATGCAAGCCGCATACAACAAGAGCTGGATAATCTTGTGAGAAGTCAGAAGGCGCAAGTTGTTCAGCAGCCTACGACCGAAAAGCCGGAAGTAAAAAAACAATCCTTAGCCATTAAAACCCCGACAGGAAAGCGCGCTGTGACGGTGAATATTACAACGCTTTCCGCTGTTGGCGGGTTGCTTAACCCGGGGGATGTTGTTGATGTTTTAGTCCACCTTTCTATTCCTTCTGTTGATAATGTTGCCGTAGAGAAAAAAGACGGTAGCAAAGAAAAAGAAACCACCAAAACAACAATAACTTTATTTCAAGGCATTCAGATCCTGGCGATAGGATCAAACGTGAACGAACCAGCAGATTTTGACGGGCAGCAAAAATCGTCCAACCTTATTATTACGTTAGCTGTTGATCCGCAGCAGGCAGAGCTCATTGCTTTTGCCGAATCTTATGGCAAGTTGCAGTTGATCTTACGCGGGCCAGGAGAGAGAACCGCGTATCAGCTGCCATCCGCGAACTGGGAAACCTTTACACAATATTTAGAAGCGACCCAAGGCGTGATGATCGAGCCTCCTGTCTCTTTGCGTAAGCCCGAGGCGCCCAAAAAGAATCTTCCGCCGCCAGAACCCGAGATCAAGGTTTATCGAGGGGGTCAATAACAATGAAAAAACAAAGGAATATTTTTTATTTTCTTATTGTTTTATTTTTTACCACAACCCTTATTTTTGTAAGTCATAAACCAGCCTTTTGTAAGATCCTCGAAGACATCTTAAGACAACAAAATGAAGGCGAACTACATATTGTTGTCGGCGACATTGATACTATTTGGGCTAAAGACCTAACGCGCGTGGCCGTAGCTAATCCGGCTGTTGCAGATGTGATCGAGACTAAAGCGACAGAAGTGCTTGTGATAGGTAAAAAGCCAGGAAAAACAGACATCTATCTTTGGGACCATTATGGCAAGCGGAAAACAACAGTTTGGGTTTTTGAAGAAAGCCTAGATCTCGTGCAAGAGCGGATCACTGAGCTTTTGTCTGCCGCTGGCATCAAAACCGTTTCTTTGACAAAAAATAGCTTAGAAGGCAAGATCGTTGCTTCCGGAGAGATCGAAGAAAAGATGAAGGAAGACTACAAAGCGATCATTGAGCCTTTTAAGGAAAGCGTTATCGATCTTGTTAAGGAAAGAGAGAAAAAAGAACTGATCGAGATCGATGTCCAGATCGCGGAAGTAAGCGCGACGTACACATCCAATATTGGTATTGAGTGGACCAATACAGACGGCGAAGGATCATATAGCTTTACTGAGGCTTTACCAGCAGGAAACGTTAAACAATTTACAGATATCTTTCGCATCGGAAAAATGTCTCGTATCGATGCTATTCAGGCTAAGATCAACGCTCTTATCACTGAGGGAAAAGGAAAGGTTTTATCAAAGCCCAAGATCGTTGCTAAAAGCGGGGAAGATGCTTCATTTTTAGTAGGAGGACAGATCCCCGTTAAGACGACAACCACCTCTTCTGGCGGGAACGTTGAGGAAAATGTAACGTTCAAGGATTATGGCGTTCAATTGAACATTAAAGCAACGGCGAAGGAAGACGATAAGATAGACATCGAATTAAAGGTTGATATAAGCGATATCGACGCTGCCAACGCTGTTGGCGATGTCGTCGCATATACCACGCGCTCTGCCCAAACGAAACTTTTTTTAGATAATGGGCAGACGATCATTTTAGCCGGATTTATGAAAGATAATAAGGGTGAAACTATTAAAAGGGTTCCCTTGGCTGGATCGATCCCTATTTTTGGATTTCTTTTTAGGAGTAAAAGCGCGGCGCCAAATTCACAAACAGAGCTTTTTATCACCTTAACACCTCGTATTGTTGCCCGAAATGAGAAAAATGATAATAAACAGCAGGCGGCAAAAGAAGCGCAGGCCCAACAAGAAAAAAAGGGGCAAGCTATCATCTCTTCTTTAGTACAGGCCGAAGTAGAGACACCCAAAGCCGAGTATCATCCAGTGTTGGTTTCAGGAGACATTGCTTTTTATGTTAAAGATGTTCAAGAGCGTATCGCAAAGAACGTTACTTATCCAAAGGCTGCGCGCGACTCTAAGCAGCAAGGAACCGTTGACGTTACTTTAACTATTTTAAAAAGCGGTGCCTTAGCCTCCGCCTCTGTGAACAAAACTTCCGGACATACGATTTTAGATGAAGCAGCGATGGAAACCGTTCATCGGCTTTCTCCGTATCGCGCCTTTCCCAGCGAAACGACTCTCAAAAAAGTGACCATAACAATTCCGATTGTTTTTCAGCTAAATTAGGATAATGTTTTCCTAAGAGGTTCGAAATGAGCGCAAAAACAACCGTTGTTTTTAGCACAAAAGGGGGCGTTGGCAAGACGTTCATTGCCCTCAACGTAGCTGTTTCTTTAGCTCTTAAGAAAAAAAAGATCTTGTTGCTTGATTTTGATCTGCAGGCTGGTCAAGATCTAGCGCGCAGCGTTAATCTCAAGCCCATACGATCCGCTGTTGATATTTGCTTGGACGCAGGCATTATGGAGGATCCTCGCCTTATTCCTGCGCAGGCCATCAAACATCCTAGCGGATTTGATTTTATCCCTTGCGTATTGCAAATCGACCAAACTGTTAAAATAGATCAGGACAAGATCCGCCTTTTTCTTAAGAATTGTTCTTTGGTTTATGATTTTATCGTTATTGATGGCGGGAAAGTTTTCAACGAAACTTTGATCACAGCGCTTGATCAGTCCAATCTTGTGCTTTTGGTCGCAACGCCTGATGTTTTAGCCGTTTACCAGGCAAGAGCTTGTTTAAATGTTTTAGCCGCTCTTCATTTTCCCAGCCATATTGTTAAGCTTGTGTTAAATCGTTCTCAAAGCCGCGGCGGTGTTGCCTGGCAAGAGGTCCGTTCAGTTCTGCCATGTGATATTTTTGCTCAGATCCCATCGGACGGCAAGGCTGTTGGTTTGGCGCTTAACCGGGGGGTTCCGTGTGTTACTGATAGCCCTGATAGCGCTGTCGCAGACAGCTTTAATCAGCTTGTCAGCAGCTTCCTAAAAGAGGGGCTCTTTATCCAAGGGGCAGAATCTGTGCGCATGAGCACTAAAGGACGCTCTGATGAGGAGGAGAATTTTTGGGAAAAATTTGGCATCAGTCAACAGTTATCCGAAAGCAAAGAAGTTCTCTCCGCAACAAAAGAAGATGACAATATTATACGTCTTAAGCAAGCTGTGCATGATAAGCTGATCGACCGTATGAATTTGCGAAATATTACTATGGAGGCCTTGCGAGACCCTGTGCAATCTCGGAAAATTCGTGAAAGCGCAGAAAAGATCATCGGTGATTTGATCGCTGAAGAGTCTGGCACTTTGATCTCTTCCTTGGAAGAGCGCAGACGTCTTGTTAAGGAGATCACTGATGAGGCTTTAGGTCTAGGTCCTTTGGAAGAGTTTTTAGCTGATCCCGAGATCACGGACATCATGGTCAACAATAAAGACGAGCTTTATGTTGAGAAAAAAGGAAGGATCGTCCTGACGAACAAAAAGTTCATTTCCAACGCTCAGATCCGCGCCATCATCGATCGCATTATCGCTCCGCTTGGGCGCCGTATTGATGAATCTGTTCCGATGGTGAACGCCAGACTTCCCGACGGGTCTCGTATCAACGCTGTCATTCCACCGCTATCACTTAAAGGGCCGATGTTGACGATCCGCAAGTTTGCCCAGGAAAGGATCACCGTCGAGGATCTTTTGCATGTGCATCATTCACTGTCGCAACCGATCGTTGACTTCTTGAGCGTTTGCGTCTTGGCGCGCATGAACATTATTGTTTCCGGAGGGACCGGGTCTGGAAAAACAACGCTTTTAAACATCATTTCATCGTTTATTCCGGACAATGAGCGTATTTTAACGATCGAAGACGCGGCTGAGCTAAAGCTTCGTCAAAGCCACTGGGGACGCCTAGAGTCTCGCCCACCGAACATTGAAGGGCGAGGCGAGGTCACGATCCGCGACCTTTTTATTAACTCCCTGCGTATGCGCCCGGATCGCATCATTATTGGAGAGTGCCGCGGCCCAGAGATCCTCGATATGTTGCAAGCTATGAACACAGGACACGACGGCTCTATGACGACCTTGCACGCCAACTCGACTCGCGATGTTTTGGTGCGCATGAGCTCCATGATCCTTTTAAGCGGGATGGATCTTCCTTTGAAAGCCATCTACGAAATGATCTCGACGGCCATTGACATTATTGTTCAGATCTCTCGTTTTCCAGATGGCACGCGTAAGATCACCGGCATTACAGAGGTCGTTGGTTTAGATGACAAAAGAGATCTGATCTTAAAGGACATCTTTGTTTTTGAACGCCAAGGTCTTGATGTTGATGGCAAGGTTTTAGGTGAGTATAAGGCTACAGGATATCGTCCTCGCTGCCTTGAAGAGTTTATTAAAAAAGGTGTTCCCATAGACGTGAACATCTTCAATCCGTAACCCGCATGCGGATCTATAATTTTACCCAGAAAAATGAAATTTCTTCAGAGGCAGAGCTCGCAAAGAATTTTTTTGCGCGTGCCCGAGGGCTTTTAGGAAGAAAGCGCCTTGAGCAAGAAAAAGCCCTTGTTCTCCCACACTGTCAAGCGATCCACATGTTTTTTATGCAGTTTCCGATCGATGTTGTTTTTGTTGATGGTGATCGACGCGTGATCGGGTTGATCAAGAATATCCGACCCTTTACGTTAAGCCCAATATTTTTTAGGGCTCATTTTGCTATTGAGCTTGCGGTTGGATCGATCGAAAAAAAACAAATTGCCTTAGGGGACGTGCTGATTTTTGAAGAGAACTAGATCTGATCAAAATCGCTGGCGCCATGATCGACCTGATCTAGCCACTGGTGACAGAACTTACAGACTTTAGCTTCTTTTAATACTTTTTTTCCGCAGAAAAAACATTTCTTTTTATCAATTCCAGAATAATCGACCTCAATCGGTTCATCAAGAAGAAATTGTGCACAATGGGGGCACTTTGGCGGATGATCTTCAACGGTCTCAAAGCAATAAGGGCATTTTTTCATGCGTTCTCCAAAAGATTTATTTCTATTTTGACTTTAATTTTAAGATTTGACAAGCATTTTATTAAGAGATTGCTATAACCTTGGTTTAGTTCTTGCGACACTTATGTATGTGGTATATAATAAAAAAGAACTTTGGACAAATAAAATTATTTTGGACATAATCTCCCTCCAACATACGTGAGAAAGCATTGCTTCGCTGAAGCCCGGAGACACAAGAAGAGAAAGACCCTAGAGAAATCCAAGAATGGGCGTTGTTTACAAACTAAAACAAGAAGTTATTGATTATATTCTTGAACTTAAGAAGCTGGATGAAAATCTAAGCTGTCGCAAGATCTCTGAGCTTGCTAGCGCACGTTTTCAAAGAAAGATATCAAAATCCTCCATTAACGCCATCCTTAAAGATTCCTCTCTTAGCAGTCCTGTTGGGCGTCGTGGTCGGAAAAGATCAAGAGAAGACAAGTTTAAGATCCCCGCTCATCGCAAAGAGCAGATCTTTGTTAATATTCCAGCGACTATCTTGACCGTTCAACCTCAGTCACCTACCGTTGTTTCTGTTAAGCCTCTTTTAGAAAATTCCGGCATATTCTTTTTAAAAGCAGCTGAATGGCAGATGAAGCGCCAGGGTGTTTTGCGTTTTTTATGTGAGAAATACAGCACGGACACACATGAAGAAAAAATATTGAAAGCAGCGGAAAGTTTTTTATTTTTACCAGTTTTTGGCGTCAGATGCGAAGAAGATTTCTTGTCTTTTGATAACAAGTCGTTCTGGGATGTCAACGATCTAGAAACAAAGCCTACGACATATCAGAAGGCTGAAAGCTTTGATGTGTTAAAAAGTTTAGAAAAGAATAGGTCTCAGGTCTTGCTTGAGCACGGACAGATCTTTTCTGAGGCTAGTTTCTTTCAGATTTTCCTTGAGGATGGCACAAGTTTTTGTTTAGATTGCCAAAACAACTCTTCCTGGGATGAAGATAATGTCCATTGTGATTTTTCTTCTTGTTTGGACAAAAGTTTTGATTTTTTATCAAAGAATATTATTAATAATTCACAACCTGTTATTTTGCGTCAAGCAGCAAGTGAAGGGAATTTTTCGCCAAGCTTTTTAAGTATGATGGCGGCTTTTGAGAACATCCCAGGAAAACGTATGAAGCGAGTCGATCTTTTGACCAGTAAAAAAGAGATCATTTCATCCTTTGAAAAGCTTTTGCATAAACGTCGTTTTTTTATTATTGGGATTTACGACTGCGACGATCTTGCACAAAAGATCTTAGGTAACAAGCAGCAGATGTTTAAAACTTTTTCTTCTGCGACGCAGAAGACCTATCGCTATGCTACTGCGACGACTGCTTTTCGCTTGCCAGGTGGGACCCAGATTTCTTCCAGCATCATTTTTGTGCGTGCGGAAAACAGTGATGACCCACAATTTGGCTTGCTGACGAACATGGTTTTTAAAGACGGATCCGTTGATGAAACGATCCGTTTGTTTTTAGAAAGATGGCCAAACCCTGTCAGAGGCCATGCTTATTTCCAGGAGCGGCAGAAAACCGTTTTGGCATCAAGCCGGGATATCATTGCCTATCCCGACGAGAAGATAGAACATTTGTCCTGCGAAAATCTTTTTGAAGAAAAAAGCTTTTTATCGCAGAGCGCAAACGCTATATTGCTGCGCATTCATGATTACGCGTGCCGGCATTTTTTTCCTGTGCAGTGGGCTCAGATTTCTTTTGAAGAAGCCATAAGAAAGATTTATTCGCTGCCAGGAGAGGTGGTCCGAGAAAAAGATCGTGTCTGTATCAAAATAGCTTCTTCCAAGCAAGAGAATAGCGCCTTACAAACAGCTTTTGCCATAGAAAGGATCAATGAAAGCGCTATCCACGATCCGCAAGGAAGGCGCATTATTTTTATATAAAGATTTTGTGCGAGCGCATAAGGAGATTTGTTTGAAATAACATAGATTTTCAACAACCCCTGTGCTATATTTAATAATAAGCAAGCATGATAGGTAAGTGTTTGCACAAGACAAAAGCACCTGTTAGCATTTTTTCTTAGTATCCTTACGCGCCACGGAGGAAAAAATGTTTTCTTTTCGTAGACGTTTTCACAAAGGACAGACATTGATCGAGTACGCGATCGTGATATCGTTGATTGCCGCTGTGACAGTGGCGATGTATACGTATATCATGCGGTCGGTTCAGTCTGTTCAAAAGGATATTGAGCAGTCAGCAAGGTGAAAGGGTTATAACAAAACCAACAGGAGGAAGGCAATGAAACAGAGCAACAGAAAAGGCCAAAGCACGCTGGAATATATTATTTTAGTAACAGCGATCATTGCGGTGGCGATTGTTTTCTTGAGACCGCAACAAGGTGGAAGACTGTATGATACCGTAAACCATAGTTACGGTCAGGTTGCAGGAGGTATTAACACTCTGACAACCAATTTGACAAGCAGCTGGTAAACTGTGGGCATGAAAGAAATAACGCAGATAAAAGGAGGCAAAAAAATGATGAAATTCTTTAAAAAGAACAAAGGGCAAAACGTCGCTGAATACGCGATCTTGATCGCCCTTGTTGTTGGTGCGGTTATTGCGATGCAAAAGTTTGCCCAGCGCGGGCTTCAAGCGAGAATGCGCGATGCTACAAAATACATGGTTGACAACACCTCTACGCTCGGAAACACGGCACAATACGAGGCGTACTATCAAGACAGCGCTTATGATACAACTAAGACTGATGCAGAATCAAAAGCCGGAGACGGCACGGAAGAGCGCCTTGCCACAAACGCGACATCGATAAGAGCGACAGGTGGCGGGTCAAACACATACTTAAACGCATCGTCAAACATAGGCGCTGGGATAAACTTCTAACAAAAGAACACGCTTATATAAAAATTAAGGAGGTTCTTAATGTTAATTAAGCTTAGAAAGAAAATGGCTCAAAGCACGCTTGAATATGCTGTGCTTGCTGTGGTTGTTATAGGTGCATTGTTAAGCATCCAAGCGTATCTAAGGCGCGGGATCCAGGGCAAGATCAAGTCTTCAACGGATGATATTAGCTCTGAACAATATGATACAGAAAGAACAACATATAACTCTGTTAGGACAACGACTTCAAACGTCAGGGATACGACAAGTAATATTGGATCGAGAACAACGTTGTTGTCGCCTGAAACTACAACATCGAACATGACATCGAATACGGATACGCAATAGCAAGGAGACGCCCGAAAAGCGATGTTGAAAAAGAAAGTATTTCAGGCCCAGTCGCTTGGAGAATATACTGTCTTGTTATCGCTGGTCGTTCTGGCGATCATGGCCATGACGTATTTTATTCAACGGGGCTTTCAAGCCCGCGTCCAAGATACAAGGCAATATATGATGAGCGAGCTTGGGCCTGAAATACGAAGCATTCATAAGGCTCGTACCGGACAGGACTATAATGGCACAATGGAGTACGAGCCTTATTATGTGAACAGAACAGCTGATGCAGCGAACGATGGACAGGTGACGATTTTGATCAATGGGCCAGCGGGGACGTATGTGTCTGAGGAACAAAAGTTGATGAATATCAGAAGCGTTTCGCGCGAAACACCTGCCCAAGATCTATAGCAACAAAGATAGAGTAAAGCAACGAAAATGCTGTCTTACTCTATATGATTGGATGCATATGGCGAAAATCACAAAAGGACAAAGCCTGGCTGAATATGCGCTCGTGATCGGCATTATAAGCGTTGTGTTGATGGTCATGGGTCCTGGTTTTCGGTGGAGCGCGCAACAAGTGCTTAAAAGTACAGCTGATGCGATAGGTTTTCAGGCCGGGGCTGAGCAGGCAGCGAACCCTGACGACGGGTTTCTTAATCTTCAGCAGAGCCAAAGCCAGACAACCAGTTCTTCAAGTATTTCCGACATAGCAGGGAACTATACAGCTACAGAATCAGAGACAACACGCGTGCAAAGCAAGACCTATTCTAATGGAGCTTTTATCCATGATTGATCAGAAAAATCCAGTAAAAAAGAAATCAAAAGCTTTAGGGCAAACATTGATCGAATTTGTTGTGTTGTTTATTGTTTTGGTGGCAGCTTTCTTAACAATGCAAAAATATATTCAGCGTGGAGTCCAGGGAAAATGGAAAGAAACAATGGACGGCATGGGAAAACAGTATGATCCGGCCGGCAACATGACCCTGACATCCTCCATGAGCACCAACGCAGAAACGACCGTGAATGTTCTTGTGCAGCCCGGCGGGCTGACAACCTGGCGTACAGACATAATGAACATGATCGAAGATAAGACAGAAGACATCCATCTTTTGCCGTAGGAATTATATGCTCAAAAATGGTTACAATTTCAAAGAAGGATCATCCACCATTGAATATATTATTCTTATCGTGATGTTCTTAACGGCGATCTTGGTTATGCAAAAACAAGTCGCGCGCGGATTTTTTGGCCGATGGAAAAGCCTCGGCGACACCTTTGGCCACGGAGAGCAGTACGATCCGAACACGACCCTGGAATGCGGACGATATGTTCCTCGGATCGGACAGACAGGATGGGGAACTGAAATTTGGTATGAGCAGAAATGTTTTGAATGTTGCCGGTATGTGAATTCTGCATCGGGTAATTATGCGACAAGCTGCTCAGGTTTTAATCCTGCCGCAAATTCTTTAACAAATTGTCGCAACAGCGCTCTCTCCGATTATGATAAGCATAAATGCTGCGCCCAAGGATGCCAGTCAACACAATGTTTCTTTTAGAAAGGTGCATGGCGTGATAAGAAGCAACAGAAAGAAGTGGAATTCAAGCGCTCAATCGATCATCGAGCTATCGATCCTTGGAGCCGCCTTGTTGGGTATATTAGGAATGCTTTTACGCTATTCTTCTTCCCTGGCCCAAGCCCAGTCGGGTCAGCTAAAAGCCATGCGTGAAGCGCTTAAAATGTCAGCTGCCGAAGCTCTGGTATTCAATGGAAACGGCAACCCATCGTTAAATGCTAATCGAAAAACTGCCTCTGTGCTTTGGATCGAAGATGTGCCGACGGTTGAGGGAGGAGAAAAATATGGCGCGGCATCACTAACGCCAACGATTTCTTTTGGCACAGGCACCATGACCAATCTTTTACAATATCCTTTGGTTTACGGGGACGCCAAAAGCATTCCTATGATGGATGTTTTTGTGAACGGAAAGCGTTTTAGCTTTACAACATTTGCGTATGGCGTTAAAGGAAATTTTCTTAAAACCGTTCCTGCTACCTGGAATCCCGGAGGAGGATGGGAGTGGGCGTGGAACGATGCTGTTTGTGATCCTGTTCCTGGACAGCGTGTTAACAAATGCTTGACAATGTTCCCAAAGCCTCGAGAAAATACCCCTCCCTGGGGCTTTGCCGGTGGCCAGACACCTGCTTTTTGGACAAAGATTTCCCGAACAGATAAAAGATTTTGCTATGGGCCCAACGATCCACCTGATCATTATTGCACTCATGTGACCCCGGGATGGGCTGATCAAGATTTTGAAGAACGTTTTCGATTGGATCCTGTGAACGGACAGATCGTTCCGCAACACCTTCGTCAATATTTGCAATGGCAATGGTTTCCTGTTTGGGGGAATCATTTTGCGATCGATTTCTACAGCGCGAACGATTCTTTGCTGAACCTTGATGTGGATTTTGACGGCCATGAGGAACTTATAACCAACATTGAAGAAAGAGCGGTTTTTGGATGCGGAAAAAAGGTTGTGGATAAGGAATGCAAGGTTACCGCTCAAAACTATTGGTCAAATCGAACAATGTCTGATAACTATGATTTTAATCCAAATAGCCATTGTTGTCATAATGGCTGGAACAATTATGGCGGCAACTTTAAAGTGTATAAAGTACACTATATTGATTATCAAAATGGCGATATCAACATGGCATATAACACTATTGATAAATTACAGGGTAAGCCAAAGCCTGGTTTTACAAGCGCTAAAGCGTCTATTAAAACCTACGCCACTGGCGACCTTGACGTTTCTCAGCTTGCCCAAGGATCTCAGACGACCAATATTTCTACGCAAAAGAAAGATACGATCAACATTATTGAGCGCGAGATCCAGCTCAGCAACAACACAGGGCGATTTGATATAAATTCATCCCTTCCTCCTTGCCATACTCTTCCTGCGGGCGTCAATCCCGTGTGTACGGTAAACTGTTCCTGTTTTGACCCTATAAATGAAGTTGATGTATCATGCTCCGGAAGTACTTGCTGTAGCGATGGAGCAAATAAATACAGAACCTGTTTTAACCGCAGCACCCTTATTTTATATGTACGCTCCTTAGCCGGAGCAAAAATAGGTCATAAATTTAAAACAACAAAACCGACAACAAGTTTTCCTTAAAGCATATGGCACGAGAAAGAAAAAAGCATTTTTTTGGTCAAGCTGCTCAAGCGACGCTTGAGTTCGCTTTTGCTTTTATTATCTTGGTCCTTATTTTTTATAGTGTCGTTAGAGCCATGCAGTGGCTGGGGATCGTGATGCTATCACCTGTTCAGCAGCATTACCAGGGGATCTATAGCTATCAGTATACTAACAGCGCGAATAGCTCTTCTGCCAGCGCTTTGCATCAGCTGTCCCATGGCGACAAGAAATATCCACAATTAAAACTTGTTTTTCCAGGACAGCTTCTTGGTAATTAACGTCAAGGGAGATATTGCATGTTGATAAGAAATAAGCATCAGCGCTCTGGCCAAATATCAGTCATCCTTATTCTTTTTATCGCCATCCTTTTATCCATTTTTGCGGTTATTGTTAATATTGGAAAACTGTCTCAAAATAAAGTTTCCGCAACGATCGCCGTGGACGGATCGGCAGCGCTTATGGCATCCATGTTCGCAAGCTATGCGTCAGCCCAATATCATGGAACCATCATGGGAGGAGGAGACCACGATGAAGACTGGTCTTTAAGCCGCAGAGAAACATCGAATATTTGGACGTATATCGCGAGCCTTGTTATCGCGATCATCGGCTTAGTTCTTGTTTGTACAGGCGTGCTAAGCGGGCCAGGAGCTATGTTGATCGCTGTAGCAGCGGTTGTCCTTTCTTTAGCAACAGTTATTTTACAGTTTGCTGTTGTGCAACCCGCAATGCAGGGTGCCTGGAATCGGATGTTTCGCAATCTGTCAACACAAGAGCAGTTCCGTGAGCAGGGGATCCAAAGTCTTTTTTCCGCATCAGCGCAGGATCCTGTCTTGATCGATGACATTGCAGATTATGACATGGATGGCTACTTAAAGGGCGATGGAACGCCCGAAGGGGAGGCAGATAAGGTCGGAAGATTCTCTGTCCTTTATACCAAAAGAGCGGAATTCTTGTCTAAAAAAATCATTTCTCGCGTTGGCCCTGTTAAGGATTTTTTAAAGGCCCTGGCAGAACTTCTTTATGATCAGCATTCTATCATCAACCCAGGCACTGGTTATAAGATCTTTCCTTGGGATCCTTATTGGGATATTACTCTGGACGGCTTTGGTTTGTATGACAAAGATTTTACAGGATGTCCAAGCGGTGGATATTTTAAAAATGAATGTGAGACATCCTGGTGTTCGTCAAGCACGATGATGCCACAGCTGTGTCCTCCCAATGGAACTCCTTGGACACTTATTTATGATGGGAACTGGGAAGATCCAACGAATAGCTTTATATCTTTTCGAGAGAAGATCGGAAGGGATGATGAAAACAAGGATATCTTTTTTACTCCTGTTTCAACAAACCCTCAAGCAGCAGGAGCCTCAGCTCAAAATCTTGCCACTGCGGAATGGCTGGGTGAGGATGCAACGGGACTGTATCGGCTCTTGTGGGATCTAGACAGAGTAGACCTAAACGTTATTAACAGTCTCGGATCTGGTAATCATCAAGGGTGTGCTTGGTGTGGTTCCGGTTCCGGGGCTGGGCAAAGCTTTAGCTATTGCCCTTCTCCTTTTTCTGGGTTTACACTACCTCAGCCCCAAGCATGTAACGCAAACAATCCTCATTATCAGTCTTCGCCGAATGGTTTACGCGATTGCTGGTGCTTAAAGACAAATACTGACCCAACGCAGGCAACGCCTTCGCAGATCGCTGAAAACACATGTTATGTTCATATTGCGTCAAGCTTTAGATGGAAGAAAGGTCATAACGCCTATTGTTCTGTTGATGTGCCATATGATATATGTTCAGGCAAGAATTGTGCCAGCACATGCGTTAATCAAAATAATAATTCAGCTTGCTGTTTAGATGATAGCCAGTGTTCCAGTAGTTGTTTGCCTTCGTGGGATTGCGGACAAGATGGTCTAGGTAACAGCGTTGCCAACCAAGATCTATGGCGCGAAGACACCCTCGATTATCTTCGTTATGGTCCAAACAGCGTAGACGCTTTTATTACCGAGGTCAAAAATTTATTTTTTAAAGGACCAGAAGCTTTGGCGGGAGGACAAGCAGCGTTTCTTGAGCAATTCGTTAAGTGGATCAAGACCAGTGGAGAGCTTACGCAATGGACCAATATGTTTACAGCCATCAAGCAGCAACTTGTTAGCTTGCAGGCTGGAACGTTCGCGTCCGGAAGCTTTGTTTGTCCCGGAAACACCCCTTCTGCTGTAGCGACATGTTTAAACAGTACGATCACAACGATCCAAAATTGCATGGATGCATCTTATTGTGCAAGCAATATCACCGCATGCAGCAATTTAGCCAGCCAGCTTGGCCTTTATTTCGCAGAGCCCGCATCAGGAGCTGTGGCTCCTTATGCTGGACAGGCTACAGGATGCACAGCCTTTACGGCGAATTACGTTTTTCAGCATGAACTTGCTAATTGGAAGAAAAAATTAGAGCATCGAAGGGACTATCTTGTCAATGCTTATAATCGGACACAGGCTGCAATAGCAAGCCTTGATGTGGCCAAGCAAAAGGTTGAGAGCTTTTTAAACGATCCAAGAGTGCAGGCGATCAGGGACATGTTTAGCTCTAGTGGTCAAGCCCTTGTCCAAGACGGTGGCACCGTGGTCTATGCGTGGCAGGACGAAGCTAAATCAGGTCAGGCAGCGTTTAGCGGAAGATGGCACGCTGTGCGGGCGGAAGCGTTTATTCCAACGCTTTGCGGCGGGAAATGCGGCCGAACGACCTGTGAAAGACAGTCTGATGCAACGAATGGGACCCAATGCGCGGAGCCTTATATGCCATGGGTTAAGAATTGGAAACATGATCTTGGAACACGTTTCTGGTACTCTTTGATCGACTATGAGAGTGAAAGTGGAGCTAAAAAAGGTAAGTGCGGGAAAAATAACGGCAGTAGTTATAGCAACAAAGAAAGCTACAAGGATGTTGCAAAATGTTTCAAAGGCGGATTGGTCAGAGCCAGTATTGTTCGCTATGATGAAGGTAAGAATTTTTTAAGCTGGGCGACAGGCCTTCAATTTTGGCAGCCGAAATTTTTTAATCCTAATGTTACGTCAAGCGATCCTTCGAACACACTTAATGCAGTGTGTTCTGCTGTTATAGGGTCGTCCGAGACACCAGACGCAGGATGCTCTTACGGCATTAGAGATGTCCCTAGCGGAAGTTCAGCGTTTATTCTGAACTGCAAGTCATCCTTTAATCAAGCATGCTGGGACGAGGTCCATGAACTATTAAAAACTGGGACACAGGCAAAATCATGCGCGGAATATTTTGCGCGTCACGGTTCAACACTTTATCGATCAAGCCGTTTTGGGGTCAAATTTGTTCCTTGCCCTTGGTAAAGAAAAATAAATATGCGATTTCTTATTTTTTTCCTCTCCTTTTTCTCTATTAGCAGTTTTGCTTTTTTCTTTTTGCCGGACCTTATCCGTCTTCTGGGGGGTTTTAGCAGAAGGCGAGCGGATAAGATGGCAGATACCATGGACCAGATGTTCATCCGGGTCAAGAAAAAGCAAACGGTCTTGATGTATGCGCTGGCGCCTTTTATTCTCGCGGGTGCCGGTTTTCTTTTCGCGCCGGATCATCTGCGTCTTCCGGTATCCTTGATCGGTCTTATTTTAGGGTTTATAGCCCCAGGAGTTTATATCCGTTATCTTGCTGCGCAGCGAAAACGTAAATTCTACGCGCAGCTGATCGACTCTCTTTTAATGATGAATAGCGGCTTGAAAGGCGGGCTAAGCTTGCTGCAGGCCATGGAAGTTGTAGCTGATGAAATGCCTGAGCCTATCAGCCAGGAATTCGCGATCTTGATCGGCGAGAACAAGATGGGGGTTTCTTTGGAAACCTCATTTGATAGGCTTTATGCCCGCTTGGGAAGCCCCGCCTTGCAGCAATTTATTTCCGCTGTTTTGCTCGCTAGAGAGACTGGCGGTAACTTGCCAGTCATCTTTAATCGTATTATCCAGACCATTCGCGAGAACCGCAAGATCCAGCAGAACATTGAAACCTTAACGGTCCAAGGAAAGATCCAGGGCTTTGTCATGTCTTTGTTGCCGATCGCTTTTGCGGTCTTTATTTATGGGTCAAATCCTCATTATTTTGATGTCATGCTTGAATCAGAGTTAGGACGTAACTTGCTTATTTTGTCTGCCGGGCTTGAGATCGTTGGCGCATTCTTCATTATCAAATTTAGCACGATAGGAGATTTTTAATATATGATCGCTTTGATCTTAGGATTAACATTCTTTTGTGTTCTGGCTTTTGCAGTGGGCCTTCTTTCGATCGTCAAGATCGAAGAGCCGCCAACATTAAAGATATTGGCAGATGAATTTCCAAAAGAAGAAAAGAAAAGTAATAAATTTTCATTTTTGACGTCTTTAGCTTTTTTTAATATGCCTTTATGCGTAGGGGCCTTGGGAGAGCGACTGCGTAAAGACCTGGCCCTAGCGCGCATTCCGATCTCTCCAGAGGTTTTTTTGTTGATCAAGGAGATCTTGATCGCTGGATTGCTCTTTTTCACATACCCTATGTCTGATCCTGAGAATCGAGGTTTATGGCTTTTGATGACGATCGGTTTGGGATATTATCTTCCAGAGTTCTGGCTGAAGGGCCAGATCCAGAAGATCAAGAACTCGATCGTTCGGCATTTGCCGGACACCATTGATCTTTTAAGCTTGTGCGTGAACGCTGGCCTTGACTTTTTGTTGGCCCTTAAATGGGTCATTGAGAAGTCGATCCCCTCGATCCTTATCTTAGAACTTCAGCAGGTTTTGCAGGAAGTCAACCTGGGAAAGCCGCGCAGAGATGCGTTAACAGATTTTGCCAATAAATATCAGCTCCCTGACCTGTCCACTTTTACCCGCGCGCTTGTACAAGCGGATCGCATGGGAACATCTGTCGCCGACGCGCTGAACATCATTTCGGAGGATATGCGTATTTCCAGATATCGGCGCGGAGAACAAGTAGCCCTCAAGGCACCTTTAAAAATGCTTTTCCCTCTTTTATTCTGCATCTTTCCTGTCGTAGGTATTCTTGTTGCTGGTCCAGTGCTCTTGCAGTTCATGCAAGGCAACACATTTTCGAAGCTCGCCGGCGGATAAAAATCCAATTCTGGACATTTTTAAGCATATTTTTGTCCATTCTATAATGTCCAAAAATATTCTTCGGTAAAAATCACATAAATTTTTCTTTTCTCCCACCTTTTTGTTTCTTGTATCCTGTATCATTTCATTGTTGCGTAACCCTAAATAGCTGATGATGTTTTGTGCGTGTTTTAATATTCGTGATCAGCAATGATCTATCTTCTCGTCGGAGATAATGGAAAAACAGACAAGATCTCTTAAGAGCTCTGACCTTAGGGCTGGAGAAATTTATCAAGAGGCCTTGACACGCGTTTTTGCCATATTGCTCAAATACTCGCTTTCTTAGAAAAGATGCGTAAATATTTTCTTGAATTACTGTAAAGTATTGTAATACAACAGGATAAAGAATGTCCAATACTTGACACTTAATCGCTCTGTGCTATATTCTCCTTTGCAGTAAAGCCACAGGATCAGTAGTTGTAAAAGGTATCATTTATTAATTTGTGGGCTATGGCTTTCTGCAAAGAACCATAGCCCTTTTTCATGAGCGAAAGCTATGGAAAAACAAAAGATGAACCACATATCTAATACCATAAAGACAAAGAGTCTTTCTTCTTTGTACTTAAATGGTCTTTTTGTGGGTTTTTCCAAGCCTTCCGCCTCCGCAGAAGTTGAATCTGGCCTAACATATCGCAGCAATATCCGTCCTTGGATCCGTGCCGTTGCTTTGGCTGTTGTCCTGATCTTTACCCCTGAGCAAATTTGTGCGGCTTTTAATTATAATCCTGCTGTCCTTTGGGGCCGCCAGAAGGTGGATGCGTTTGTTGGTGTCAAGGCAGCCGCCACTGTCTCAGAAAGCATCAAGGACCTTCTTACGCAAATTCGTGATAAAGAACAATCACGGGTTAAGATCGAGCTTCCCAACACAGGTGTATCAGGCGCGACCAACAATCAGGGCTTGATCCTGACCACTTCCGCCAAGTTTACCCAAGATGATATTAATAGTTTTGATAGCTGGCTAAAACAGCCAAGCATTCACCATTTGAACTGCGGTGTTTATGCTTTACGTGATCTCTTGCAAAAGAACCATGTTGGTATTGGCCTTGAAGAAGCATCCGTTTTGACCTTAACTGTGGACATTTTAGGCAAGATCATCAAGGCCGGCGAACCTCGGCTAAAAACATCTTTATACTCTTTAAATTCTATCGCGACAGCTTATGGCTTGAACGTTAAGTCTTATAAGATAGCCAAAGAAAGCCTTGATGAGGTTGAGGTTCCGTTTATTGCCAGTCTTGAGCCCGAGCACTTTGTGCTGGTGACCGAGGTAGCGGATGAAACGATCACTGTTAGCGATATTGGCGAGCAAAAGGTCTATTTTAAAGAGGATTTCTTAAATAAATTTACCGGCTATGTGTTGGCCTCCAGCGCAAGTGATCTTCAGGGTGCTGAGATCGTTTCTCATGAAAAACAAGCATTTATCTGGGGTTCGCAGTGGGCTAATCCTTATGAAGATATTATCAAGTCGCAAGCTTTCGATGCTTCCAGCTTTTGGACTTCTCTGCTTATTGATGTTGTGTGCATGGTCGCTACTTTTGGCGTTGGGAAGCTCTTAAACCTGGGAACAACGCTTGCGGGTCTTTATAAGTCATATATGCTTTCCCGTTCCGTTGCCGCTTTTGTTAATACTGTTGGGCAAATAGGCGTTATGAAGTGGGGATGGGATGCGCAAACAACAGGGATCATCTGTAGCGCTGTTGCAACAGCGATCACCATTGCAGTTCAAGGAGCGGCTGGTGCTCTTGATAAATCTGCTGTAGGCGCGGTTCAAGAAGAGGTTATTAAGAATGGAGGAACCGTTGTTATTAATGGCGTTGAAACAGCCGCTGATGCTATTACAACGATCGAGCAGGCAGCTTCTGCGGCACAAGCTCTTAATCCAACCATGACTTCCGCAGTTGCGCTTAATACAATCGCTTCAAGCGCTATCAGCGCAAGTGCAAACACGATCGCAACTAACTTTCTTATTAATTTTGGCACAGGGCTTGCGGTAGGCGCTGTTAAGGGATTTGTTGGTTATCAGATCACTAAACTGCTTGAAGACTCCGGCATTGAAAGCGATGTTCTCAAGCAAGCGATCGCCGGGATCGCCATCTCTGCTATTTCCAATTTATCTACAGTTGCGATAACAGCTGGCGTGGATGGTTTGGCGAATCTTGCAGGAGATGAGGGAAATATTAACGTTGCGGAAGATTTTGGGATCAAATCCGGAAAAGAGATTTCTTTTGGTGATAAGATCGTCGACACGCTGAAGATCGAAGGAAAGAATGCCATTGTGGTTGCCGGAGGTGCCGGCTTAGGCTTTGCGGCTGAGCAGTTGACCAAGGACAGCATGAAAGACAAGGACGGAAACGCGATCCAAAGCATGTTTGTTCAGGGGATGCAACAACTAGGAAGCTCTATTACGCAGGTCGTGATGGAAGACTTCCTCTCGCCTAACAGGGCAAGGCTTTATGACAGCGAAGGAAAGCGGATCACAAAAGATCGTTATAAATACAGCTTGGATGATCCTAATAAGTTGGATACGGATACTAATAATGACGGGAAAGAGGATTTCAACAGCAACTGGCGAGCAGAATATCGCGCTGCCAAAAAGCAAGAAGGAAACCAATGGCTTTCGATCCAGTTCGAAGTATCCAAAAAGGAACTTAGCAAAGAAGACTTTAAGTATAAGAAAGATGAAGAAGGGAATTTTATCATCGAGAACGGAGAAAAGGTTAAGAACGATAACTGGCGGGATGTGTATAAGAAAACAAAGAATCTTGGAAAAGATTTAGCAAAGAACGGCTATGGCTTTTATGTCAATCCTGATGATAAGACAGTTTCTTTCTTTGAGGTTAAGGGCATTGATACTAAGAATCCTGGTGTCGTTCATATCCATGAGCAAGTTTTAGCTTCCGAAGATTCTACATCAAAGGATGTGACCGCGCTGGCAAACATTAAAAGTTTTAATTCCACAGATGCGACTGGCGCTAATGTCCAAAAAGAGGTGTATACCAACATCGACAAGATTGAAATGTTGGCAGAGAAAGACAATTTTAATAATATTATACAGTTTGGTAGTCCTTGGAAAAAACTGAGCGGTACGATCGGCCGCGGCCTTCTTGAAGCCGGCGTTGGTTATGCTTTCGATAGAGCTAAGATCAACCGTATCAACGATGGAAAGATCAGCGCTCAAGACGCGGACTTGAATTTTTATGCTCTTGCTCACTTGACCACTGCGGCCTTGTCCGGAGTCGCCGCTGGCATCCAATATTCCATTGAAAATAAGTCAAAAAAATCTTCTTCGGGGGATCTGGATCAAGCCCAAACCGTTTCTGCAGAGCAGGCCAAAAAGAAAAGATTTTCTGATGTTGCGATCAATGAATTTGCTAATCGCAATCTTGTATTCATCAAAGATTATTTTGGACTGGGCGGACTTGGATCACAAACAGGCGAGACAGCGGAAGAAGCCAAGAATCGCGCCAGTCAAGGCAAGATCGCTTATTATGACCAAGGATCGCGCGCGCAGATGAATTTTGTTGATCATATTATGGACCTGTCCGGATTTACTCCGCAATTCCTTGTCCAGTATGACACTGCTCGCAAGAAGGCCATTGCCAAGAACGAAGAAAAGATCGCCTTGGCCGCGCAATCAGGCAATCCGATGACCGCGGAAGAGATCGCCCTGTCGCGCCAGCAAACAATTGACGGTGTCAATTGGATGGTCGCTAACAACACCTATGAAAGAAATTTATATAGATTTCAAACAAACAAGCTTCGTGAAGCATCCACGCAAAACCTTTTTTCAGCGTTGGAGTATGCCAAAGGAGGACTTAATTTAAGCGCTATCGGGTTAGGTGATAGAAAAGTTGTTACCGATCTTGTCAAAGGCGGCACCGTGATGATGGCGCTGTATACGCCTTGGGATCGAGTTATCCGCCGGACAAAAGATGAAACGATCGCTTATGAAACAGGAACCCGTATTGACGGATTAGCTTCAGGCATGCTGCGCAATGTGTTAGCCGCACCTTTGTTGTTTTCAAAGCGCGAAAAAGCAGCAAAGTATTTCAGCGACCTTAATGACGGCGACAGCTTTATCAGGACGATCAATAAAAAGACTGTTGCTGAAGGCACGCCTGGCTCTTACGTAGATTCTCAGACCGGAAAAACGATCCTTGACAACAGTTCGTTCAATCTTGTTCTAAAAAATGTTGACCTCAGCGAGGCCGGCATCATACAGGGTGGTGAGGCTATAAGGCTTGTATATAAAGATGGAAAGGCCTACCTGAACGGTACACAAGGCGTGAACGAAGCAGCTGCTCGCGAAACAATGGACCGCCTTGGGGCGGATCGCGTTGCCCAGCGACCGGTATTTTCTTTCTTAAGCGATGAACTTGCGCACGCCCAAGGCGAGGTGCGGGTTGATATTACCCTTGCTAACAGAGCAAAGGCAGGAAGCTATCTTGGCGCTTTGGGATTTAAGAGAAATGCTAACGCAGGGGCAGGCTTTAATGTCTACGCCTCAGCCAAAGGCGATTGGGGTTACAAGGTAAATGCCTTTACAAAAGAAAATCAACTCGTTGAGACCAATCCGCTGGCTCTTGTTGGCATGCCTATGATATTAGGAAGCGAAAGCCTTTTCATGTCAGATGGCATGTTCGCTTCCCGCATGGAAGAACAAGAGCAGCTTTTAGCGACCACCGACACTTTTGGCTTTGATGCGGATTCAAAGATCGCTCGCCGATCGCTGGTTGTTGATCGAGGGTCAAAAGAAGATGGTAGCGGCAAAAAAGATGTTTTGTACGGACACTCAAAAGTAGGGCTGCAGCAGATCTCAGAAAGAAACGCAGAAGTTCCTATGGGACCGCCAACAGAAGATGGTCAGTATGCCATGGTCAGAGCTGGGGATGTTGAGTTTACCGCTAGCCTTGATAATCCTGTTCAGGTCATGATGAAGAAAGCTGACGAGCAGCCCACTTATTATGGCCGCGCCGATGGTGTTAAGACACAAGTTCATAAGCCAATGACAGAAGCAACCTTGGTCAAGAATCTATCTTCTTTGCTAGGCAAAGAAGAAGCAGATATCCAGACGCTTATTAAAGACGGGAAGATGGAAGTTGTAGAAGATGATCAAGGCAATATCACAGGTATTAAGTCATATACTAATCTTAAAGGGTTTGAGGCGGTTTCAAACACCAATAGCTTAGATTTCTTTGCTAAAAATACAGCTGCTTTCATTTATTCTCCTTATTTAGACGCGCCACAGCCAGCGCCGAAAGATAACGGCCAGCCTAGCGAAAGCTTAGTTGGGCCATTGCCTTTAAAGGAAATTTCTTTTGTTGATGCTTCAGATCCCAATACCCGCGTTATTACTGACATTGCGCCCATTGAAGCAGGTTCAGATTATAATTTTGCTGCAGGACATCTTGGCTTTAGGGTTGAAGGGATCAAGTTTGCAGAGGAAGACCCTAAGGGAGAGCAATATTCTTTCGGCAGTCTTAGCTTTGAGCCGAATTTCAAGGGCAATGTGATCTGGGAAAACAAAGCAAGCATGGGCACAAAAGATAACCATGACATCAAACAAGGCATTCATCTTTATAAGAATGCGTGGGTTGGTGATCTTACAGGAACAGAGTTCGCCGGCAAGATCGGTTTTGACAAAGAAGGCAATATTGTCACGGTCGGCAACGGTAGCGGCGCTTTTGAAGGCGGCTATGCTATCGGTTCTTCATTGATCGACAAGCCTGTTGTGGCAAATTATGATTATACCGATCAACAAGGCATTAGAGTAGAAACAGACGTGACCGTCACGTCTGCCTCGTCTGTTCAAGGTTTCGCTGCCAACGCGCAAACTGGCGAATGGATCGAAGGCATGAACGAGTCTTCAGCAAAAATAGAAGGAGAACAGAAATTAACCGGTGTTACAAAAGATGAGCTTAGAGGGCATATTGAGAAAAAATATGCAACCCATATCAATGACGGACGATTGACCCAGGCAGATATTGATCATGCATTAAATGCTATTGTCCCTGATGCAGACGGCAACCTAAACGTTTCTCTATCACAGCAAGCCAAAGCGCAACCTTCATTTGACCCAAGCACTGGTAATCTCGTTTCTTTAGGGCTTGATTTAGAGCAAGACGCCGCGTTTGTGTATGCGCCAACAGTTGATCAAAAGAAATACGCAGCGCCAGGACAGCAACAAGCTGAAACCCCGCAAGATTCTTCAACGACTGAAACGACGTCAGATCCAAAACCACAGCCAAAAGACGCTCTTGTTGTTAACCATATTGCGAATGTAAGGAACGGCTCTAATGTTAATTTAGCAGCTGGTCAGATCGGCATGAACATTAATCTTGACGCCAACGGTCAAGTGGTAAATCGTGACGGTTTAGCCAGTGAAAAAGCTACCGGCCTTTTTGCTCCGGTTTTTTCTAATGCAGAATGGCTTAATAAAGGCATGCTTGAAACAGATGCCAATGGCAAGGTGGTTGTCGGCTCTGGCGTAAGAATGTTCGCTGATTCTGAAGTTGGCGACTGGAAACAAAAGCAATTCCAGGGCTCCATGACCATTGATCCTAGCGGCAATTTCATCGGCAAGGGTGCTGAAATTATTACAGGGGAAAAACTTGTTGTTCAACAGCAGGGATTGGATCAGAACGGTAACGCTATTAAGGCTTATGGCGATGTCGGCCAAACGTGGAGAGGCGAACTTAACAACTACGCACTTGCAAAGAAGTTTAATACAGTGCTCAACCCGAATACTAAGCAAATTGAAGGTCCCGTTGTCATTGATGGCGACTCAATGAAGTTTGAAAAAGGCACCATGACCGTTAACATGCCTACCAAAGGGGAATTTACTTATGCGATCACAGACGGCGTGAGCGTCTTTAGCGAAAAAGACAGAGAGGGTAACAGAAGCGAATATCTTGGTTTCAAGATCGCCAGCGGCAAAGACAATCCATTTTATATTCCGGCGATGCAATCTGGCGGCGGGCCAGGTGGAGCAGGTTTAGCGCGACTCAAAGACAGCGATAGGCCTGTTTTAAATCAACTTGGCATTGAAGAAGGCGCTCTTAGAAAAGATGGACACGAGTTTCTTTTGAATAAAGCTACCGGCACTAATGTTCTTGCTTTTACTGAAGGTGCTCATTTTGATGGACAAGGAAATTTGATCGTCAGCAAGGTCGATGACAGCACTTTAGCGTTGCAACAAGGCCGATGGACAGTTGATCCTGCTGCAAAAAATAAGATCAACGGCAAGGATGATATCTCGGTTGACTATAGCAACAAGCTCATTGCTTATAGCCAAGGCAAGAACGATGAAGGACTTTATGCTGAGTCCTATGTTGGCCAGGATATGACCAAAGGTAATAAAAAATATGTTTCTGTGGCAGACAGCAACGCCTTTATGCTCACAGGGACGTTTGCCAAAGGCAAAAAAGATCTCCCCGAGACAGGACTTCATTACGATTTAGACAAAACATGGGTTTATCAAAAACAAGACTCTAAGGGCAATTTTGTTCTTCCCAAAGGCACCTTTGTGCGTTTTGGCGATAACTTGAAGTTTTTTGTTACTGAAAAGGATAACGGTGTTACAAATCAGCGCAAAGTCGAATATCAAAACACAAAGACCAAGGATGGTAAAACCGAAGCTGTTTATGGCGTTAAGAACCTTTCTTTCCTTGAAGCTCAGGCAGGAAGCGAAGATGTTGTTAGCCAGAGCGTAAAATTAGATTTCACAACAGAGTTCGGCGTTGAGCAAGATCATGACACAAAGGTTGTCCATACAGACGGCATTGTTCCTGTGACCCTAGCTTTAACCAGCAAGGGCTCGATCGTTCAGCCTGAAGCAAAAGCCGAAGGCGTTACGTGGAGGCTATATGACGCGATGGCTACAGGCTGGGGAGACCAGCGGACACTCAACGTTTCTCCCAAGACAGCGGTCATTGTAACAAAACAAGATAAAGACGGAATTATTACCACAGAGTTTTTAGGTGGAGAGAATACGAACAAGATCAGCTTTAAGGCTGATGATGAAGTTGAGAATGGTGTCAAGCTTCGCGAACAAAGAAAGAACAGCGGGTGGTTTAGTGTTAAAGGAGAAAACAATGTGACAGCTGGGCTGTCAGTGATCCCGACTGTCTTAAAACAAAATTTTGATATTGAAAAAGGAAAGTATGCTTGGGATGTTGCTGATGGGCGATGGAATTTTGGCAACCGATATTTAAAGGCAATGACTGTTTCAGATGAAACTAAAAAAGAATACGGAGATATCGTTTTCCAAGATAACGAAGGAGTGAATGTTCAGAAATATGATAATGGAAGAAATGCGGCTTATTACGGTTTTCGCGCACAATTTGACAATAACAAGAGAACAAGTTCTTTTGACAGCTTCCGCAAGTTGATGGCGGCGTTTAACCAGAAGCCTCAAGGTGTGTCTGATGAGGGTGAAGGCCAGAATAATCTTCCAACATTCAAAGATGGGTTAAGATTTGATAGCACTGTTAGAGCTTACGCCGGCATCAACGACCAAGGCAATTTAGTATTTAGCCCTATCACAAATTATCGCTCAGGAGATCTAACATATAATCTTGGGGCTGATAGCATTGCGGTAAATCAAGAAGCTTATCAAGCTAGTTTATTTGGCTATGGTACGCAAGCTTTGCGTTTTACCGGCGAGGTTCTTCGTCAAGCCTGGACAGGAGTTTGGGCAGGAATTCTAGAGGCCGGGTCTTTCTTAGCTGCAGGTCCTGGACCTATGGCAGCTGTTAATCGAAAGATGCCAGGAACATTATCAAACAATCTTCATCAATGGGCTAGACTCAACTGGTATCAAGGTTTTGGTGGCCAGGTTAATGAATGGATTTACGGAAGAAAAGAGGGTAACGAACGGAACGTAGCAAAACTAGTAGATATTTCGCGCATGGAGCAATTAGGATCTTTCGGATATGGTATCAATGGCCATCGCGGAGAACTACTGTCTCCTAACGGCATGACATTAAGTTTGTATGCGATGAACAAGTTTGGCCAAGATTATATTGATAAAGTTATCAAGGATGAGCATGGCAATACATACGATATCAGAAGTTTTGACAAGCGTACCGGCCGAGGAAATTTTACAAACGTAAAAGATCTCGCTGATATCCTAGGAGCGATTAATGATCTTTCAAAAGACTTGAAAGCTGAGGGACGCAGCGGCGCTGGTTTCTGGAAAGGGTATTATTATGGCACCCAGGGCTTGCTTTTCTTATCATCTTTCGGAGCTGTTTCTAAGGCAAACACAATAGGTCAATTCGCCAAGACCGCTGCGATACCTCTCGCTCTTGATGTTGGCGTTAACGTTTATATGAATGAAAAACTTGGCAAAGGCATGACAGCAAGCGAGACCATCGGAAGCGGTTTAGCAGCCGGGTATCTTTCTAATATAAAATTTGCGGGAGCTTTATCAAAAGTAAAAGCGTTGCCGGTTGTTGCTAAAGCCGCTCCTTATTTGAAATTTAGCACTTATGCAGGAAAAATGGGCGCACAAGGCTTTTGGAATCCCATCGTAGCTCAAGGGTTAAAAGCAGGAAGCTTTACCCTTGGCGGAGCGTTAACTAATACGTTCTTGGTTGCAGAAGGAAAATGGAATCAAGGCTTCTGGAATAAAATGGGCCGGGGCGCCCTTATGGGGCTATCTTTATATGGATTAAGTCAAGCTGGAAAATATGCTTTTCGTGGAATGAACAGCGTGGTCGGAAAATCCATGTTCCATAATTCTCGCTATAGTCTCATTAAATGGGCTGGAAAGCCTTTGCCCTTTATTGGCATGACAGGATCCATTCCTATGGCTGCTGATCTTGGCTGGTTTGGGAAAAGCGGAAAGAAAGCATATGATTCTTTAAGCCAATCAAATGCTGTGGGCACTGGCTTAATGTATTTATGGACTTCAATTCCACGCGAATTTACTCGAGCTGGAGCAACTGTAGCGGAGTGGACAACCGGAAAAGGAGGCGAACTTGTTGAAAAGATCGATCAGCATCGCAGGAATGAAAAAGCGAGCTACGATCAGAAAGTTCAAGACTTTGCTACAAATACATTGGGCATACCTGAGTTAGGGTTTGTTTTCGCAGCGCCCGTGAGCGCTGTGGATGCGTACTTGAGAGTTCGCTCAGGCTCGATCTATGCCAGCGCATTTGCCAACCCTGTTGCAACATTCAAGGCTGCGTTGGCCTTGCCGCAACTTGTTCAAGAAACAGTTCAAGAAATTACTGATCAGGTTGGTCAAGACCCAGAGGGTATCGAATGGGCGCATTTAGGGACCATTGCCGGTGATCTTTATGGATTCCGCGCAGGGGCAAAAGGATTAAGCGCAAAACTTAACACAGCTAAAACAAGTCAGCTGCGTGGTATCGTGAAGCTGAATAATTCACCTTCACAAGGAATGTTCACCACGATCGCCAAGGGTTCAAGAATAGCTGCTGCGAAAACCCTTCCTTTTGTGGCTAAGGCCACCAATTCTGCGGCCAATATCCATGTATTTAATACAGTTGCCACTATCGCTTTTTCAACTTTCCAGAACAATACCGGAGATACAACAGATACTTATTGGGCTGCGTTAAAGAATTCTGCAAAGTCTACTGCTTATTCAATGGATGCTTTGGGCCGCTCCAGCATCGGTATTGCTGTGACATGGCAGGGCTTAAGCGGCATGAGCGGAGTGCTTGGAAAATCTAAGTTCGTGAAAAATAGCAACATCCTTAATGGCAAGTATTGGAATATTGCCAGAGCCGGAAAGCCTCCTGTTTATTTTGGAAAATTCCTTACACCTGTTGCTGGTATCGGTACTGGCGTTGGCTTTTATTTCGGCGGACGCGCGATCTCGGATAACAGCAATAATAATGTAGTGAAATTTGCTGGAAATCTTGTTTCTAATATCGGTATTATGACCATGGGTGGATTCTTGAAGCTGGGTGTCGGTAATCTTGGTAAAACTAAGTTAATGAATCCGAAGTTCTCTATTCTTGAAAAATATGGGATCAAGTATGCGAAGCAAGCCGTGCGAGAGGGTGCTTCGTCAAGCTTAAACCAAGTGTCTACGCACGCAAAGTGGACAGGCTGGGTAGCAAACAAAGCCACGTTTGGTTTAGTAAAGCCATCCGCTGTTAGCTTTACAAAAGGACAATTTGGCGCTTTTATGAGAAGCAACGCTTACTATGGAGCTTTCATGGCAGCCGGCGCTGGCTTAGGCGCTTATGAGTTTTATAACGGTTTGTTTAAAGACGAGGATGGGAACATAGTTAAGACACCCGGAAGCCTTGCTTCAAAAATGATCGTTGGAGCGATTTTAGGCCGTTTTGTCGGCAGCGCGCTTAACAGAGCCCCGAAGCTTCTTAGTACAGCCGGTAATATGTACGCCACAGGTTTGATGTTCTATGGCGCCAAGAAAGCTATTGCTGATCCCGCGATTGGCCTGGCCGAATACTGGATGGGCCCGGAAAAAGGAAAATCTTTCTTTGAAGTTGCGGCCCAACACTCTACGCCTTATTTATTTGGAAGCCAGCATAAGGTCGAGACCAAGACCGAGGAACTGGTTGCCTATAAAGACGGCAAAGAATTTAAGATTTTTGATGAGGCCAACAAGTTGACCACTGAAGCCAAAGATCTTCTTGGCGTAGAAGATGGTGGAGACGGCAAGCTTCTATATAAGGGTAAGGAAGTTTCTGTTAATGACGCATTGCGTAATTATGAAGCCTTGGCAAAGAAAGAAGGCAAGGCAAGCGTCTTTGAGCGCATTGTTTTCAAAACAGAGACAGAAAAGATTATTACTAAGGATGCTAATGGCAATGATGTTGTAGGTGCAGACAGAATGGTTTCGGATGATATGGCTGTTGGTATCTACGGCATCATGGCTTACGGGATCGGGAAATTCTCAAAGTCTATCAGTAAGTCCATGAGAGAAGGACGGGCCGGCATTAACCAAAAAGTTACAGCCGCATCTGAAGCTTCAGGCGCATGGGGAAAAACAAAGGCCATCGCCAAAACAGCCGGAAATGCCTTATTAGATGAAATGAAGCTTGGCAAGCGTTCTGCAGCCGATGGCTCTGTCATGGCTAGAAATTATAAGAATCCTGTTTGGGGCAATACCAAGCTTATTATCGGTGGCGCAGCAACTTATGCCGTTGGCAACATGCTTGATACCGGCGATAAAGAAACAACAGCCCATATCGGCGGTGTCAACGTTGGTAATACTCTGAAATGGGTTGGTGGCATTACTGCCGGCGCTGGCGTGGCAGGGCTTGCTTCATACGGTATTGGTCGTCTAAGAGGAGAAAATACCTTGGCTGGCCGCTTGAATGGCGGCAAGCACAACATGACATTTATTGAAGCTTCTCGAAATATTTCTTCCTTTGGACACGCCGCAACAAAGGTTTGGGCAAAGAATCTAGTTTTAGGCAGCACAAAAAACATGGTCATGGTCATCGCTCCTTTGCATGGAGTTGTAACCCTAGGCTCTATGATGTTTAAGGAAGGTGTTATCCCCTCAGCCACAACGGATTTTGAGCGCTTGGTGGTTGGTAAAACCTTAGGTGGTTTTTATACAACAGCCTGGGAAGCTCATAAAGCCAATGAAGAGATTTTAACCCAAGACAAGCTGATCACTGCTGAGATGACAGCGCTGCAAAGCATAGACGGACCCTTGTCTCCTGAGCAAGAGCAAAGATTAGGGAGTCTGACAGAGGCTTATAACAAGATGCGTCATAATGGCAAGCTGATCATGATGCAATCTAGCTTTGATCCTTATCGCGACTTGGGTCGCATGACATGGAATGTTTTTGATCTCAACAATCTTGGTCGCGCTGCTCGTTATGCCGAAAGAGCTGTTTTTGGTGGTTTGAGCATGGATGAATACGGCAACGCACAAGTAAGATCTTTTGGAGAATTTTTCCAGAAGGCTTTAGGAAAAGATAAGCCTTTGACATGGGACAGCTTAAAGGACATGAGCTTGCGCGATTTTCTCCCATCATCAACAACAAAATACGGTAAGGTGCTTTTAGAAGAAACCCTAAGCGACACCAATAAGAGCTTTGCAGCAGCGCTTCTTTTGGCAGGTCCTTTGGCTCGCAGTATTTTGCCTGAGATGAGCTATAAATTTAGAGCTGTTTCCAATGCGTTTGAAGATCTGGGTGTTAGCTTTAAAACAAAGCAGATGCCAAAATCTGGCAATCCGTTCGCGAAAATTTCAACAAAGATCAACAACGGCGTACGCAATTTTACTCGCATGGCCATTAACGGTACCCGCGAAGAAATTTTGGACGAACAAATCACGGGTGCCTTTATTCAATTGTTGCCATTTTCCCAGCAAGCCCAGGAGGTTATCCAAGAAATCGTTAATGACGGACCAAATTTGAATGTGAAGAATTTCTCAAGAGCCAATGGTTTGTATCAAGCGCTTTCTAATAATGGTGTTGTTATTCGCAGAGTTCAAAAGGCTAATGGTGAGGCCTTGTCTGCCGATGAGAAAATCAATGCGGCAAAGATCATTAACAAGAGCTATGCGGAAATTAGTGCTAACGCGGATCTGCTCAACATTCTCCATAGCCAATTTTCTGCAGGCACTCAATTTGTAACGAGTCTTGCAAGCAATGCTCAAGGCCAAGGCGTAGGAGGCGGCACGGTCGAGGGAAATCCGATCTTTTATTCTGGCCTTGAAGTTACCTATACCAAGGGTAATGAGTGGGGTGATGATTTTGCTGTCCAGAGCCAAGCCGTAGAGATCAAGCAGAAAAATAGCGGCGCAGATGTCCACACCTTAATTAATCAGCGCAATAGCTTAAGCAAAGATAATGATGGCGGTCTGAGCAAAACAAAACAAAAAGCTTATGATCTTGTTATCGCGGAACGATTATCGCAATCCGGTCAATATGACCAGGTGATCGCCGCTGCTATGGCTAACGATGGCCGAGGCAAAATCATAGTTTCTAACAGCGAAGGACTTGATCCGCTTTCCATTGATATTGGCGCTTTCGTTACATTGCGCGCACGTGATGAAGTGTTTGATACAAGAATTCGCCAAGCCCAAAAGAATTTAGGTTTATATGATGTCAATTTGGTTAACGGTGATCCATTGGCTGGCGGCATTAAGGTCGGTAACGTTCAATTTACTCCGGCTGAGTTTGAGAATAAGACTGAGCGCTCTCAAGAAACCCAGAGCCTGATGGCAGCCGCCCGTGCCCACGCTGTTCGTGCTAACGATGCAACGATCTCCTTTATGCGTACAGGCAAAGGCGAGTATGAGCGAGAAGCGTATGACGCCTATGAGTCTGGCAATTATATCAATCAGCGCATGGCTCGCTCACAGATGTATTACAATGTTGATGCCGATGGCCGCAAAGGCTGGAGCGCTTTCAAGATGCATGTTGGAGGTTTGTTCGGCGCTGGCGCCAAAGGCGATGTAGTAAAAAATATTTATTTAGCGAACAATATTAAAAAGGCCAATGCCTTAAAAGATCAGCTTGTTAAGTTAGAAGAAAAAGAAGATGCTTTAAAGAAGAATGTTGTTCTGGTATCTCAGGTTCAGCAGCAAATTCAACAGATCGAATCCCAGATCCAAAGCGCAGAAACTGCTATTCAACAGCTTGAATCTTTAGCTCAGCGCTCAACTCAGCAGGAACAAGACCTCTCAAACTTTAAGCAGCAAAAGGCTGACTTACAAGAAGCAAAGGATGGCCTCAGTACTTTTGTTCAGATGAATACAGTTTCCAGAATGGTTCAAGTTGGCCGTGCTAAGAGCGAAGTTCAGCAGCAGATCAAGAAGCTTGAGACCAAGACAGCTTCTTGGGGGCTTGGCTACATCGGTCGCTTGGCCAATATTAAGGGACATTATACAACCTGGTTTGATCAGCAGCGACAGATGGAGGCTCATGGTCAGGGTATTGGCGCTTCTGACCTAACTATGGATTGGGTCGACAGTGAAGGCGCAAGATTAGATGTCGATCAGAAAGAGCTAGATAAGTCCAATAGAATCTTAAGCGTTCTTTCCAAAACATCTCGTTATGACGCCGAGACAGTCGTTTCTGCCTTAGCGCCAATCTTGCAGCATGATAATGGCATGGTTCAGGATTTAGCCCGACGGGGCACTGAAGCAGCAAAGAAGGCTATCAGCGGTCTTGATCTAAACAATATTAAAGTTAAGATTGTCCGTCCAGGTAGCCTTGTCAACGAAGTCACGGGGCAGCATGTTTCCGCTCAAGCCTTAAGCGACGGGTCTGTTGTCATTGATCCATTCTCTAACTTAGATTTTAATTACGTAACGAATGCCAACGGCCAACGTATGTTAGATGTAAAAGCTAATGCGACGGGCGAATACAACGTAGGCTTTGGCGCTCATGAAATCATTCACGTGGGCATTTCCAATGTTTGGAACAATAATACCGGCTTAGATAAATATGGCAAAAAGGGGACACTGCTTCGTTGGGCTGCTGAGAATTTGGCAAAACAAACAGGGAGAAAGCTTGAGGACCTAGACTTATCTCTTCGAGAAATGTGGGATCAAGAGGTTTTGGTTCAGGCGTTTAGTGGGCATCTTGGGTTTTCTGGACTCACGCAGAAAGGAAACGAGCACCTACGAAAAACATCAGACAGCCCGATGCTTCTTCTGGGTGCCAAGATGCTGAATCGTAACGGTCAGAATAACGGCATGAGTGATGTTTTTGGTTCGCTCAGCAATCAAACGAATAAAGAATGGATATCGACAACGAAAAATTATGTTTTTGGCAGCGAATCTGGCGCGCGAACAGATGAACAACGCAACAACTTGCAGATCGCTGAACAGATTTACGCTGAAGCCGTCCAAGCCGTGCAGCAGGTCGCTGATAAGAATTTCAACGAATCCGATGTTAAGAATATGTTTGCTGAGAAAGTTCAAGAGTTGGCGAGCGCAAGGGGTGTTGAAGTCAGCATTGATCTCGGGGAAACAAGGGTTTTGGCTGCGACGAACAGTGCGAACATCCCAACCGACGTAAGAGCCGATAGTCAGCCTATCGTAAGCGGTGGAAACATTTCTCTTGTTGGCGATATTAGTGTTAACGGTGAGCGTTATCGCGGAAGTTCTTCTTGGAACGCTCAAAAAGGCACAACAGACGCCTCCCAAGCCTTTGAAGTAGCCGTGAACAATGCTATTGCCGCTGCCAATGAAGGAAAAGTTGCCACTTACGAAGAGATGTACAAAATGATCCAGGAAGATTTAACAAAAGCAGGCTATGGCAAGAATGGTTCTTGGGTTGAGAGAAAGAATTTAGTCAGCGGTGATAAGGTTTACGGATTTTCACTTGGCCAACATCAAGATGGCCGTGAGCTCAAAGGAGCTATCCGTAATGGCGATGTCGCCATGATCGACATTGGTAATTTCGTTCCTGGTCAATATGGCGTAAATTATGGCAAAACTGTAGAGCTGAATCCTTCTCGTGTTCAAACACAGGCTGCGGCACCTGTCTCGTCACCAATTGTTTCAGGTGTTTCCAGCGCAGTCAGTTCGAAAGCTGTTCCAGCAAGCAAAGCCCAAAATATTCTTTATCATGCCACGCCTAACAACTTTGATACATTTGATCTTTCGTATTTCAATACAAACTCTGGTTCGCGAAGCAGGCAAGACCCAGCATTTTATTTTACTACTAAAACAAATGTGGCAAGAGACTTCTTGTTCGGGCAAAAGGGATTCATGAAATCAGTAAAAGTTGACATGAAGAATCCTTATGTCTTTGATGCGCAAGGGGCAAGCTTTTTAGGAAAAAGAGGAATATCAACAAAGTTCAATGATTTATCAGCTTATAAAGCACAGGGATATGATGGAATTATTATTAAAAATGTTTTTGATGCAGATCCTAAAGCATCTCTTCGCAGAGTTATTGAGGGTGTAGGCAATAAGGATTATTATTCCGATCTGTATATAGCTTTTGAAGCAAAACAAATCCATACATTAAGGACTGAAGCAGTTGAAGCAGCTCCAGCGGTTTCTGGGATTCCAGAAGCGTCAAGGGTGCCTTTAACTTCTAAAGCCATCAGCTCTACCGTTACCACAAGAACACCAACATCACCCAAACTACCAGCAAATCTAAAAGAAGCTGTGAGTTTTGTTCGCGATTTCTTTACAGGCTCTTCTGTCAAGAAAGCAGAGAAGACATTAGAGCAAGGACAAGAATCAGAATTTTGGAGAGAAAATGAAATAAGCTTTAGAACTTTTAAAGAAAAATATCCTTCTATATTCCAGCAAAAACTTGCTCGCGCGCAGGGTGTGTCTCCAAAAACATTGTTCTATGGAGAGCAAAAATTGGATGTTTTAAGGCCAAATTTTGCTTTGGTTGATTTGTTACCATTCTCGCAAACAGCAAAAGATCAGATTGCTGCGATAGTTAAAGGCGTGCCTGGCCGCTTAGAGCAGGCTATGGCAGACGGAGTTTCTGGCAGGATCGACAACAGAGTTTACGATAATATTATCAATGTTTCTGTTCATACAAGAGATGCTGGTGTTGCAGGGCTTACGCCAGATCTTGCTATTCATATTGAGAATAGAGTTGAAGACCTTGTTGGGCGAGATGCAAAAGCTGTAACGATAAGCGAAGACAACGGGATGATCCTCGTTGCAGATAACAACAGCGGCAATCTTTCTCGCGACGTTCTAGATCGTCTGGCCCAGGAAGTTGCTGGCAACAAAAAGGTTGCTTTTGTTTTAACAGGCGGAGCTATACAGCTTTGCCTTGCTAACACATTGAACAAGATTGTCAGTGTTTCTAAGAGCAATTCTCAGGGATCTGTTGATATCCATATCCCATTGGCAAATACTTATTCCGCAGAGAGCTTTGACAAGATCGCAGGATTAAATAATTTTGCCCCTTATTCTTCTGTGATGTTCAACAGCCAGATATCTTATGCGATATTCAAGGACGGCAAGATTTTTGATTATAACAAGCAAAATAATGGTCCCATGATCAATCTTTACGTCTGGAGTGCTGGGCAAGAATCAGAGCTAAGAAATATTACATCAGCGCCCAAAACACCTACAATGGCTAAGGCGCCAGAAGCACCTAAGGCCCCAGAAACACCCAAGGCGCCAAAAGAGCCAGAAGCAATGAAGACTTCTTCTTCAAAGACACCAAGGGCTGGGTCGCCTGTCGGCAGCTCAACCGTCATTTCCTCGAGCGTCGTCGACGATATCGCGATGATGAAGCAGTATTTGCCTGATGATCAGATCGCGATGGTCGTTCCAACATCTGTGATCATCACACCCAAAGATAATTTTGATCAATATGTTTCTGACCTCGCTCAGACTGGCAAGGCCGTGTACACATACAACACCACCACCGATATCGCAAGTCTTAAAGGCGAATATGTCGTTGTCGTCAGCGAAGGCGAATTCAATCCTTTTGATTCAAAAGCCCGCGCGATCACAAAAATGGTCCAGTATTTTGGCGATGTGTACACATTAGCCGTTACTGCTGAAACAACTGCCAGTGCCCAGGCAGGTGACAAGGAATTCGCGGAGCCTACACAGACACAAGCTCCTACTTTCACAGCGCCTGAAACACCTTTTGTACCTACATTTGAAACACCTGTTATGCCTGCTGAACCGGTTATGCCGATGATGCCGGTCATTAACTTTACGATGCCGCTTTCCTTTAATAATACAAGCCCCGGATTAAGCGTGACATCACAAAATTCGAACCCTGAGAGCGGGTGGACTACTCCGTTATACGCCTTCGTTTATCCAAATAATAGTCAACCCAATACTGACAGTGGCAAAGACAGTCATAATAAACCAAATCAAGAGGCCATTCCGCTCTCAGGGCCTCAATTACCAGCTGTTCCTGTGTCTGAGATGCCAACTCCGACAAGTTCTGGCTCTAAACCTAAGGCACCTCAACATTTGGTAGTCGCGTTTGTCAATAATTCTCATGTAGATAAGGCAGCCATACTGCAAACCAGCGCGCCGGTAAGGACATTTGAAGGTGTAGAGTTTAAGGTTGCTGTTGCCAAAGACACCAGTACGCGCGGCTTGACGTCTGGCTTGTCCCCAGGTATCAACATGCCGTCGTCCACTCCCGCAGTGGATCAGACGGTGAGAGGAATAGTTAGAGCGGGAACAATAGCTACGGATGCTGCTTTGAGAGTTAGAGCTCTTTCTCTCTCTGCCGCAATAGAAGAAATAAGAGCAAAGGTTGTACAAAGCGTTAACTTGATCTCTGTAAAATCTGTCAAGTTAGTGGTGCGTGGGGTGCGCGCTCTTCAGATCACCCTCAGCCAGGCCCAATTCGCCTTGTTGTTCGAATTAGGGGAAATTGGGACGTCTCGATTACCTTTGTTTGTAGGTCGAGGAAAATCGAGTCAGGCCAAAGCTGCTCTCGTTAAGAGAGAAACAGGCTTGAATAGCTCTTTGAATTCAAGGTTTGCAGGTGTTTTGCAAAACTTAGCTTCCTTGAAAGGTGTTATTAAGGAAAGCGGAATTCACTTCGATCTCCTTAGCGTTATTCGAGGAAAATCGGAGCTGATTTCTGGATTCAAAGCTTTTGCTCTTTGGATAGTAATGTCGCTACAGGAAGTGCTGACTGCAAATGAAGCTTATGCAAGCGAGTTTGTGTTCGCAGAGTCTAGCGTTTCCGGTGCTTTGGAAGGTGCGTCTGTCGCAAAGACTGCCAAGACAGCTAAGAATGTGTCCAGCAATGTCTATAGACAGGCCAGATCTAGCGTGTCCAGTGCTGTTGTGGGCCGCGAGACTGTCGCATCCTCTGTATTAGAGGCCGGGTTTGCTAGAAACGATGCCAATATGAGCTCTGTTGGCTTAAGTGACAGACGTTCTGTGATTGCAGAAATTGGCGTTTCCGGTGCTTTAGAGAGTGTGTCTGTCGCGAAGACTGTTGAAACAGCCGAAACTGTGGCTGTGAAGACTGTGCCGCAGACCAGATCAAGCGAGACTGCGTTGGTTGCAGACCGTGTGATCGCGAAAGCCTTTGTATTAGAGAATGCCGGTGCCAAGAATGTGTCTACAGAGTCTGGGCTTAATACAACAATTGTTTATGCTCCGTCTGCAGAATTTGGCGTTTCTGGTGTGTCGCAAGGTGTGTCTTCGCTCAAAGCTGCCTCAGCGGTTGTCAACGCCGGTGCTAGCTTTAAGGAAGAGACCGTAGAGAGTGTTTCCGCGGCGCTCGTTAGCCGTAGAGATGCTAACTCTGTATCAAACGACTACTCCAGAGGCGTACGATCTGTAAATGTAGGGTCTGTGAGAGAGCCTGCGTTTGCAGAAATTGGCGTTTCCAGTGCTGTAGAAGGTGTGTCTTCTGAAAACAGATTCAGAGCCCTTGCAGTCAAGGCACAGAATGCCTTAGAGAACGCAAGACGCTACGCTGAGTCTTTAAATAGGAAGACGACTGCATTACTAAACAAAGTTGTCAGAGCGCAAAGAGAATTTGAGCCTCAGGCCGAACAAAGCAATATTGGTGCACGCTTGGTCGGAATCCTCATTCCGACATTTGTCATAGCGCAGATCATCACCCATTTGCTTCCGTCGACAGGTCTGGCCCAAAATACCCTCTATATCGCTGGCGCAACGGTTAGCTTGACCGACTTTATCGCTCTAACTGGCTTAATGTTAGGATTGGTTAGGAATTTACCGTTCACATTTGTGTTCGGATTCTTCCACATATTCCAGAACTATGTGACAGACGACATAGGATTTTTAGGCACATTTGCCACCAATTATGGCAACAACATCCTCTTCGATGTTCCTTATTATACCGCGATGCTGATCATGCCCATCGAGATCACTGCCTGGATCATGAAGATAGCCGAGAAAAAAGATTTTGTTGCGGCCAGCAAGATGACCCGAAAAGCGATCTTAAGGTTTGTTGCCGCTATTTTCGTTCTTCTTTCTATCCAAGAAGCTTTAAGCGATCAGGTCACTCCGCTTTATCAGGCCATTCGCGAAAACATGCAACCCGGCAGTGAATATAATGCCCGCGTTCTGACCCGCGATTGGTGGGATATCGCCGCTTACTTTGCTGGAGCTGTTTGGTTCTACGCCTTCATGGATTGGTTCAAGCGTAAAACATACAACATTTCTCATGTGGAGAAGATTGAAAAGATGTTCGCCTTAGAAGAAGATGACGCCATTAATCCTTCGAAAGGCAGCGAGAATAGAATGAAGAATTCAAGAACAAGCAACAAAGCAAACGGCACTTCCAGCGCGATCAGCAACAAGGCTTCTTCCAACAACGTTCAAGATAAATTAGACGATATTCAGCAGAGAATGGAAAATTTTCAGGACGCTATTGAGGCTACTGGCTTAACGGCGAAAGTCGCTCGCTTGCAATACGCTATCTCTCTGGTTGAAAAAAGAATTAACGCTGCGCTCAAAGAGCACATGTCTTTAGAAACATCTTTTGATGCTTTGTGGGCTCAGAAAAATAATGTTTCAGGTAGAAAAGAACGCATTCGTTTTGTTCAGAAAGCCAGATCGATCCATCAACAAAAGATCGCGGCTGAAAAGAAATTGGCTGATTTGATCTCCAAGAAAGAAGACTTTGAAAATCAAGCGGCTGATCTTCAAGAACAGATCTTCGGCTTCGCCGAACAGCACGAAGATTTCGTCAGCGAAGAAGATCGCTCTTTTGCCTACACCGTTTCTGTCTACAACAACGAAGTTGCCGGCAAGTGGTATTTCACCCGCGTTGCCAAGATCAAGAGATTGGCTGAGATCATCCGCGTGGCTTACAACGAGCTTTTGGCCAAGAGAGCAGGTGAGTGGCAGCAAGCTGGCGTTGCGACAATTTATGCCGATAGATTGTTAGGCGATGTCGTCAGCCGCGAGACCATGAGCGATATTTACGCCGCGACCATTTTAAAGAACGCAGGAGACCTATCTAACCTTAGCGCAGAAGTCGCTCAATTTGAAACCGTTGTCGCCATGACGCTTGCTTCTAAGAATGTTTCCCGCAAGGCCAAAAAGCATTTCTTGAAGAATATTGAAGACGCTCTTAATTCACGACTTGGACAGGAATCTTTCAAGCTTGCCCGCAATGTAGCGATCGTTGTGATCGCGGTCGTTGTTGGCGGTCTTCTCTTATCAACATCAGCCTTCGCGCAAACAGCAACTACCACCAACAATGTCAACCTTGACCAGGCAGACACTCTTCAAGGTCTGTCCTTCAGCCATTCCTTTATCGGCGATACCACAAATGGCTATTATGCTCCGGTTGGTAAGTGGACATCAAGGAATCCTGGCCAGAATACTTTAAGCGGTATCGTGATGGACGCGCAAAGCATTGGATTGATCCCGCAAGGCAATGTCATGAAGTATGTTGAAATTGTTGCCAAAGACAATCACATCAGAAATCCCAATGTTATCCGCGTTGGACAGAAGATCTGGATCCGATACGCCTTAGCAACGCTTACATCCGTGGTCCCGGCGCCAAGCAACAGGGTGCCGGTGAACAACAACGTGCCGGTCGAACAAAAAGTTGAGCAAGTTGTCCCTTCTGTTGTCAACGACACGATCGGCGCGGCAACAACAACATTCGTCGTCACCGCTGACACGCTTGCACGAGCTGCTCAACCCACAACAGAAACAGCCGTTGTTAAGGCTGATGTAACATCTGTTCAGGCCCAGGCACCGCCGGTAGGATATACAGAAACGCGTGTCTCCCTCCAGGGTTATCAGATGTTCGTCAATGATTCCTCTTACTTTATCCGCGGTGTTACAGTTGATGAAAACTTCTCCATTAGCGATATCCACTATGTTCAAGCCTTAGGCGCCAATACTGTTCGTACGTACCAAGCGTATCCTTCTATCTTTAACAAGGCTACCTTAGATAGCTTAGCCAAGAGCGGTATTCGCGTGATCGTTGGCATCCCTGCCGATGCCGGTAGCGGTGCTCGTGTCAATATTAAAGACGGTACCTACAAAGACTTTATCCGTCAATACGGCAGTCATCCAGCTGTTTTAATGATCGAGTTCGGCAACGAGTACAATTATCATCCGGAATGGTTTAACAACAATATTAACAACTGGTACAGCATGCTGGAAAAGGCTGCTTCTGAAACAAAGAAGATCAATTCTAAGATCATTGTCGCTACAGCCCACGGTGAAGTACCGACATTTGATGTTGTTCAAAAAGTTCCTTCTGTGGATGTCTGGGGCTTAAACGTTTACCGCGGCACAAGCTTCGGCACATTGTTCCAGCAATGGGTGAACTTGACAACGCAACTAAACCGCCCGATGCCGATGTATCTCGCTGAATATGGCTTTGATTCCCACAGATATGCTGAAGAAGGTCAGGCCAATGGCATTATGAGCTTGGCTCAAGAGCTTGAGAACAATAAAGATAAGGTCATCGGCGGAACAGCGATGAGCTTTAAGGATAACCGTAACAAGGGAAGCGAAGACGAAAATAGTTATGGTTTCTATACGATTGATTTTAATGATCAGGTCAGCGGCGCTAAACAGGTTGTAGAAATTATTTCCAAGATTTGGGGCGGCAAGGGAGAGGTAGCAGTATTAACACAGCGACAATTATTCCGCCAAGAAACAGAAGCAAAGGCCAAAGCCGCTGAAATGAGTATCGCCCAGTTCGACAGCACTGCCGCTGTTCGTGATTCGCTGCGCATCGATTCGTTACAGCTTGTTAGCAAAAAAGACCTTGTTGATGCTCAGATCAACGCGCTCGCCGGCAATCCTGACAGTGTACTAAACGACCTAAGGCAGGTCTATAGATATACAGGCGCTAGCAAGAACTTTGCTTGGCCGCTGACATTAAGCGCTGGCTACAACTACAACACAGGAAGCTTGATCAGCGTACCGTTTACCAAGAATGGATTAGGGACCGTAAACCTTAGCATTAACAACGCGTTTGGCAATAGTATTAACTTCCTACAGCAAACAACAGGTCTTATGAACACAACGCTAACCGGTACAGCTTTGGAGATCGGAGTCGGTTATGTGGCGTATCTGCATGCTGCCATGGAGCTTCGCAACAGCATCATTTCAGCCGCGCATCAAGGTGATGGCGCCCTCGTCACAGGCCGCCGTATCAATGGCGCTCCTGTCTTAAGACCGGTCTTTTCTAAAACACATTACATGTATGAAAACAAGATCATTACCGATACCAACGATGTCAATTCTTTTGCAGAAAGAAAAGACCGCTCCCACGTTTCCTTTAGGCCAGGACAATTCCTCTTTAATGATGTGATGCGCAAATATGTTCCCGAAGTCATTACCGGCATTACAGATGAAGTTTTCGCGCTGCCATTTGACATGAGTAAAGATTTTAATCTAACCGATTCTGCAAAGACAATGAAGGCAAAAACAGGTGTTCAGACCTTCTTCAGCGGACTCGTCAATAAAACTTTAGGATATGACCCTGCGATCGTTCCTGCTTACGCAAAGCCAAAATACGACGTCTGGGCCGTGATCGGAGATAAGGAGCATGCGTTCGTCTATGACAGCGCCTTAACTTGCATGAACCCGAACCTGTATTACGTTATCGCGCGTGATAGCATCTACGCTGTCGGCTATGTGATCGATCTTCAAGATCCTATGCATCCTGTCGTTAAGGAATACTTCCGCACCCCTCGTTTCATTGACAGCTTGGACCGCACATTCTTTATCGATTACAACCTTTGGTTAGAGCCAAAACAAGCCTACATCGTTCCAACCGGTTGGATGATCCAGAATCTGATCGATGCTTACAGTGTTCGCTCCAGCAAGCAGGCGATCGTTGCCGCTCAAGATCCTCGCAGTGGAAAAATTCTTAACACATATCATTTATCCCAATCCCCGTCTATTGAGCATCGCCCTGTTTATATGAAAAAAGGAACCATTGCTTATCAAGATTCTATTGTGATGGCACCTGTCTTTACGGATACGATCTTAGGTTCTTGGCCGAACGGACAGCCTATTTATCCTAACGCGATCTTTAGCGAAAGCTGTGCCGCGATGAGTTATTTCTTCTATCGTCAGTCCGATGCCGCCACATGGAATGACCTGCAAGGTGATGTGATCGACCTTGCAACAGGCAAAGCCACGCCAGTCATGGCTCATGATACAGTGACCTTTAAAGTGTTGCCTGGCGACCTAACGATCAAGACATTTGCTCAGGACACCATTCTACCTGCTGGATTCAAGGTCGCTTATCTTAACAACGATACGGCCATGAGCATTTTTGTTGCCAAACCTGTTGATATGCCCCAACCGCCGCTGGCACGCTTATTCATCTATCCGGCAGGGCAGCAATACATTTATGATTCCGTTGAATTACGCAATCTTAACACTTATACCTTGAATGGTGTGACATATAAGCAGTTTGAGAATGGCCAGATCGCGCTTGTTGATTACAGCCCTAACGCCCAACGCCTTGACCTGCGTCACGTCAACGCTACGGTTATTTATGAAGATGGCACGATCAAGAACTTCACTAACGACAGCATTCCTGTCAATGTAAGCAAGAAAGAGATCCCTGTGGCTAAAGGGGAAGTGCCTTTAAGCGTTTCCATTCAGAATATTCCTGGCGATCGTTTCGCGCAGCTGTCAGAAGCTTTAAATGTTTTAGGCATTCCAGGCGCTGACAGCATTGTCAATGACTTAAGACAAAAAGCTTTGGCTTTCGAACAAAGCACAGCTGCCTTGAGCCGCGAAAGCAACAATCTTCGCAACGCCGCCTTACAACGCGAGCAAGCCTATCAAATTTCCCGCGGCCTCAACCTCTTTACTCAAGGTCTTTATAAGATTGTCCAGTCCCTGGAAGAGCACAATACTAAGATCGACAACAAAGAGCTCCTTTATAGCTGGTTACGTCAGATATCTTTTGACATGGTTGCCGGATCTTTAGATCCTCAAGCAGATGCCAACGCCTTTTACAATACGATCATTGAAAGAATGAAAGAAAGCACTCCAGAAGATGTCATGTTCAATTCACAAGATTCAGTTTTCTTAAACGGCAAGAGCCTTTTCGCTTATTGGAAAGATATGGTTTTGGGTGCTGGCAACACAAAGATCGCTGACATGGACTCTCTTAATATCAAGTCTTTAATCACAGTCGCTGACGCGAACTCCCAGCTTGCTATTTTGCAAGGTATTGGCCAGCCAGTAACAGATCCTTATGGTATGGCTGTGAACGTCCCTTACGCGATCACACAGCAAGATACCGCTCAAACAGCCGCCAATGATCTTAATGGCATGATTACTTTGAACAATTACGACAGCCTCTTTAATTATGTTCCTGCTGACCTGGCGGCAACGCTGCAGGCATGGAATTATTATTTGAGCCTTTATAATGATTCTATCCCTGTCTGGGACAGTATCTGGAATGCAAGGCTTCAACAGGCAACAGTGGCAGGCGATGCGGCGTGGATCAGCCTTTGCAACAACGCGATCGCGAACATTAATACCTTGAAGACCACCTTAGGCAATCCTAATGCCTCTGTACCGAATACCATGTTCTGGGCTTTATATCAGCTTCAGCTTCATTATAATGGTAATATTGTGCCGTTCTCAACACTCGCCAATATCTTTGCCTCTATTAATCAGCAAATGGCTAACTACTGGACAGCTCAGATCAGCCTTCTCAATCAAGGCGCTGCTTTGATTATCCCTAATTATTTAGGCCTCAACGCTGTAATTATTCCTTATTTTGCGTCTTATCCGATCGTAGACGATCCCAGCACGCCTAACGTTAACGAGGCTAAGTTTGATACAGGGGAAGACGATCCTACAACACCTGTTGATGAATCCAAGATCTTTACAATTTCATTCATCAACCAGTATCTTTATGTTGACGACAATACACCCAATGCCCAATCAGTGATGGGTTACTTAGCCAGAATGGAAGGCTTTGTGGCTTGGTTAGAAGACATCTTGGCAGAACACACAGATCTCTGGCAAACACATCCTCAATATCAGCAGAATATCCAGAATTTGATCACCGCTATCAAGAACGTCTGGGATCCTGATGCCGCAAACTATAGCTATTGGAGAGTTCACGGCATTCCAGAATTAGCCAAAGATTCTATCTTGCAAGCTGTGAATCAGTATGCAGAAAGCGGCGCCCAGATCGTTACTCGTAAAACAGATGCCCGCAACGCTCAAGTGACCGCGTATACAGACCTTGCCAATGCGGCCTTAGGATTTAAAGATTTCTTAGAGTTCTTCTACGATGCTGATAGCGGCAAGACAGCTGAATATGTCAGCTTCGCCGAAAAGCAGATCAAGCGTGCTTTAAAGACCGTTCGCCATTACAACTCATTTGCCAATCATCCTTTACGCAATCTTCTGCAGGCAGGCCAAACCGTAAATAGCAGCAGCAAAGATCACGCAAGACAAAAGGCTCGCCAAAACGCTTCTTATCAGCAGGCGGAAGTTCGATATGATCAGATCTTTGCCGCGTACGACAGCGCCTTCAGTATTTTTGCCAACGCCAAGAACGCTCATGAACAATTTGTTCTAAGTACGATCGACAGCTTGGGCCGCAAGGACAGCATTCAAGCCAAAGCCTTGATCCAGAACTATTTTGCCAACATCAATATTGTTAAACCAGCCTTTATCATTAAAGGTGATCAGCTGATCTTTATCAAAGACGGCGAGCAGATCCCAATGGTTCGCGTCAATGGCCAAGCCCTCAGCAAATCTTCTGCTCAGTGGTCAGGCAACATTTCTGATATCTCAAAGATCAACGATGATAAAAAGTATGGCAACTTTACCGGCTTATCAGTATATGACATCGTCAGGATGTCTAACGGCGCTGTGTCTATTGGCGCGCATGTCATCAACACACAAGCCATGGGCATCGAGAACCCTGCCGCGTTTAATCAGGTCCTCTTGTTCCAGGTCAGCGTTGATCCTAAGGAAGAGAATTGGGTATTTAATTTCGCGGGAGGCTCAAGCCAGAGATCGTTCTTTGAAGAGCAGTCCGGCAGCACAGAAGAAAATCCGATCGGCGAAAATGTTCGCAAACAACACTATCTGATGATCTCTAATATAGGCTTTAGCTCTAAGGATGGGTCTTTCTGCGGCGCTGTCGCGGGTGTGGCTCAATTCTCGCTGGATGAGAAAAACAATGTCATCGGCGTGGTCATGGATCTGGATTATGAGATATCCAGACGTTTTGTTGCCACGTTTAATGGCGGCTTTGCCTACGGCAAGAAAGAAACAGATTATACCATCAACGTGATCGATCCTCTCACGGGCAACAGCTACGGCTCTTATCCTTATGTTCTAAAGTCCGAAGACCAATTTAACTTCCAGAATTTCACAGTTCACTTTAAGCCGCTTCAGGGCGACAACGCCAACAAGCTTGTTTTTGACCTTTCCTTTATCAATGAAATTAAAGGTGTTAATGATGCTTGGGGTCAAGATCAAACAACAGCGCTTGCGGTTGGTGGCGGAACGACCTTAGGCCGTTTCCATTTTGAAGCAAAAACAACCATTACAGGAGAAAATCACCGTTACGGCGCTGTGGCTGGTGTCGCTTTAGATAAGGCCGGCACGTGCCACTTGAACGGCTTCTACAACTATATTGAAGGTGAGCAGGGCGCTGGCATCGGCTTTAACTGGGGTAATCATTTAAATGTCAGTGTTAAGACGAATTTCGATAAAGATCATCAACTTTCCGCGAACTTTGGGTACAAATTTGATAACGGCCTTGGCGCAGGCGCTCGCGTGATGCCCAGCAGCCAGAATTGGTTCGGCGCCGGCGTTTCTTATCCGATCCTCAATCTCTTCACCAAGAAAGCTCCTCAGGAGAGCAAGCTTGTCTCCCGGCCGTTCAGCGCGCGCGACGCTCAGATCGTCGGCGGCATCGTCAACGATACGATCAAACCCGCTGAAGGATCCAAGAGCAATATTTTCAATGTTGAACTGCCTCAGTCTGTCGCTGCTGACAACGTTGTCCGCCAAGACGGCGTCAACGGAACTGTTGTTTGGGGTTTGCCGCCATATCAGAGAACGGCTGAAGGATTACGCGGCAACGGCCTTCTTCACACCTTTGACGGTTTGATGCCGCAAGTTTTGAAGGGCAATATTTGGGACGGTAAACAAATCTGGACAATGAAAGGCATTACAGAGACTTTGATCGCGGACAGCCTTGGACATTTTAGACAGATGAACAACTTAGGGATCACCAAAAAAGCTGACGGTTATTATTTCAAGACAGCCAACGGCACTCTTCAAAAAATTAGCGATCCTGACGGCTCAGCCTTGGTCGTCCTTCAGAATGTTGATGAAAAGAACTATCGCGCAGACGTGGTTGGCGTTGTTGAGATCGGCCTTCGTTGGTTAGACTTAGAAGATGCTCTTCTTTCTGATCGTTTATATGTTGATCGCCAGAACAACTACTACATTGTTAATGATGCTGCTCAGGCCCAGGAGGGATGGGAGCTTGTGGTCATGTTCGTTGAAGGCAATGACACTATCAATGGCCTTCCTTGGATCCCTGTTCGCAAAAGTGAATATTCCCCAGCTAATATTCGCGCAACTCAGAAATCCGGTTCTGGTTATTGGTGGCAAGATAAGAACGGGGATAACCGTCAAGACCCTGTCAACGAGCCAACAGTACGCAAACCATGGAAGGTTACAGAGCGCAACAGTGAAGTTGAAGATCTTTTGATCAGAGGCTTTAAGCCGTATTATGAAGTTAAAATGATCGTTTCTGGGGAAAACAGGCGTATTTGGATGTCCGGAAGAGCTGTTGAAGATATTGATCAGACGTTCTACAGATCGCATCTTTTATTTATCGAGTACGATGCTTCCGCAAATGACGGCATCCGTCAGACATGGATCTCTTTGAGCGATCTCAATTCTGGAAGCAACCGTGCTTATTATCAGAAGAAGATCTATGAAGAAGGCGCTATCTTGCAACAGATGGCTAAGAGTGGAGAGCAAGTTGCTCCTATCCGTTATTATTACCCCAACCAAATCTTTTCTAAGAGCAATATTTTAGATCTTAAGACCAACGTGACCCATGCAATGAACGCTCAGCTTGGCCAGGGAAGCTCTCTGTACAAGGTCGCTCGCATTGGCGATTACCGTATTAAAACCGTGGATGGTAAGGTTCAGCGATTCATTCTTTATCGCAATACAAGCTTCAATGGCGCGATCGTTGGCTATACCGCAACTGATGCTTGGGGCAAGGTCGTGGCGGAGTTTATGATGAAGAACGGCAACATGATCAAGGCTATTGTGAGCTTGGGTGAAAAAGCCTCTATCTTGAGCCAGCAGATCCGCAGAGATTACGACCTTAAGGGTTTTGAAAAAGTTTCCCGTCTTTATGATCATTTTGATAACAAAGCCGCTGGAAATTATAATTTAAGCCACCAAGCAGGCTGGGCTGTGAATTGTGGAGAATACAATTTAAGGCTTTTAGATGGGCGGATCATTCCCTTTAATCTTATCAAACAGATTTCCATGAATGGTAGCTTGCAAAGAATGTTCGGTATCCAAAAAAATAATGAAGAGATCACGATCACTTGCGATGGTTCTGTTTTCCGTGTTGATCGCCAGAATGGCTCCGATTCTTATATCGTAAGTTTTGATGGTAATAAGACGTATACCGTAGAATACAAGACGGCTGAAGGCCAAACAGTTTCTTTCGCGAGCCTTCCTAATAATTGGTCTTCAACAATGCGCAATGTTTTTGCTCAAATTGCCAGAATACAACCACAGGCAAAGATTTACAATCCTGCTCAGCTAACTTGGCTAAGAGTAACGCGATTTGATAGCCAGCGTAATGAAGCTTTCCGCTATTATCATGCTTTTGCCGGCAACTTCAGTGAAGCATTAATTGAGCTCAACCATAGCCTTACAAAAGGATATGTGATCGTTAACATCGGACAAGGTTATGATCAGAGAGTCAACGATAGTACGGTGTATCATTGGCAAGGCCGTCAGATCTATTCATTTGAAATGACACCTAATGGATTAAAGGTCCTTTTGGAAAAATATGAAGCAGTTTCCGCACAGCAAAGCATTCTCGTTGACCTAAGAACGATCAACGATGGGAAGAAGGGTGCCATCGTTCGATGGACAAACAAGCCTAGATCAGATGATGCTTTTGGCGATGCTTTTTATCAAAGCATTATTCAAAATTATAAACAGAAAGAAGGATTTTTGCCGATCGACTTCAATCGTGTTTATGATGCCAGAACCCTTGTTGAAAGCCTTTCTAATATCTCGTGGGATGCCTATATCGAAGTCCGTCAGACCGCCGATGGATATGAACAAAGATTAACCTATGAAGCTGATCCTTTGACCGGAGAAAAGGCCAGATCAGGAAATCTTATCGGCCTTCAGATCGTTTTAGATAATGAGCAGTGCGGCGTTATCAACAGCGTTTACCGCGACATCTTGAATATTAACCTTCGCTACCATGAGCGATGGGCTGGCTTTGCTCCTGTTAAGCTTGATCGCTATGATAGGCGCTATGGCCACATTGTTGAATCCAAAGAGGGCATCTTTGTTTTGCCAGCAGATTTCCGCACCAATACAGAATTCTTTAAAAATATCACAGAAAAGAACTACAACTATCGTGTTGTGAATTCCTATGATCAGGATTATCAAATTTTAAAGAGCAGCATTGTTTATATTCGTCCTCAGGTCAATATGGAATGGGTGAAGGCTTGGGATTTAGTTGTTGAAGACGAGATCGCAGCCGGCAATATCCAAAAAGTCAACATTGCCATGTTATTGAAGCAAGGCGAGATCAGAGACGCCTTACAAAAAATCTATGCGCGACAGGGTGCTTATGGCGTTGATCTTTCAACAGTATTTATTCCATCAATCGTGACGACCATCGATGGCGTTGTGACAACTGATTACCGTATCCCTCATGATTATCAGGCAAGAAAGATCATCAGTGTTCGCGAAGAAGGCGGACGTATCTTAGAGATCATTGTTGCCAGTCAGTTTGATCCCAAAACAGGAGAGGTTATCAAATCATTCTCAGTAACGCCGAATTATAAGATCCGCGGTGTTTATGAGTCCTTGGAAGAGAACGCTGAGGATTATCGCCAAGGATTGGCTCAGCATACTGTCCAAGGCCTTATTGACAACGGCATCATGAAAGCATATAGCAAGAAGTCGAAAGAATTTTTGAATGTTCAGAATGCGAACATCTGGAACGATCTTGCCAGGATCGGTGTCGCGCCTAAAACGCGTCCGATCGTTGTTCGGTTCACGCCACGTTTACTTTTAACAGACAAAGACGGAACCACAGACTACACAACAAAAACAGGTCGTCCTACATATCAATATCTGCAGCCCAACGATGCTCGTGGTCGCTCGCTGGCTATCGCCTATCCAGATGGTAATTTAGAGCTTAATTTCTGGTGGATGGAAGCTGAAACAAAACATGTTACAAACGGCAACCAACACGAAGTTTATATGAGGCCTGGGATCCTTCCTGGCCACATGCTTATTGGTGAGGATGGTAAATTTAAAGCTTTTGAGATTTATAAAGGCGTTCGCCCTGAAGTCTCACAGAACAATGACATTAGCTGGCAAGACCAGCAAGAGAATGTCTTTGTTATGTCCCGAAGCGAAGACCAGCGCTTTGTTTTGACTGTTACGACACCTGGTAAAGATACTATTTCAATGAAGGGCAATGAATATCATGTTCTCGGTGAACCTTATCGTCGCGAGATCGTTTTCTCAGCCGCTGGACAGCTCTTAGCTGAAAAATATTCCTTTATGCGCATGCAAGTTATGAAGGAAAACTTTGGCGTTGCCGTCAAGGATGTTGAAACAACCCTTTACGACATCACGTCTAATTATCGTAAACCGGTCGTTTCTTTCTTGGATGACGGAACGATCACAAAAGATTACTTGAAGATCGTATTTAGCATTGAAGAGAAGAACGGCATTTATTATCAGAGGACAATAGTCCTTGTCAATGAAACTGAAGGATTGGATGTGTCTAAGATCAATCTTCAAGAATATTCTTATCTTGATGGCAAGATGGTGAACAAGGAACGCCCGAGCTTATTCATGTCTTGGCTCGAGAAAGCTGCTGCTTGGCGTAATATTGGTCTAGTTTTATTTGGCTATATTTTTGGAACGTTGGCCTTAGGCAAGATACTGGCCTGGATCGGGCAAGCTATGAGAGCCCGCCGTTCACGCCGCCAAGGCTTAGATGAAGTAGTTCTACAGCTTTCAAAAGAAACAATTCAGAAGATCTTAGATGAAGTACAGGCTTATTCAGATTATGGCTTCCAGATCGGTGTTGTTAAGGTTGTGAAAGAGCAGCTAGTTGCCTTATTGAATCGCAGACTAAGCGCTGGCGAGAAATTAAGCGACATCACAACTGAATATTTCTCTCGATTTAAGAATGTTTGGTTTACGCCTGTGATGAAGAAAGTTTTAAGCGCAGAGGAGTTCAAGATTTGGATCGAAAGAATTGATCAGTTCGGTGTCCATGAGATCTATATCTATATGCTCACAAACACAGCTGGCGGCAAGCTGGCGAACGTTACCGCATCTGTTGATTTCTTTAATTTCTATAGAGGGGTTAAGCTTCTTCGAAGCGGGGATGATCATTTTGGCGCCAGCATTGAACAGGATGTTTCAATGTGGGATAAGATCATTCTTCTTCATGGCGCTGGCAGCGATAAGTACCAAAAGATCCATCACGATGATATCGAAGGATACTTCTGGACGCCAGGATTTATTACATTTTATGAGAATGGCGGAAGAGATCAGATCTGGAACTTGCTGACCGATGACGAAAAGAATAGCTATGAGATTGATCCACCGGCTAAGGGGGGTAGAAAAGGAATATTAACGGTCGACAATATTCTACGCAAGGTTTATCCAGATATTAAAACTTCCAAGTGGGGCATTTTAGGCTGGATCCGCGTTAATATCAGTTTCAATAGAATTTTGGCTGTTGTACTTGGCGTTTCAGCTTTGTCTTCCTTGGGATTGATCTTTGCGCCGGCAACAATGAGCTTTACGGCTGTCACAGGTCCTTTTGCTATTATTGCAGGTACCGTAGCCATTATTGGCATCGCTTATGGCGTTATGGTATGGGTTGATAAGAAAAATCAGCAAAAGCTTCAGACAAAGGATGTTTACGGCGAATCCGTTTCCCCAGACACATGGGCTAAGAACAATCCTGTTAAAGGCACAGCTACCCGCAAGGCAAGAGCTACTGTTGTTATGGTCGTTACGCTCTTGATGAAGCTGGGAGCTGACTTTATCACTTGGCATTGGCTTTCTGGAGCCTTAAATATTATTCATGGAAGCACATGGATTACAGCGTATGGCGCTATGTTTGGAGGCCCATACATTCTTTTAGCTGTCGTTGTATCGTTGTTCTTCCTTATTTTCTTCCTTGATATCTTTGCTTGCTACTATATTGTTGAAGGCGCCTTGGGCCACTGGATCGCAAAATTTGAAGGGGTCAATCGCGTTAACGCGTGGAATAATCGCTCCTGGAAGAGTATTTCCGGATTTTTCTTTAGCACAGTAAGTTTTCTTGGTATCGTTTCTTTGATCCCAGGCGTTAACGTGGTCACTGGCATTGCTGTTGCTGTAAGTATTCCAAAGTTTTGGGCTTTCTTGGCAACAGGAGCTGCCATAACTTTATTTGTGTTAGTTATCGATGCTGCGCTAAAGGCCTTTGGCGCTGAAAGGATCATGGGTGAGAGTGTTAGAGGAAGCTTCAAGAGAGCTTCTCAATATTTCGCTGAAAAGATCCTCCCAGCCTCCATTGTAGGCGTTGATGGCCAGCGTCGCCCGATGACAAAGACCGAGAAGCTTATCGCTTGGGCTAAAGCATGGAACATGATCATTGCTCAATACCGCGAAGATGATCTGATCTCGGATGATGAAAAAAGCGCTTTAAGCTATACAATTGCAAACATTCAAGAAAATGATTTCTTAGCCGGAAATATCACTAAGGATCCTGATTTAAGCGTTGTCCCTGAAGATGAGCGTGTTCGCGCAAGGATCCAGTTCTTTGTTTCTACGCTTTTCATGAAAATGGAAAACATGCCAGTCTGGGAAAAAATGTATTTATTCAGCGTTGTCACACCTCTTTATGAAGAGCCGATCATGTATCCGTTTGCCGACAAAACTTTTGGTGAATACGATGCGATCAATCAGAAGTATAAATCCGGACATACGCTTTTAACCTATCTTATTCATCGTCATTTACAGCAATGGATCAATTTTGTTGAGCGCTTAGCACGTTCCGGCAAGTATAGCGAAAAAGATATTAGTAAGCTTTACGATTTAAAGCAGAACGAAAGATTAGAGATCACCAATGAAGATCTGATCACTGAAGTTCGTCTATGGGTATCTTATAGATTGCAGCCTTTAGCTCGCACCGTTCGCGGCGTCATGAATTATCGTCAAGTTTATACCTTCTGGGCTAAGGTCAACTATCCAACACCTCAAAGCCTCCAGCAGCCGACAGCTGAGCAATACAACGAAGAGATCGAGAAGATGGTTGATGATAAGTTTGAATATATTGTTGGCCATCAGCCTTATGGCAACTTAGTCGGTAAAGAGGGCGATAAGGAAACAATGCTAGTCCAAGACATTCACTATATGTTAAAGAAGTATCGCGGCATGAAGGTTGCTTATCTTGGTAATAGCGATGTCAAAACTGGCACGCCTTATCGCGGCGTTCTATTGCAATATCGTAAAGGTCCTAAACAGCAAGGGGAGAAGGTTGTTCAGGAGTTTGAAGGCGGTCGCATTGTTGAGATCCATTGTATTAATCTTTCTTCGCATTTTGCCGCAGGCCAAGGTAAGCCATTTAACCAGAATAACATCTTTAAGTTTGTTCGTGGCGAGATCGTTCAGATGATGGATATGAATCAGGACTTTTATCTTGAAGAGGCGTTCAAAGCCCCGAACCTTATGGAGGAATTCAAGAAAGAATCTCGCTTGGCCATTGCAGGGTTCCCCGAAGACGTTATCACGGACGTGACAACGCCTGCCGGCCAGGTCCATGCTTTCGGTGACCATACGTTTGTCACTTTAGTTCAGAGAACATTGAATTTTATGGGTATTCGTTATCATTATGGCCATCCGGATTTTGTTCGCGCTCAATCCTTCAGGCAGCTTGGTCTTTTGAGCGCTCCTTGGGTCAACGAAGATATTTTCGGGGCTTATAAAGGCACTATGTATGGCGAAAAGATTATCAACAAAGAAATTCTTCAGGCGGCTAAAGCTCGTGAAACGGTCTTTATTGGCTTAGTGGGTATTTCCGATAAATTTGGTGCTGGCGCAGGCGAGCAGGCCGTAAGCCAGATCGTATATCGTCACAATCGCTCTAAAGTAGTTGGTTTTTCCAGATCTTTCATGCATTATGTCGCATCGATCGGTTACTACTTAAGAAAGCCTGCCATTGTCCTTCAGAACAATTTATATCTTTTAACCGTCGTTCTTTTTGGTATGAGCTTGTTCATGACTTTCCCTGACGAACTTATTTTTGGTCTTTTGGGCCTTATTCTTTCGCAAGCGATCACCTTTACAGGTTTCTTCCAGTTGGTGCTTGAGAACAGATTGAGCAAGGCGATCCGCAAATTCTTGATCATTTTCCCCAAGGCCGCTGTTTCTTATATGTCCTTAGTTTATACAGCGTTCTCTGTAGGTATGAAAAAAGCAATGAAGAATAATGGTGATTATGTAAAAACAGGGCGTCGACCTGGCCGAGAACATATGGCGCCGTTTAAGCCTTTGTCAGCAATTGAACTTTTTGATCAGGATGGAAATCCAACAACAGAAACAAAAGAAGAAATCCAAGGACAAAGAATTGGCGATGCAAGTGATCTTTATGCGCAAATTAATTTGCCGGGCTTCCAGTGGGTGATCATCGCTGTCTTTACTATTGCTGGCGGCATCTTCTTGTGGCAAAGCCCTTCAATGATTTGGTCTTTATTCCCGATTGGTATGATCGTTTGCGCTTTGTTTGCTCCGTTCATTTTGAATGCCGGTTCGTTACCGTTTACTACTGGTGTAAGATCCTGGATTCATCAGCATAGCGCTGATTGGAAAGACTTCCTTAAGAAGATTCACGAACAATATCTTGAGGAAGTTAGCATTATGAAGCTTAAGAAGAAAACAAATTTTTACATTGAGAAAAAAATAAAAGACGTTGGTAAGAAAGCAAAAGATGATTTAAAGAAGGGAATCCAAGGAGAAAAAGAAGAAGCCCAGGCAAAGAAAGCATTGCAAGATTATCAAGATGCTCAACAGGCAAGAAAGCAGGCGCTCGGAAAAATTAAAGTTTGGCAAGGAGCTCTTGCTTGGCTTGTCGTCACGACTATTGGCATCTTAACCGTTGTTTTTGCCGGAGGAAAAGTCTTCATCATCTTAGCCGCAACACTTTTGCTCTATACACTTTCTACGTTTGTCACCGGAACCAAAAGCATAGAAACATATTTAGCTGGTAAAAAGAAGTTTCCTTCTGTTGATCAAGATAAAAATCCTTTTTATGCAAAAATTATTAAAGCACGTATTGTCATATATCAATGGGTTATCAAAAACCATATTTTTAAAACTATTTTAAAAACACGAATTTCGATATCTAAATGGATTATCAAGGTCAGAGAACTCTTTAATTTTTATGTTTCTGGAACAGCTATTATGATAACGCTAACCATCGTCGGTTTTATAAGCATCATTTTTGCTGCCCCTTATTGTATGATTGTAGGCTTAAAGAAAACCCGAATTTTAAAGAAAGGCTTTAATCCAAAGAATCGCGGAGCAGCTAACGAGAATTCTTCAAATGATCCCCGTAACAGCCCCCGCAACAACCCGCCGGTCAACGAAAATAAGAAAGCCGTTTATGAAGAAGAAACAGAAAAAGCCGCTACTGAAAAAGCTGAGCAAGATAGAATTGCTGAAGCTGCCCATATCGCCCAAGAGAACCGCAAAGCCCAAGAAGCCGAAGCTGCTCGCCTTGCTCAAGAAAAGGCAGATCAAGAAAAAGCCGCTCAAGCTGAAGCCGCCCGCGTGAACGGCCTTCTCGCTCAGATCAAGAATTTTATTCAATCCAGCGAAGTTACGGATGCCTTAATGAGCGATGCCGATCAGCGCGTTAGCGAGGCTGCTTCGCTTAAGAAGCAAGAGTTAAGAAATGCTGAGGCTCAGGCTGAAAAAGAAGCTGCTGAAGCCGCCCGCCTTGCTGATGAAAAGGCCGCTCAAGAAAAGGCAGATCAAGAAAAAGCCGCTCAAGCCGAAGCCGCCCGCCTTGCTGAAGAAAAAGCTGAAGCTGATCGTATCGCTGGTGAGAAAGCGGGCCAAGAAGACACAGAAACGACTCTTAACGCCCAGCAAGCCGAAGCTGATGACCGCATCGCTGAAAATAAACTTAAAGCCAATAAAGCCATAGATTCTCTTCAAAAATTGATCGATCAATATAACAATCTGATCGAGAAGTTTCGCGCTGGCAATGATCTTGCGACCGCGCAGAAATATGAACAGCTAAGAGATCAAGTTCAGGGAAAGATAGAAAAAATACGCAATGAAAATAACGGCACACTATCTTCCGCCCTTAAAGCAAATAACAGCTCAAGCTCTTCTTCGGTCAGATCGTGGAAAAATATCTTCAACAGAAATAAGATTTCTGCGCAAGATCCCGCAGAGCAGTCGACAGATAGATCAGCCGAAGACTCTATCCAAGTTCCTGAATTTAACGAAAATGGACCTGTCAAGGTAACGCCAGAAGCAGAGGAATTGGAAGACCTGATCAGATCATTAGTTGATCAATATAAGAACTATCTTGCCATTGTCGAAGATGTTAAGGCTCGCCTGCCGCAATTAGAGGCTTTGAGAGTTTTGTTGACCGAAACGACAAAGCAAGTGGAAGAGACCCAAGAACTTGCGATGGGCAATGAAGATCCTGAAACGATATCAGCGATCTCAGAGGCAGTTCTTGAGATGATCAGCACGACCGAGACCTTAAGAGCGGATCTTACAAATTTCGAAAATGAAATTGTTACTTTAAAAGAGCAGGCTGGCCAGCGATTGAACGCAATGGGCGACCTGTACGAAGACATCGCGCAAAAACAAAGATTTTATCAAGAGAAGAAAGAACAAGCTTCTCGCGCGCAGCAAAAAGCCCAAGATGCTCTGCGTAAGGCTCATGATGAATATAACACTGCCAACAACAGCCAGCAGACAGCCATAAGTCTTGTAGGCGAAAAAGAAGCTGCCGCAACAAAAGCCCAGGAAGCGATCAACGTTCTATTGCAGAGCATTCAGACAGCCAAAGAATGGCTCGATCCTTTGAAAGAAGAACTCCGATCCCTTGAGCAAAGAATACGTGACGAAAAAGCATTAGAAGCTGGTCGTCGAAGCCAGAGGGAAACCTTCGAAAATAGGGCTGATCATCTAGAAAATAAAAAGAATGTATTGCAAGCAGAATTAGATGCGATCGACCAGCAGCTTAACGATGTTTTGAGATCTTTATCTGAAGCGCGTGCGAAAGAGGCGGAAGCGTTGCTTCTGATGACCACGAAAGAGGCTGAAGAAAACGACGCCCGTTTAGCCGCAAAGGCCGCGCAAGCATCTTGCAAAAAAGCCAAAGAAGAAGCTTTAGCGCAAAGACGTAGCGAAGAATTAGCCCGCACTCTTGCCCAAGATGCTGAGATCCAGGCTCAAGGATTTGAAGAAAATGAAAATGATGCCAGAAGCATAGCAGAAGCTAATGAACAAAAAGCTGAAAGCACCTCCAGCGACTATCGATCCGTACAAAAACTTGCCTCTGACAAAGAAAGCGCAATGTTGCGCGAACAAGCTGATGAGCAAGAAGCTACGCGAAAAGTTTATGATCTGACAGAGCAAAAGCTTCAGCTGGAAAAACAGGCGCAACAAGCACAAGCAATTATTGCTCAAAAAGAACGCGAAGCTAAGGCCTATCGGACAAAAGAGCAGAACCATAGAATGCTCGCGGAGCAGAAAGAAAAAGATATAGAACAGCAAGAAAAGATCAAGCAAGAAGCTCGCGAGCGGATGATCAAAGAAGGTTTGCAGGCAAGATCTGCCTCTTTATGGGAGCAGCATGAAGAGATCAGGAAGCTTCTTGCTTCTGCTGAAAACGATAAAGGAACGCTGCAAAGAACAATCGACGACAATGTTTTGTCTATCGGTAAGCTTAAAGAAGAGCAAGCAAAGAATAAAGAGAGGCTATCTGATGTTTTGCAAGAGATAGAAGCTGTTCGCTCTAAGATCCAAGAAAGCCGGAAAAAGATCTATGATGCCAACAATGGCTATGGGGCTTCTTTAAAAGAAAGAAATTCACAGGCCGTTGCTTCAGAAAGCGGCATGGACGAGTTGTTGTTCTCGCAAAGAACCCTTTTAACCGAGAAACAACATTTAGAGGAGAGGGACACAGAAATTAGCCGAGCGCTTGGAGGCTTGCAAAATAGTCTAACAAAGCATCGCATTGCTGTTGTCTCGCTTAATAAGAAAATTGTTGAAAATAGCCCGAAATTTAGGCGCATACGAAAAGAAGCAGAAAGCGTAGATCAGCTGATAACAGACCTGCAGAGCGCGATAGAAAGGGCCAATGCCGCCAGCACAGAATATGTTCTTGCTGCTCAGAAAGAACGCAGGCAGGAAGACGAAAATCGTCAGTTGGCAATAGGGATTGAAATAGAAATAAAGAATGCAAAGTCTTCTAAAGACCAGGCAAAAAAGATGATCGAAGACCTGGAACAGCAGATCCTTGGCAAGAAGGCCGCGCAAGAAACAGCAAAGAGCAGATTCTTTGAGCTAAAAAGCTCTTTTGGATCTTTGCAAGCACGTGCTCGCGCCTTGGGCGAAGAGAATAAGGGCGCGTCTGAGAAGGCGAAGGCCGCGCGCGATCAGGAAAAGCTATTTTGTCAGAAAAAAGAAGAATCTTTGCATGTGGCCCGCCTAAAGCGTCAAGAGGAGCAAGAAGCTCGTCAGGAAGCGGAAGAGCAAGAAGCGCTTTCCCACAAGAAAACACAAGAGCACAATCTGTTTTTAGCTAAAGCTCGGGAAGCAAAGGAGATCTCTCAGCAGCAAGCCCAGATCGTGGAGGCGCAGCAAAAGAGGATCCTTGAGCTTGAGATCCTTCAGCAGCAGTTCAGCGAGAGCTCTTCTAAGAAGCGTTCTCAGGTAGGACGGCTAGCGCAGATCCTCAATCTTTTATTCAAGGAGATCAACGAAAAGATCCTCAACGAGGAGAATCTGAGACAATCTTGGCAAGAATATGAGCAACAATACAATACACAGCAGACTGTTTACGCGTCTACGTCAAAAGAGAAATTTGACGCTGAACAAGAAGTCCTTAAGCAACAAAACATCCTTCAGCTATCACAGCAAGAGAAGATAAGGCAGGAAACGATCGCTTATGAGGCTCAGCAAATAGCCGAACGATCACAGACAGAAATAGATCATCTGAGCGCAAAGATCTTGCGCGCCCAACAGGATGAGATCCGCTTTGGGCAGGTCATGATCGACATAGAAAGGCTGCATACGGAAACGACACGCCAATGGCTTGCAAAGATCTCCGATGAGATCAAAAAAGACCGATCACAAGGCCAAGGCGCTTCGCCGATATCTGAGCCTTTCATTCCCGTGCCGTCGATAACACCAGCGTCTTCGATCTTGTTGCCGAGTATTTTAATGCCAACATTTATAGTGATCCCAGGCTTTTTAAGCCGTTCGTACCCATCCAATAGGGGCCAAGGCGTTTTAAGTAATGATGCTATTCGCGCTTGGCTTGCCGAAAAGATTTCTGCACCAACAAAAGCTGTCAAAGAGAACCAGGGGTTGGTGTTCGGAAAGCCGTTGTCGCAATCGACAACGGCTTTCTCTTTGCTTCGCCCCAGGGAAAATTTGGTCAGGGATGAGATTTCTTCACAAACAGGCCGCTGTCAGAATCTTCCTACCGTGGCAGGAAGCAAGATTTCTTCAACAGCGGCCTTTGCTTTGATCGATAAGTCGTCGAAGGCTGACCTTCTTTCCGTGGCTGGAACGGGCACCGATGTGGCGACTTTAAATTTTGCTAACAGGCCGTTATTAGAAACATCTTCTTTCCGTGGTCCCGCTCCTCTCATTCAAAATTTTGTTTATCAAGGAAAAGGAAGCGGTATCCAGATTTCCTCTCGAAATAAATTTAAGGGGAATCTGGTCTGGAACCGGGTTTCGAGCACGGCCTGTTCTTTATTTTTCAGTGGTTTCAATTCGACTTCTAAATTTTTCTCACAAAACAGGCCGGCGCTTAATCCTTACCGTGGCAGGGAAGATTTTAATGCACCGGCTTCTGTTTCTTGTTCATTGATAAATATTTTAAGAACGGTCTCGATCTGTTTCTTGGCCGCCGCTATCTTGACTTTTGCATCTTGCAAGAAAGAGGAAGAAGACCTGATCAGCCAAGGCATTTGGCCGGTCAGCGTGACGACCCAGAATAACCAGATCTATGTTGATGGCACGCAGTTTCGGATCAAGGGCCTCACAGCAGACCAAAAACTCTTGACCATGGATGACCTCGCGCAGATCAAAAAGCTTGGCAATGACATTACCTTGCGCGTTTATCTGCCTGTTGTGAACAAAGAACTTTTAGCAAAAGCTGCCCAAGAGAATATTAAGCTTATTATCGTTATTCCTTATGATATTAAAGCCGGATCTGTTTACGCTCTTAAAGACGGTTTTTATGCGGCTTATATCGAAGACTATAAAAAATACGCTGCTATTTTAATGTACGAACTTGGCAACGAATATAATCTCCACCCTGAATGGTTCAACGGTGACATCAATGTTTGGTACGCAGCCGCGGAAGAGGCTGCTCAAGTGATCAAATCGATCGATCCATCTCGTCCAGTCTCGATGTCTTTTGGCGGTTGGGCTCCAACCCCTGATATTATCGCCCAATGTCCTTCTGTTGACGTCTGGAGCTTAAACGTTTATCAAGGCTTAAGCTTAAGCGGTGTTTATTCCGCTTGGCAATCCTTAGGCGTCAACAAGCCGATGTATGTCGGTGAAACAGGCGCGGATTCTTGGAATGCTACAACAAATCAAGAAGATGAGGCTGCACAGGCGTATGCCGCTAAAACGCTTTGGCAGGAATATGCGCAGTCCTACACAAATGTTTGCGCTGGCATAACCTTCATGACCTTGCAAGACAATCCTACCTTAACTCAAAGCCTTCCGTTGTCTGTTTATCCGGATAACACGGCCAATGAATGGGCATGGGGCTGGCTCAGATCTAACGGAACACCCAAAGCTGTTGTCGATACCATGGCCAATGTGTGGGCGGGGAATGGCGGTAAGAAAAATATAAAAATTAAGCTGGCCCCCAACGAGAAGATTGAAAAAAAGAACAGCAATAAAAAAGTATCGTCCGCTATTATTTTAGATATTTATGATCCAGGCTTGCTGCTTTTGACAGTTGTTTTTTGGGGGGGTGCTATTATTTTTGTCATTTACCACATATTGAAGTTTATTGCGAGCACTATACAAGAAGTCGTAAGAACGCGTCAAAACAAAAGATCGCAAGCAAATCAGCAAGGAAAAGATGAGCTAAAAGAGATCTTTTTGTCAGCTTTAAGGGATGTTGACGAGGGTAAAGGAAGCGGAGAAGTTAAAGAAGCTTTTATTCGTAATCGTCAACAGTTAAACCAATTATTTGCCGAAAACAGCATTATTTATCGTGAGCACACCTGGGGGACGATGATGGTTACCCCAGATGGCGTATACAATAATGAATATGATTTCCCACAAAGATACTCTAACACAAAAGAGCGAGAGGAGCTCGTAGGCAGCAAGAATATTGAAGATTTTGGTTATCAAGATTCCTTTTTAGGGGACGAGAAAGCTGGTATAGAGATCACGTATCGACTATCTCGTAAAATAAACACTGCGAAGCTGAAAGATTTCTTTCTTCAGTTTACTCGGGAAGCGGCGATAATATTTTCCTATATTCCCGGAGAACCTTCTGAAGCCGTTTTTTCTTTTCAGCTTCTTTTAGACGAAGCTCTTGTAAAAGCTGCGGAAATCTACCAGCAAGGTTTTCATTTCAAAATTGATATAGACGAGGCAACAGAGGAGAGAGGAAGATATCATTCTTGTACAGATGCAAATAGTAATCATTGCTGTGGTGAACCTTATGCTTCAGGATGCCCAGGATCAGGATATTGGGTTGTTACGGGGATCTCCACTCGTGTTACTAAAAACGGCGAGATACATAAGACAAAAAAGACCTCTTCTTCAACCCTTAGCCAGCGCAAAGCCCAAGAGATATTATTCTCCTTTTTAGCGCAGGAAGACCAGCTTCCTTCTGATCCGGCTGACTTGTTGTTATTGTTAGGCAACAGCCGCTTGGAAACAGTTGAATTAGCTGCATATATATACAATCAAGGATTAGCTAGAAATATATTTGTTACCGGCGGCATTGGAAGGGAAACACCATTTCTCGTTAACAACATCAAACGATCTGGAAGATATTTAGTCCAGTCGAACCAGCCTGAGGCGTACATATTTAAGGATGTTCTTGTCGCCAATGGGGTCCCAGAAGGCGCTATTTTTGTAGAAGACCTATCAACTAATTCAAAAGAAAATATTATTTATAGCAAAGAGATCATTGAGGATCGAAATATTGCGCATGATGTTGTTATTCTGGTCCAGCATCCTTTGATCCAGAAAAGAGCGGTGGCCACATTCAAACGCTGGATGAGCGATGATGTTGTCATAAGCCGTACGCCTTCCTGGAGAAACATTTGGAATAGACTGACAACAGAAGAGCAACGAGATTTCACAAAGATGGCTTTAGGAGAAATTGATCGACTTCAAAAATATGGTCCCAAGGGCTTTGGCGATATTGCTTATGTCAAGATCCCTTCCCGGGTATCGGAAGCATATTCTATTTTAAAAGGAAAGATTTCTTCATCTATTTCTTCTTTTCGTTTTTATTTTAAGTTATCTCTGCTTGTCTTAAGTCTGGGCCTTTTTACTGCCTGTTCTTCTCGCGATCAGAACGAGAAGAACAATCAGGCGGAACAATCGGTACGCCAGTGCCCACAGATGAAAGTCGAAGACAGGGCAAAGCTTTCCGATATTCTTGAGCGCGCAGGGTATTCTGGCGCGGCTAAGGATCAGCTGATTAATGAGTTTGCAATACTTTTCCAAGAGATCAACTTTGAGCGCTTCCAGAAAGAATTACAAACCGAAGATCCTGAAGATCTGGAAAAAGCCATCAACGAACTTATCAGCGTTCTTAAGGGAAAAGGATATTTAGACACTTCCAATCCCAAGACATTGCTGAAGCTTTTAGTCAACGGTCTTAATCCAAGAGGCGAAGATGTTTTTAAATTGTTGGACGAGTCTAGCTTGAGCAACGAAGTCAAGACTTTAGAAAAAGAAATCCTTGTTGCTTGTTCTGCTCAATCCCAATTAGCATATATTCTTCTGCGCTTAGCTGATATATCTGCAATTGGAATTCTTTCAGATAATCCACATCTTTCAAAAGCCGGGCATGCTTATGTCATTATAGAAACAAGGAGCGGACGGTTTATTTTTGTAGATTTTGTAAATAGATTTGCTCGAATTATAAATCTTTTTAAGTTTTATCAAAAAGAAGGAGAATTTTGGGTAATAAAATTACAATATAGGTTAAATAAAGATGCATTACCTAAAAAGTCGCCAGACCTGAAGAGCTCCATAGACATAGAACTCCTTAATCAGCTTTCTTATTACTTTCTTATTTCATCAAAAGATAAAGGAGATTTTATTACTTCTGGCATCTTAGTTAATATCGCATCTACTTATTCTAAATTAGTTAGATATCATGAAGCAATGCAACTTTGTAAAGAAGCCATTAGACTTAATCCGAACAATGCCGTGGCATTTTATAATTTAGGTGTTTTTTATGCTAAATTAAATCAATCTCATAAAGCAATTCAAGCTTATGAAGAAGCCATTAGGCTTAATCCGAACAATGCCGATGTTTATTATAATCTCGGTGTTACATATGACAATTTAAGCCAATATAGCGAAGCAATTCAAGCATATAAAGAAGCCATTAGGTTTAATCAGAATTATGCTGAGGCTTATTCTAATTTAGGCGTTACGTATTGTGCTTTAATGCGACACTTTGATGCAGTTCGAGCATTGGAAAAAGCGATTAGACTTGATCCAAGCCTTGCCGAGGCTTATCTTAATTTGGGTAGTGCGTATTATCTGGCGGGAAACGAAAACAAAGCATTAGAAAGCTGGGAAAAAGCTGTGCAGTTAGACGGTACGTTTTTGAATCTGCTTCCTGCGAATATTAAAGCTAAAATTCTTCAAAAAGGCAGTTCAAGCGTTCAGGCATGCTTAAAGAAACTCGCGCTTAAAGGCCTCTTTTTAGCTATGGGAATAGGTCTTTTCTTTTCATGCAAGAAAGACAATATTGTGGAGCCTATCGATCCATCTCCGGCACAGGATACAGTTCCTGCTTATCTGCTCAATGAGCGCATAGGTTTTGTTGAGACCGGCTCAATCGATGGGGGTATGTTGTGGCTTAAAGATATGAAGGGCACAAATACAGCTCTATTAAGTGATGGGGTTTGGAGTGATGTCAAGTGGGCGCCTTGCGGCGATAAGGCTGTTTTTTCTATTCGAGAGAACGGGCAATATTTTATGAAAGTTGTTGATACCCTTGGCACGATTAGAATTAAGATGACAGATGGGGCAGCCAATTATGACGCTCAATGGCTAAGTGATACAACAGTGCTTTATACAAATAATTTTGATGGTATTTATAAGCTTAACGTGAATACAGGCATTTCAGAAGTTCTTTTTAAAACAAACGGTTATGTGCTGGACCATAATCCTGCAGTTCACGGAAACAAGCTTGCGTTTATTGAGCATTATTATGAAACATTCTTTTCTTTGAGGCTAAAAGATATAGACGGAACAAATAACTTTGCAACATTATTCAAAGGGAATTCTGCATTTAACGAGCATATGGGCTTAGTCTGGACGCCAGACGGTAGGAAGCTCATATTTTTCTCGCAGGTGAACGGTGGCCTTATTTATGTTTACGATGTTTTTGTTCGGTCAATGGATACTATCAGCCTTCAAGATCTCGGAATACCAATGTATATGAGGATGCTTCTTTCTCCAGACGGCCAGAAGATTGCTATTGGCGGGCATTATGTAGTAAATATTGATGGGACTGGGTTTTCCCAGATGAACGAAAATATATATCAGCCGCTTGCCTATGCGTGGTCATGGGATAGTCAATATATCATTGCTTCTCCATGGAACCAGGATGTTTATATTTATAGCGTTGATGGATCAAAGGGATACACTGTTAAAGACGTTACGCGGAAGCCGTATTTTATTAATGGAATATCATGGCGTCCTCAAGGAGATAAAAAGGGCGTGATTGTTGGCGGCAAGGCCAATTCTCCGATCGGTTCTCGTCAGGACATTCCAAGCCTTCCTTTGATGGACAGATCTATCAGTAGTCCTATGAATTTATTGCCGACCATGCCGGTCTTTGCGCCGATGATGTTCGTCGCCGGCGCTGTGCCGGGTGCAAGGTTTGTGCTGACAGCTTTGGCAGTCTTAACGATTATTACGATCTTAGGAAAGTGGTTTGCTAAGCGAATTAGTGCGTCTAACGCTGATCAGCAAGCATCAACTTTGGTTTTGTTCTTTGAAAAAATGAAGTTGATGTCAGGTCTTTCGGTTGAAATGAAAGAAGAAAAAGACCTGAATAACTTTGCGGCATTTTCCAACAGGCCGCTGCCCAATCTTCCTTCCGTGGCAGGAATTAGATATGTGGCAGCGGCTGCTTTCTTTTCTTACCGCAGTCCCGCTTTCCTAAGTAAGAATAAAGGAAGCGTTACGACTGTCTTCGCCAATCGTCCCGTTTCCCTTAAAGAAAATCAAGGAAACGGTATCCAGATTTCCATTAAAAATCGATTCAAAGTGAATCTAGTCAGGATGAAAGATTTGGCACCGACCTTTGTTCTTTTTCCCCAAGCCTCTTCCTCAGCGTTAAAAAATGATTTTGATATGCATATTTATTCTATGCTTAACGTGATTCCTTCGGTTTCTGCGCAAGGATGGTCTTTCGGGGTAAAAGAATTTTCAAAAATTTTAGCCAACGCAGACATCCGCTATTCAATTGAGGTTGGAAGCTTTGTTAAAGGATTTCCTAAATCTATCGCACGAACACTACACTTAAAGTTTCTCGATTCAAGTATTAAAGGATCGCCATTGTTGAATTTAGCGAGCGCCGAAACTCGACAGAAAGCCGAAGATGGTACGCTTCATCTATATGATGTTGTTAAAAAAGTTAGACCGCAGATCATATCTTTCCATCTCGGATTTTCAGTAGAAGCGGTCGTTGTGAATTCTAAAACAAGAGATTTTGAACCAGCGTCAAATACTTTCAGCGCGATGACGCAAAGCGAGGTTTTTGATAGCATTGCTGCGACAACACGCGCCATTTTCGAAGCCTTGAAAAATTTAGGATATAAGAAAAATGATCTTCTTTTAGAAAATCTTGTTTATTCTGAAAATGGCGCGTTTGAACATGTTTGCAATCCATATTTTATCCGTTCTGTTTGGCAGGAAACAGAATATGGAGCGCTGGTCGATTTCGGTCACGCCTTTGTCAGTGCTAAGCTACTCGGTTACGATCCAAAAGATTACATTAAGATTATTATTAATAAAGATAATATTTCCCATCTTCGGGAGGTCCACATCGCTGTTCCAGGTTATGACCAAGGAAAAAAGCAATGGAGAGATCAGCACAATTGTTTCTCCAGCGATACCGGGAGCGAAGCCAACCAAGCGCTAAGATCCATGCTTTATTATATCTTAGACCTTAGAAGAGTAGAGAGCGTGTCCGAGCCTTTGATTGTTAATTTTGAGACAGGAGAGGAAAGCGCGACCAGAGAACTTGATGCTTTAAATAGCTATTTGTGCGAAGTTTCTTCAAGCGTGTTATCTTTTTTTAGAAATTGGCGGGAAATACGTAAGGAAAAAAGAACGATAGAAGCCATTCAATTTATCAACAGTTTTGATGAAAAGGATGACAACAATATATATATAAGTGAAAATTTAATAATGAATGATGTTTATGATAGGTATGTTAAGACAGGCGTAAATTTTTCACAGTTTATGGAATATGCTGCATTTCTTGCGGCGACCAAAGATCATCGAAGATTCAAAATTCTTCCAAAGCTAAGAGAAGTATTTTTAAAGCTACCCTCTAAGGTTACCAGAAGCTCCCTCTACAATGGTGATACCTTTGTAGGCATAACATCCGGTTCTTGTTTTGAGAGTGACGAGCTTTTAAAGATAATAAATGACATAGAAAGCTCCTTAAGAGAAAGAAATTCTTCGGCAACAGCTATTTCCTCCCCAAGCCGATACAATCCTCATAAAAGTTTTGGGTATCGTCCGCAGAGCTGGAATGAGGAAAAAGGTTTTGAGTATCAGCCAAGAAGAAAATATTCTTATCCCATCAGAGAGCGCTCTTCCAAAGGCTCCGAAAACGACCAAGAAAAAGAGAGCGAAGCATCTTCTGAGCAAGAGAATGATCCGCAAACGTCTGAAAACAAAGAGCAGCAAGCAACCAGCGAGAGTTCTTCGAACGTCAAGCTTGTAAAAAGAATAGAAGCGGTCGTTCCGCGGCTGGAAAAGTACGCCTTTACCTATATTAAAAGCTGCTATTTGTATGATCATAACGCTCATAGCAAGCTCTCCAGGGTGCATCCCGCGGCTATTTATCTTCCTTTAGTTTTCTTTTTAGAAGGAGGATGTTCATCCTACCCGCATGTAGAAGAAGCGATCGCATTATTAGCTATCATTTTAGAACCTCAAGATTTCGAAGGCTTTCAGAAGTCTGCCTGCGCTTGTGACGCCAAACCTGTTCATTTGGTCTATCGCGCGATGGCAAGATCAGAAAAATATCACACAAAGAAAGCTTCTATGGCGAGCCCTCTGGCGTCCGTGATATCAAGCAGTCTTCGCCGTTTTGTTCTGACCACCATTGTTTTGATCGCTATGAGCGTGACATCCCTTTTCGCCCAAGCGATACCCCAAGAGAACGCCCAGCTCGATGAATCATGGCGCGTGCGTTTTCTCGCGATCAATGCCAGAGAGATAAAACATTTGGACATGATCTCTATCGGCCAAGACGTGTATGATACTGTTTTACGTGGTCAGCTTGAGCGAGAGATCGTTCAAAAGAGAGTGTTCTTGGAAAAGAGTTCTTGGCAGTATCAGGAAATGGAGCAAGACAAGGAAGTTTTGCGTATTTTAAAACTTGTTGAAAACGCGAAAAATAAGCGAGACCTTGAAAACATTGTCATCGGGTCGCAAGTATTCGATCCCCAAGTTAGGGCGCAAATACAAGAGCATATTGTAAGCGTAAAGACGCAGCTGAAGAATTCCCAGGAATTATCTTATATTGAGGAAATGCTTAAGTTCTCGACTGAAGAAGACTTTTTGAAGAGAGCGGGAGTTTTTCAGTATATGCGTGCTTTCCCTGCAGAGCAAAGACTTTATGTTGAGAATAAAATTGCTCGGCAGCAAAGAGTGTTTGAAAAAGAAAAAGAGTATGCGCTTGCGATCTCACGCTCCCAGGGGTACTTATCTATTCTCAGCGATCTTTCGCAATGCACGAACCAGCAGGAAGTGAATTCTATCCGCATTGATTGGGATTTGTACGATACGTATCTTAAGCAGGCGATTAGACAGGCGATACGCCAACGCTTAGAGGAGATCGATCAAGAGGCTTCTTTACACGGCCTGGAAAAAACGTTTTACGCGCGGGAAGCATTCCTTCAAAGCGCGATGCTTTATTTAACAACAGACGCTCGTCTTTCTCTCAATATTTCCAGTGATAATCCCTGGCTTGAACGATGGATCAAAAAGGAATTAATCGCGAAAGAGCGAGAATTGGTCTCTGGCAAGTTTGATATTGAGCAGGAAAAGGAAGTTTTACGTTTTTATCGAGCCATGATCGATGCCGATCAGGTAGATCTTTTGGATAGTCTGAAATATGGTCCTCAGATAACTTCTTTAGAGGTGCGCGAACAATTGCTGAGAGAAAAGCAAGCAAAGCGAGATCTTTTAAAGAAAATAGAGGATCGTTTTCGAGAAATGGAACAATGGGCTAAGGTCGTCGATCTGCAGAGCGCGATATTTTATGCTAACGCACAGAAAGATCTTGAGGGTTTTTATGTTGATCCACAAGTCTACGATGCAGACATCCGTCAATGGCTCATGTACCAAGCCCAAGCGAAACGCCGCGTACTCGCGCAAGATGAAGAAGTGAAACGTGTAGAAAAGAAGATCGATTCCGCTGCGCGCTCTTATGATCTTGAAAACATTTTTATTGGAAAAGCAGTTGTTGATCTTTCAACATACAAGGAACTTGCGGCCAAGATCTCCGTGCGACAACAAGCCCTTAAAGAACAAGAGCGCTTGCGCATAAGGATCCTTGAGCTTCAGGGATCTTTGAGCGTTCGCCAGGATATCCGGCGGGCTTATCAGACCCAAGACCTTGCTCGTGTTAAGATCGATGGCAATGTGACCGATCAAAAGACGCTTCAGCGCGAGATCTTGGATAAAAAAGCTTATTTTGATCTTCAAAAAAGCTTATCGTTTTTGATGGATCGCGATAAGGAGATCTTAACGATCCGCTCGCTTGTTGATAACGCCAATACAATCAATGATATAAACATTGTCCAGGCCCGGGTCAAGATCCTGGAAGAGGTAAGGTTTTTTGACGGAACCGATTGGGCGCGAAGACTTCAGCAAGAGATCTCGATAAAGAAAGCCGAGATAGAAAAGAAAGACGACACGACACAAAAAGGAAGCGTGAATATTTTCATGATCTTTTTCGCCTTTTTGTCCCAGCCCTGGCAAGCCCTCAAGCGTTATGCCAGCCGCCTTCTAAGCCGTCGATCTATCCGCGAACAGACCTTGCAAGAGGATGACCAAAAAAGATCACAAAATGATAATATTCTGCGATGCGATGGATTTCGCATCGTTGAAAAGAACGTTTTTGTACCTGAGCGATTGTGGAAAGATATCGTCAAAGGGCCTTTGAGCGAGAAGATCAGCTTAGCCTTAAGGTCTATCGATGAGAATCCGTATTGTGGATTTTTAGCACGTGAATATCATTTACGTGTTTTTGTTTCGGATCGGGTCCCTGGCGCAAAGCTTTATGGATACAAGCTTGGCCCGTCACAAAGTTTGTTCTATGTCGTTTTTGATTCTCAGAAAATCCTTGTGGCAGGTGTTATCTATAATGAATTTACGCACTATTTATCTAAGAATAAGCATTGGATCGCAACGACCCAGCATACCATTGATCGCTTTGTCGCGCTGCATAGGCAAGCTCTGCAGGAAAGAACAGAGACTGTAGAGATCCCTGAAAACAAACAGAATGTGCCGTTACGTTATATGCAGGCGTTCGCGGCGCAATATGACAAGGTTGAATTTTTATACACAGAAAAAGACGGCCGAGCCTATTTTGTTATTCCAACGTCGATACAGCGCGTGAAGGACATCGTTGAGAGCAAAGGATTTAGATATCAGATCGTTGAAAAACGTTCAACACCGACATTCTTTATTTTAGGACCTGACGATGAGCGCATAGGTCGTTTTGGCGTGTACGATGAGCGTGTTGTTATTAATCCATGCCATGTGAACAGCTGGGATCAGGTTCAGACGATCATCGCGATCACGCGTCTTGCTCTTGACCTTAAACCCTTAAGCACGACAGGGCGTACGAAGATCTCAAGCGGCATTCTTTTCGATCGAAGATCATGGTTTTCGGCAGATCTATTTTCTGAAAGGCCGCTGTCAATATTGCTATTTTTATCTTTCAGCTCTTTTGTGAGCAACCATGGCGGTGAGGATAAGAATGGAATGACAGCGGCCTTTTTTGCGATAGGAGCACCTATTCTTCCGCCGCAAGAGCTTACCGACAATGTTCATTTAGCCTATCCTGTGGAGCTTGATACGCGCTTGAAGGACACCAGGCCTTCGATGAGGATAGCGACTTTCAAAGCTAAAAAGATCCTTTGGAAGGTAAAAGATTTTTCTTTATTCTTTTACGCGACAGCGCCTTTTATGTTTTTGACAGTTGGCGCTCAACAAGCGAAAGAAGAAAGCAAGGTTCGGGTTTTCGCGCCTTTGTCTTTTTATCCGGAGGCGGTTTTACGCTACAGCAGGCCAAATGTCAGGATCACTGTGTTTAAGGTCAAGAAGATAGAATGGAAAGTAAAAGATTTTTCTTTGATTCCCCAAGCCCTTGCGCGTCAGGATCAGGATCAGCCAAAGCTTCCAAGGGATCCAAAAAGCCTTCCTTTAAAGAGTGCGCCTGCCTTAAGCGCGCAAGAACAAAATATGGACATAAGAGTCTCAAGGCCTAAGGGATCTGTGATTACTGAAAAAGGAGATTTGAGCAGCAAGGCCCCAAAAGCTTTTGAACTTTCTCATAACGATTATGCGCGGGCGGTTGCATCAAGGACGAACGCTATTTCCTGGCATCCTATCAGCAGGGGAAGATCCGTTGCCTGTACCAGCGCTGTCCTTTCTGATCATTTCTTTTTAACAGTCCTTCATAAAATCACCCTTCTTTTAGCCCGTATCCATGATCGTTTCTTTTTTGGCAGTTCGCGACACGCAAATGAGCGGCTTTCCGCCCTGTTTTATCACGCGCTTTCTGAGAAAGGCCTGTGGATATCAAAATATTTAAGGACGCGGTCGCGAGAACAAGGACGAGAGGCTTTGTACCACGAAACTCTTAAGATAATATTTTTCATCCGAAAATTTTCAGAAAGAGCGTTAGGGATCTTGCGCCACGAGCGAAGCGCCGGTCTTTGGATCAAAGATGATGAGGCGATCGAACAGCAGCCAAAAAATTTAATGCGCCAAGAACTCTTTGTTCCCGCTAATCCTCGTCCAATGGCCGCGATGGCTGAAGGCGATCCCAAACCCGAATTTATTTTCTCGAACTTTCCTGTTTTGGAAGAAAGCGCTACCCCCACCAGCGGACAACTGGGTGCCAAGCTTGGCATCGATGCGTACGAGAAGGGGAGTGCGTGGCCACAGGATAATTCTCGTTTATTCGTAGGGTCGCTTGCAAGTACGCGAGCGGCCTCTGTTTTTTTGTCTGTTGAGCAAGCGCTTGCTTCAAGCAATGTGTCGAACTGGAAACCGATCTTTCATGTTTCTGGCCAAGGCGTTCAATGGTATTTACCGGAATATTTTCAGAAGAAAGTTAGGATCACACGGTTTGGCAAGGGAAAAAACTCGTTCGTGGAGATCGTCGACACATCTTTGTCGCCCTGGGACACAGAGAACAAGATGCGTTTATATTTCCCTTCCAAAGGCTGCGCGCGCGTCGTGTTGTTAAGATTCTTCTCTCCTTCAGGATCACAAAAGATCGTTTGGGAAGAGAAAAGCGCGGAATTTCAGACGGATCGACGAGGGTATTCGTTGACACGCCATCCTTTGATCGCGGAATTCTTGTTGCGCATGTTCGCCGTACGCCATGCAGAGGATGAGCTGACCGTTGCTGTGCGTAAAGAGCTAAGAATGTTGTCCTCGTTCATGCCGTCCTTGAAAAGAGAACTTCGCAAACAAGGGGATCTGCGCTTTGAATGGAACCATGTGCGTTTTAGCGGATTGCCTTTCAATCGCAAGAACCGCAGTCAGAATAAAGACGCTGCTGATCAGCAAGACAACCATCCTTTCCTTATGTATTCTTTCCCGGGGAGTCTTGTTGGCAATCCGCTGTTCTTGATCTTTGTTGACCGTAAGGATAGCAGCCGATTTATCGTGTTGGGCCGGGATGAGGAAAAATTTTATGTTCTCAACGACAAAGGTATCAAGAAATATTTAAAAATAAAAGCTTCCGATGGCCATGGCCGCCACGAAGCAACAGCGGATCTAAGACAGGCTAAAGAATTCCGTGATTTTATTGGCCTTTCATCGCGCAACAGGATCCTTAAAGATCAATCCAGGGCCTCAGAGAAAAGGAATCATTTTTATGTCGGGTTCTTGGAAAAAGATTTGAGGGTCTGTTTTACCTCAAAGATCCCCTTGAATGTTGAAGTCGTCAAAGAGCGCGGACGTGTTCGTCGCTTGCTTATTTCTGACCGTCAAGGGCGAGAGATCACCCAGGTTGCTGCTTTGGGAGATCGACAGTTCTTTGTTAAACACCTTGTTGATAAGAACAGCAAGCCCATTATTTTCACCGTTTATGGCAAGGCTGTCTTGATGAATGCCGTGTTAACGCGTATCAAAGATATTATCAATCCTTGCCAAGAAATGGCGATCATGCGCCAGCAGGTTTTTCCTTCGTCAAAGCCAGGCTCTCAATTTTGCCCTATGCGGATCGTTGAGAAGAACGGCAAGACGAAGGTTATTTTCGAGAAAAAAGAAAAAGGTAAGGGCGCGCAAAATAAGAATATTTCTTCAAGCCTTGATTTGTCGCTTGATTCTTTCATAATACATATAAGCCTTTCTCAAAGATCAGACTGCCCTGTTAAAAGTTTAAAAGCTATCTTACCTCGTCCGTGGCTGGTGGGGGGTAGCTCTTTTAACAGGGCAGTTTCTTCTAGTCTTTCGCGCGCGTCATCCAACAACGTAAAGAACAGCAAGCAAGAAAGAACTCTGCCCAAAGATTCCATGAGCCCGCACAATATCGTTGATCTTCTGGGTATGCCAAAATATATCGGAGCTCAAGGAAAAGGGTCTTATGTAGTCTTAGATTACATGAACGCGATCGTTAAGCTGGTCGGCTCTCTTGAGGATGCTCAAAAGCTCATTGGCGAGAAATTATTAGAGAGATTGTCTCAGTCGGAGCAAGGGCTCATTAGCGCCCAAGGCCTGCAATATTTGGAAAAAGTCGCGCTGGATATTTATGTTCCTCTGGCGATCCGGCTCGGACTTGAACCATTGGCGCAGGAACTTCGTGATCGCGTTTTTCGAGCTATTGACCCGGATCAATATCAAGAAACAGCTCGGCAAATGCAGGAAGCGACCGGGATGGATGCTGGTCAACGTAAGGCCTTTTTGGATACTATTAGCGACCGCGTTGTAAGCAAATTGCGCAGTACCGCTGGCATTGTGATCGTCAATGAAGAGCATCGCGTCAAAGGTATTTACGCCTCAAGCCAAAAGATCGGACGCAAGGGCAAGAAAGGCAAGCAATACACTTGCATTAACGATCTCGAAGATCTTCTAGGCATCCATCTGATCGTTGACAGTGAAGAAAGTTTTTGGAATACGGTCGGACAGCTCAGAGGCTGGGCTTATAATTTTAAAGATATTAAAGGCGAGATCTTAGAAGATCAGACAGAACTGAAGAGTATTTATAAAGGAGACAATTATAACGCCCATCATTTTGGGGTCCGTATCCCTGTGGACGCTGGAGCGCAGAAGCGCTTTGTGATCCTTGAGATCAAAGTATTCAGCAAAAGCGAATATGACGCTTTCAAATACGGCAATGCCGCTGTCTGGATCTGGGAAGCTAAGAAAAGAAACCCTAGCCAGCGATTTGACCTTGATGGGCTTGTTTACGTGAGCGAAAATGCGAAAGAAAGTTTTTCTTCTTTGCTTTCGTTTTTAAACAATTGGATATATGTTTTCTTGTATCAAGAACTGCCTTCAGGGGAAACCGTTCTTCAACCTGTGCGCATGAAGCAGGGAGCCATTGTCGCTGATTTTCTAGCTGCGCAGTCAAAGGAAGACAAGCAATGTATCCATAGTGAACAGTACCGACGTTTTTATAAAAAACCTTTTTCTTTGCAGATCGCTCGCAGCTATCGTCCACACGGCAAAGACGAGCGCGACCTTGGAGAGGCATTGTTCAACGCGGATATCGTGCGTATCAGCACGCGCTATGCGGAGATGACCGTGCCTTTGATGCAGCATATAATGGCCCGGGCGCGATATTTTAAGACTATTAGCTTCTTACAATCAGAACCTCGAAAGGCTGACAAGAAAGGCAATGATCTTAGTCCTAATGTTGAAGAATTTTTTAAGGAGATCGGAGGAACAAGCTTTGAAGCATTCTTAAGATATCACACGCTGACGGTTGCTCAGGCCAATGCGCTTCTCTCCAATAGCGTAATGCGTGTCCGTCTTGATCAAAGAGAGTCCGTTGTGCCTGGGGAAGAGACGATCAACATGAAGACCGTTATTTTTCAGTCTCCTTCTGGCCAGGCAAGAGAATCTTTTGTTTCCTTGCGCATCGAGATCGCTCAAGATCGCATAGGGTTCATGCGGGACATCCTTGAGCATATTTCTGCTTTTGGTGCTGTTATTGCTCAAGATCGATCCACACAAAAAGTTGTTCACATCGAATTAGTTCAAGTTGATCCCCAAGACCTTGATCAGCTATTTTCTTCGTTAAGTGATATTCAATTTCAGGATTTTGTCGCTGTGGAGCAAGTTCAATATCGGCCAGGCCATGTTTCTGTTCTCGTTTTGTCGGAGCAAAAAGGCTTTCGTTATAGGGCGCTTAAACTTCTTATTTTGCAACGTTTATCCCGGCTTAGCGTTAACTTTCAAGAAGCCTTGGGCTCTCAAACAACCATGGATCAGACTGGATGGTTGTTCTCGTATTCTGTCGATATTCCGCTGGAATTAGGGAACGCGATCATTAAGGAGAGCTTAGAAAATCTTTTGTTTGAGGATCTTAGCTTTACACCCGCAGAGGTCGCTATCGAGGTCACATCGTCCAGCCTTGATATCAAGCGCGTGTTCGATGAGAAATTAAGCGCGATCTACACGACAACCAAGCCAGTTGTCGTGGATATCTCTCTGGAAGCTTTTTTGCCCGAATTAGATGACCGGGCTTGCCGTGCTTTGGGAGCGGGTGGGCTTGGATTTTTAACCGGAGAAACATGGGGAGCGTATAGCGAACTTAATAATATTTTGGCTTTTGGTGTTATGCCGCTTTACGATCTTGATAAGCAAGATCAGCAGATCGATTGGACGAGCGAGCGCAATATCCATCCTGTTATTCTGGAGAATGGAAATCCGCTTGTTATTAACGTTGTGTTTAATTCTATGATCTATAGCGCGTCGATCTTTTGGGTCAACCGCAGAGGCACTCTTGTTTTTCTCATCCGCTGTCCAGAGATCTTTTCACGGTTATATCGCGGCGGGGATGAGCAAACGAGATATTATGGATTTTTAGCGCGTAGTTTTGTCGAATTAATGAAGCGTTTGAAGATCGCGCCCGCGCTCACTCGACTCAATGAGCCTCAACTAGTGTTTGTGGCAACAGCCATGGAAAATGATCGCGCTTGGTATCGAGATAATGGCAATGGCCACCACAGTCTTTTTGAAAAGACAAAGATCGTTATGACAACGCATACGCCTGAAGCCGCGGCTCTTCCTTACTGGAATCGTGGTCATATTTGCCATGTGGTGGGTGAAGACCTGGTGCGATGGGAGATCGTCTTAGGTGGAAAATATGGAAATGTTGTCAATGCCGCGATCGGTTTAGCTCGTTTAGCGGATGTCATTAATGGTGTTGCGCAAGAGCATGCCGAAGTCACAAAGATCGCTGTATTGCCGGAGTTTAAAGATAAGATCGTTGGCATCGTCAATGGATCTGACCCATGGCTATGGGCTTGCGATGATCTGCGTGCACTGTTGGAACAAAAAGGCAGAGAAGACATTACTGGTGAGGATCTCTTTGCTCTTCGCCATGCGCAAAAAGAACCTTTGAATCAATACTTGGAGAAGAATTTTGGATTCTCTTTTTCTGATCCTTCAAAGCCTCTTATTGGGCTCATTCGCCGTTTAGTGGACTATAAAGAGCAAGGCATTTTGATCCCGAACTGGCAGCAGGAGTGGGATAAATTTTTGCATAAAAAGTATGCTGCCTGGATCACAGGCGATAGGGATCGTTTTTATGAAACTCCTTGGGACGCAGAAGTTCCGCTCAAGAAAGGATTGGCAGCGAATCTTTTGGTCGGCGGAGATACTTATTACGACAACGGTGCTATCTGGGTGTCTTTATTCAAGGAAATGGCACAGGATCCTGAGCTAAAGGGTAAATTTTTATTTGTGGAAAAAAGCGGCATTGAGATCATGAAAAAGGTTATTAACGCCACCGATGTATGGGTCAGCATGCCGCGTTGCACGCGTGAAGCCTGCGGCACCAGCGATCAGCGGGCGGCGCTTACAGGCGGATATAATATCGCGACCGCGACCGGAGGCCCTCTGGAATACATCATTCATGGAGTGAATGGATGGCTTATGGATCCTTTCGCAGGATGGGATCTGGCGCGCGTGGTTCGAGGATTTGATTTTAAGGATCCATGGTTCGTCGGTGAATTTCAGCGGCAAGCCGCTATTCTTCTGGGCCGTTATCTTCAAGAGGCTATGGACCGTTATTATCGATATACAGAGCAAGGTGATCGCGCTTGGGTGCAAGGCCTTAAAGATTCTATGGATATTGCTTATGAAAAAGTTTCTATTCATGTCATGGCGCGCAAATACGAGCTTTTGTTTTTGAGTACTTTAAGCGGCAGAGGGGCTGAAGGCTTTAAGCAGGATATGCTGAACGTAGGTTCTTCGAACATTTCTCTTGCCGTGCGTACGCTCAAGAATTTATTTGGTATAACGATCGACTTGCAAAAACAGACCGTTAACGGTATGACTATCAAAGATTTTCTTTTTAATCATGAGCTTTTCTGTGACTGCGCTGAGGCGGGCGAATACAAAAAGCAAGATGAGCAAAATTGGTACCTTACTTTATTGCATGACTATAACCTCGCGCGCATGTCTGTTGCGAAAGCTAAAAAATATATTTTAGCTACTGCTGAAAAGCTTGATTTAAAGGATGAAACGCAGAAAAAACTTGATGGTTGCACAACGAAAAAGGGACAATTGTGGCATCTTTATAAATGGGCGGCGGCTGAGCAATGTTTCACAAGCCGCAAGCGCCAGCGTCAGATGAAAAAAGAATTGCTCTTTGCCAGGATCGATGTTCGCGATATCAAGCTTGAGCATCTTCCATTGTTTGTTGTTGATCGCGACGGGTATTTTCTTCAGAGTCCCGCGATGTGGCGCTGGATGACACAGCCGCAACAAGCTCCACCGGAAGAATATTTTTATGCCCGCAAGACCTCCCTTTTTCAGTATTCCCCCAAGCAGCCTCAACAACTAACACTTAAATTCCCAAGCTCTTCCGCGATCCTTGCCAAGGTCGAACATATTGTTTCCATTTGGAAATATCTTGTGGAATCGAACGCATTATCCGGCCTGTTGGCACAGTACGGACAAGGCGCGACAACGAAAAACAGCCGGAAGGCGTCTTTTAAAAAAGATCTCATGGCTCTCATCCAAGGCTATGCCACGTTGGAGCCTGAGGCTCAGGAATGCGCGCGAGAGATCACAAGGCTTTATACGGAAGATGGCAAGGTCGTTGTTGTCTACGGTCGTTATCCAAACGCATTTTTAGTGCGTATTGCGCGTATTGATTTTGTGGATTACATGACCGACGTTGCTGCAACGACATCTTTTTTCAGCCGTGATATTTCAGCTCGGGTTGATATTATTCGCGATCAAAGAGAGGTTCAGAGCATTGAGCAGGAGCTTTCGGTATACGGTCAGTATCCTTATTTATATGCTTTCATGCGAAGTTTTGCGGGGTATGATATTTTTGATATCGAAGAAAAGATGCGACAGGCGCGTCGCGTTTATCAGATGCCTGGCACATCGGAAAAATCACGCAAAGAGATCCTTCGTTTGTTCGTTGCTCTTTTAGCTAAAGATAATATGTGGCAGATCCAGCAAAAAGCCCAGGGGATCTTAAACCATATTTTTAGCTTGCGGCCGTCAGAATTTCCATCCGCAGTTGATGTTCAGATCGTTTGCCCAGGGCAGGCAATTGACATTGAGCCTGTCGTGATCAATATTGGCTTTGATCCTTTTCGCGAAAAAAGAAAGCTCAAAGCTTTACGCGCCCAATTAGTCATTTATCAATCCAGCAATGATCGCTATGCGCATGTTGATCTCAAGGTCACAGCGCATGCGGATCATCAGGTCAGGCTCGATGTCGAGGACCGATTCCAGATCGTTGCTGACAAAGGTTATGTTCATGTAAGCGTTCGTTTAGCTCGTGGACGTAGTCAGACGTTACGATATATCGCTTTGCCGCAAGCCAATCGCACGTTCATTGTTCAGCCGGATATCTCGGGGAAGAAAATTTATCAGCTTTGGCCTAACTATGTGAACGTTTATCATAATGAAGATGGAAGCTCTCATCACCAGGGGAGCGTTGAGCGCGGCAGAGACGGCCGACCTGCCTGCGGACATTTTCAAATGGTCGAAGCTCTTTTGCCTCAGCTTAAGGCGAAAGGTTATAGCCATGTGTATGTGATGGGCGCTTATCAGCTGGAGCGTCCGGAGAATATTCAAGGCCAGGCTGGACCTGATGCATCACTGTTCTCGCCTTACAGCTGGCGCGTAAGCCGCGAGGCGGGCGGGGAAGAAGCGTTTCGTTCAATGGTGACAAAAGCTAATGAGCTTGGGTTAGGCATTTTGGTCGATGTGATTCCGCATTTAAATCAAAACTCTCATGAGCTTCCTGAGTGGGCGACTGTCAAGGCTTATGGCCCAAATGGCCAGATCGTGCGCAGACTTGCCACGGATGGCGGTGTTAATCATGAGGACGGCAGCCCGGTGGAGTGGCATGACTCGGTGGCTCTTAATTTCCGGGATAAACGCGTTTTGGATGCCTTTGCGGCGCTGATCCTCAAATTAGCTGGGATGGGAGTTGCTGGTATCCGCGGCGATGTTTTTCATAATTATGGTAACGCGTTACCAGTATCAGAAAATCTTCAAGGGCGAGAAAAAGTTTTTGGCTATGTGACAAGCTGGCAGCGCGCGGATAGCGGCGGATTTAAGATCGTCAATCAATGGCGCAACGACCAGGCCAATCCTTTGCTCACGCATTTGGTTGCTCAGACCACCCAGCAGTACCCGCAGTTCATCTTTATTGGCGAGAACTACAGTCGCTATGAACAGTTGATCAAATCTGGCATTATCCCGATGAATTCTGGGACTCATGACGATTTGGAAAAAGTTATCGTTAAGGACGAACCTGCTAAGCATATCTTGAATGGTCATTTCTATTGGTTGTTCAATATGTTGCCTTTTGGCGCTCAACTGGTTACTGCCTTAGAGACGCATGATTATTATCGCATTATGGATAGGTGGCAAAGTTACGGTCCACATAAGGTCAAAGCGGCTCTGTGGGCATGGCTGGCGACGATCAAGGGCGCTCTTTTGGTGTATAACGGCCAAGAAAAAGGAGAGGTCCACCGCATCCGTATTGATAACTGGAGTGAGCATAATTATGAAGAGGCGGACCGTCAACGTTATTATGCCTTGAAAGAGTTTGAAAGGGTCAATCGCGTCACCTATGAGGATTATTGGCAGCGATTGTTCAGTTTTTACCAAGAGAACAGAGAGCTTTATAGTCGCCAAGCCAAGACCTATCTTTTTAATGTATCCCATGATCGTATTTTAGCCTTTGCGCGCTATACCAACGATCGAAATGCTATTTTCGTTATTAACACCAGCTGGCATTTAGCGCGTGTGACGATCAACTTAGCGGATATCTTTCAGGATCTAGGGATCAAGGATAGCGCCAGCAGGATCTATCGCGTTTCTGATATCGAGAGCGGTGAAGAAGAAACGTCTTCTGGTCACGGCCTTTTTGTTCATGGCATTGATGTGCGCCTGAAAGCTTATGATGTGGCTGTTCTCAGGCTTGAGGATATCAGTGATCAGCCTGGGGCTGAAGAAAGTTTGATCAAGGATTCTTTCGCGCGCTATGAACAACAGCCTTTTTCTTATCGCACTCAGCATAATTATGCTTCGCGCTGGATGCAGCATGCTCTGAACACAAAGAACAGGGAGATGTTCGTGCAACGCTTTGCCTTTTTGGCCAAGCTGGTTGATACGGATGACCGTTATAAAGACCTTTGGCCATGTGATCTGACCATGATGATGCATGAGCTGACCGACGAAAGAACAGATGTCCGAGATTTTTCAAAAACAGTGTTGGCGAGCATTGTCGCCGCCCAACAAGATGAGAAGATCTGCGATGTAGCGGCCAAGGTTTTGCGCTGGATCGATATCGGTATCATTGTCGACATCTCTCCTGAGGTTGCGCCTTTTTCTAAGGGTGGCGGCTTAGCAAACGTTCCAGGGCAAAAGGCTGAAGAGTTCGTCCAGTCCGGCCTTAAGGTTTATATCATAAGCCCATTATATTCTTTTAGGGAAGATGAGGCGACTTTAGAGAGGACCTATGTTAAGGACGAAACGATCAGAAAATTCGATATTCGTTACGTGAACGTTGTTCCACAGGTCTATATGGGTCGCCATGGATCTGTTCCAGCCGCTGTCGCGTATACGCGCAAAGGTGGCGTGAACTATCTTTTCTTGGATAATCCGAACTTTTCAGATTCACTTTATGGCCAGCTACGTGGCAACACGACCGACAGATCTCAGCGCGTCACCAAGGAACATGAACAACTGCGATCGATCTTCCTTTCCCTTGGGGCTTTAGAAGCGATTAAGCAGATCGATGTCCATCCTTCCTTTATTGTGGGTAATGATTGGATGTGCGCTCCATTGATGGCGCATTTGAATTGTGATGCCTCTTTGTACCGTCACGACCCGCATTTTAAGAACACACAAACGATCTTCTTCGTTCATAACAATGGCCAAGATTATCAATTTAAACTTGCCCACGATCAGAATGGCGTAGAACTTTTAGATAATTTAGGATTGCCCAGAACGGATCACGCTTGGTTTCTAGATCCACATCATCCGGAATTAATGAATTTTACCGCAGCAGCCATCCGTCATGCCCGCTTTGTCGGGACCGTGAGCCCGGGCCAAATGGAAGATTTCTTAGGATCTGACAACAAGGGCGGCGGTGAGGGATTGTGCCATTTATTTCATGAGAAAAATGACCAGGGAAGATTGTTCGCCATCACCAACGGACTTCCGTTGGAAGTTCGCCAAAAAGGTTGGCTAGGATTTTCTTTCAAGGATGTTGACCGCAGTGACCGCGTCGCTGTCAAAAGGGCTTTAGATGAAATTAAAGCTCTCCAGAAAGAGGCGCGCCAAAAGATCGCAACTGAACATCCTGATTTCTTTCCATTTTCAAACGGCACTTCGCCTTACTTGACTGATGATGACCATCTTGTCGTCATGATGGTTACGCGCGTCACAGAGCAAAAGGGGGTTCATTATGTAGCGTCTTTCGTACGCAGGGTTATTCATTCAGGAAAAAAAGTTGTCTTTTTATTCGTTGGCGCGGGAGATCAGCGTCTCATGGATACCCTAACAGAGGTCGCGAGGGAATTTCCAGGGCGTGTTGGCTATCCAGCCAAGTTCGTTTCGGATCAGCAACCGATCTATTATCATATGTATCTTGCTGGAGACATTTACTTAGCTTTCTCGACTTGGGAGCCGGGTGGAATTTCCCCGATGGAAGCGCTGGCGTTTATGACCGCGGTCTTAGCTTCTGATAAGCAGGGCCACAAATCAACGATCAGATCCCTTTATATAGAAGCCCTAAAAGATATTTTAGGAGTTTTTGCAGATGAACAAGGTGTGAATGGCGCGCGTTTTCCGATCGATGACGGAAATTTTGACAATACAGTTGATAATGCTTATCAAGCATTTGAGACGCTGTTTGCAGCTTGGGAAGATCGTTTTGTCGATAGCAAGTGGGATGCGATCCTTGAAAACGCCTTTTTCTCTGACAATAGCTGGGAGAGGGTTGTCGGAGACTTTGAAGCGCTATTCAAGAATATCCGTTTTCTGGGGAGGGTATCGTCATCAATTGAAGATCGCACAAGATTGTTCTTTGATCTGCAGATGCTCAAAGACGCTTTTGATACACAGAAGATCATACAATATATCCCAGAATTCAAGGCCCTGAGTAAGAATGATTTTCGGAAAAGAGGTCATTTTAGATTCCTGTCTGTTTATAAGCATATCTATCGGGCTCTTTTTTCAGAACCAGAACGCGTGACTGCAAGATCAAGACACGATTTTCGTCCTGAGGCTGTTATCAGGGCTGCCTTGGTTTTTCACGATATTGGCGTTGGTGAGCCTAGCAATACAGAATATGCCTATCTGGCATCCTGGAGCCCAGAGAGGGAAGAAGCGATCGCAAGACAGATGATGCCTTTCGTGGATCCACGCAGCGAGATCGCGCGCCAGCACGTTCAGTACCTTAAGCATCCTTACATTTCTGTCGCTATCGCTGATAAATATTTAGAAAGTTTTGGGTTTTCACAACCTGAGATCATCGTTATTCGTTTTTTGATCTGGTATCATTCAGCTCTTTCAGAGTTTGTCTTGCATGGCAAACTCAAAGACCTTACTTCTTTAGATCAATTTTTGGAGGAGGCTTACGGACTTTCTGGTTGGATGGACATTGACTTTAATGATTTGATCGACATGCTTTTGATCGTGCAGTTGCGTGATTCCTACGCGGTTGTCTCCCGCAAAGAAGATGGGATGAATGAAGCCACTGAAGAAAAGATCCGACAGCTGGCTTCTTTGATCAAAAAAGGATCTGAGGCAAGAATCCATTTAACGCAATTTTTGGACAATATCTCGCGTGAGCGCCAGAATATTTACGCTCAATATTCTTATCTGATCGACGTCATCAAGCGTAAAGCTGCGCAACAAGGACAAGACCGTATCAGCGATGAACGACTGGCAGAGATCTTTTCCATTCTTTATCGCCTTCACGCTTTTCAGAGAAGGCGCCAACGCAAAGAAGAAGGTATCTGGCTTCCAGAGTTTTCTTACAAGCTTTATATTGAGCATGTTATTGATGTCACTACAAAGCTTGTGTTCCATTATGGTCTGACGGATGAAATATCGATCTTGGAAGCGCTATTTCATGATGTTAAGGAAGACACGCGGTTTTCAGATACGCTGTTGCGGATCATTTTCCATCCTCATGGAAAAGGGATCGTGACCGGATTGAATGTTCTCGACAAGACGAGAAAATTTGATTTTAGCGTACTTAGTTTTTCTTCGCTGAAGAATTCTTTAAAGGAGCAGAGAGATCTCGTTTATATGGCCATGATCTTTGTTGCCGGAGAGCGAAGAGAGCAGTGCATCAAATCATGCGATGTTTTTTCTAATTTTGAGACGCTCGGCGGATTTGAGACCCCGGAAGACAAGCTTAAACAACTGAAGAAGTTTAGAACATTGCTGATGTTTCTTGTCGAAGCCTCATACTTAACTGAACAAGAAAAGATCTTGATGCTCCGCCAACACCATGTTTATATCCAGGCTGCTGAAAAAAAGGAAGTCAGCGAGCTGGTCATAAGCTTTCTGAAGAATTACACAGATGATGTGCGGTCTTATGGCAAGCGCATCCGTAACGCGAAGATCGACCTTAGCGCCCCGCACATTTTAACAGCCCTGTATCAAATAACCACCCCCAAAGAGATACTTGTCTCAGAGACAGTTTCTGACTTGGCCCTGTTGGATCCTAAAATGCGTATTTTAGAATTCCTACCGATCGTTTCGATCAGCATAACGCCTGTGATCAAGAAAATATTTGGCCATAAAGGCTTTGTGGCCATTTTGCGGGAATTCTTGCCACATATTGTTTTAAGTTATTTGCCTGATGAATTCCGTCGCGATATCAAGGCTGATGTTAAGGCGAAGGTCATTGATTCACGTATCCATATTTTTGGCCATCGCATGATGGCACAATATATCTTTAAGTATGCGTGCGATACATATCGTAAACCCCGGCGTTCATCATCGAGTGTGTGTGATCCAAGCCGTCAAAAACTTTCAGCGGATATCGCCCGTTGGCATGAACTGCAGAATATGCGTTCGCGGATCTTTAGTATGCGCATGCCAAGGATCGCTAAGGATATTTTGACAGCGGTTTCCTGGGTGCAAGACGCTAGAAAGCTTTTTACTGATGAGGAGATACAAAAGATCCGCCAGAACCCTATTGTCGCTTTAAAGTGGATAGGCCGAAAAGGTATTCCGTTTTATCGGATCAATGATGCTAGAGCTGATTATTCACAGAGCATTGTGGATAGGCTTAGCGCCGAGAGCCAGATCGATAAGCTTTTTACTTCTTTTCCTGTGCGAACACAAAAATTTCTCAAGAGACGATACATAGCGAAAGGGTTTTATTTTTCTCCTGAAAGAACGGCTTTACGCTCTCAAAAGAAAGGTTCGGGCCGGGCCGACAGGATCTCTTCGAACATCACGCCGATCGTGATCGATGATGTTCTGCCGACACATGGGGACATGTATCGTTTGGCGCATCAAAGATTCGCGCAGATCAAGAAACCCTTATTTATTTTTAATGTGGATGCCCACGACGATCAGCGGGATAACAAGTTTTTAGACGCCAGCTGGGCGTTTCGGCTTGCACAGGAGAATGTCGCGTTCGTGCAACACGTTCCTTCCTATCATGATATGTGCGGTAATCGAACAGCAGAGAACTGGAATACGGATACCCCAAAGATCGTTGAGCATCAAGGCCTCATCTATGAACTCCCTAACCGGAACGCTATTCTCAATGCGTATTTGGCGCTGAAAGAAGACATCGCAGAAACTTGGGTCACGATCGATCTTGACTTTTTTTCTCTGCGGCAAGAACCTCGTCCTGATCTTCACCTTGGAATGATGATCCCCGGAAAACGTCTTTATCATCTCTCCTGGGAAGAGATTGATCGGGAATTACTTGCCTTAACAACATTTTTTGATGAACACCACATGATGATTCACCGTGTTATTCCTTCGATGCCATCTAATACTGAGGAATATTTGAATCTTGATGATATGGAGCTTAGCTTTTTCGAGGAAGAAAATGATATCCGTTCGTATGAAGAGATCTTCGCGGACAAAGTCACACGCCGCATCCATGATCATTTTGGCGAGCTTTCAAGAAGGCAAATGCGCAAGATCGCCGCTCAGGCCGTTTCCTCATCCGTGAATAATATTAGCGAAGCTTTTTTATTTGGCACATGCGAAAGCGCTTCCTCAGCCAGCGCACTGACCAATTTCCAAGACGCGCAGTTCAAACGTAGTCTTGAGATGGTGCGGGCCGCTTTTGAAAAAACGGGCGACGCTAACGCTGTCTTTGATCGTTTTTATCAGTTCGTTGTTAAATTAAGATTTGAAGGTTCTTTGTTCGCGCTTCAGCTTTTCGCGCAAGGATATACCCATCAGCTTTGCCAGGAGCTTATTTCTTTTGATCGTGATAAGTTGACACCTAAAAATCAGATCTTGCAGAAAATGCTGGAAGGGTATCTGTTGAGCGAGACAGAGAATTTTATGTCTTGCTGGGACGCTTTTTTGCAAGCAGCATGGGATGCTGCTGATCAAAAAGATTTTGATCTAGGGCGCTTCTGTTTTTCCACTATGCGCGATCTTTTGCATTCGATGGCAAAAACAAAGGACGCGGTAACGTTTGCTGTCAGGATGCAGGGGATCGTTGCCGCCTTGCAGGATGCGCGTGATAATTCTGAGATCTTTTTAGTAGTGAAGCTTATCGAAAGGCTTCGCCGATCCTTAGCAGCCGACATGGAAAAGGTGAAAAAAGGGTCAAAAAGATCGATTTCAAAGAATGAATATCAGAATTTTGCCTTTGTCGTTGAGCTGGAGGCAGGTTTTTATGACCATAAGGAGTTCCGTGAGCTTGTGTCCTACAGCGACCAGGAAATGGCTAATTTGTATGATACTTTGGGGCAAACGTATCTTGCGATCGATCCTTACGCTTTTGACATGGTTGAAAAATCTGAGCGTGCGATGAATCAAGCGCTTTGGATCATTCCGGATCACCCCCCTTATCTTATGCGCTTAGTGGATATCTATCTATGGAAGATAGGATTTTTTATCAGCGTTTTAGATTTTAATTCAGCTTATGATTACTACTGTAAAGCTTCTAAGCTCGATCGTATCGCGACCACGCATGGGGCTGTAAGCCAGATCCCAATGATAGATTTTTATTTTATGGTTTTAGAGACTTTGGATCCGCAAGGGGACAAAGAGAAGGCGCAAGAGGTCTATCGTACAATGGTGCTGCCTGCGCAAGATGCCTGTGCATTAATCGCACTGTTTCGTAGGGTCTTTCATGAGAACATGGAAACAGCTTTGAAAGAGGAAATGATCAGGCTTTTCATGTTGTCTCTAAAGAATAACTCATTTTCTCAAGAACAGCATATCATCATATCGAAATTGCTTCGAGAGATCGATAGCGAGAGCAACCTTCTTCTCCTCGCTCGTCAGCAGATCACCCGCGCGCAGCAGATGATCGCTAAGGGACAATACGAAAAAGCCGGCCATGCTTTGATGATCGCGGTCACGTTAGGAGCTTCTCGGCGAGAGGTTCAGGAGGCTCAGGCACGCATTGATCAAATCTCGCGCTTATGGAAAAAGATCGAAAAAGCGCAAGAAAACAAGAATGTTGAAGAAGCTTTAAGGAATGTAGAAAAGATCCTCAGTCAAAATCCCGGAGATATTTTGGCCCAGGTGAAGCGGCAAGAACTTAGTGCGCAGCATAAGGTGGCTTTAGAGCGTCGAGCGATCACCTCCCAGATCGAGGAATGCTTACGCAATGCGAACAATCAGGCTCAGCATCCGGATAAGCATGACCGCGCCCAGAAGAATTTAGACAGGGTAGAGGAATTGCTGCGTGGATTCAGCGAGGGCGATGCGCAGGCATACGCAGTTCGGCTTTCGAATGTCCAAAACCTTATGGCGCAAAGCAGAAATCGCACGACAGAAAGAATAGCCAAAACAGAAAAAGAGAATAATCATAACAAGGCACCACCAGCTGTTGAAGGAGATCAAAAGAAAAACGAGCCCTCTGCCGTACAAGACCCTCTTGAAACAAAAACAATCCGTGTTTATATCACTAAAGATCTCTGGGAAGTCCTTTCCCAGTCTTCCTACGCGACGTTAAGAAAACAATTTGTTGATTCAGCCAAGGCTTTGGCTGATCGCATTCTCGCAGGGAAGCATCATTATCAGATCAAGCATATTACCAAAGGCTACCCTGTTAACCGTATCCATGTTGGCAATATCCATCATTTTGCTTATACCGTCTCTGACGAGACGCAGTCTACAGCTCAAGCATGGCTGTTCTTTGATTACCAAAAGAGTCAGGGCAGAAAAGGGTATAAGAAGTTAGCCGATCGTGGCGCTCTTGACAATGTGTTCGCAAATCACGAGAAGATCCTTGGGGAAGCAGTGTTGGTCTATTCGACAGGCTCCAGCGCTGTCATCGCCCAAAGTAGTTCAGGTATCGAAAATATCGTCACTGTTAACGATCTCGTTCTGCAAACCCTTAAGGACTTTAAGGTTGACGAGCTAAGCTCTGATGAGTGGGCTTGTTTATTAGCTTTATCCAACGTCCTGGATGAAAACAGCTTAAAGCTTAACGGAAAAGCGTATCTTAGCCGCTTTCAAGAAAGCTTAGGGCTGTTATCTGATATCAAACCTGCTGTGGATGGAAGGCTGCTTTTTGAAGAAAAAGTGTTTTTATCTCACCCGCGTCACTTAGCGTTCTTTATTGGCGGGCCGGGAGAGATGGTCGTTGATCTTCTCTATGTAATGACCCAGGCCAAGCGCTACCAGCAGTACACAGCAACAAACCGTGAGTGGCAGATCAGTCTCGTTATCGATTTTGCTTTAGGTGCTTTTATTCACCAGAAGATCGCTGAGCAACTTCTTGAGCTGGTCGCTCAGGAACCTCTTTTGGCTGATCTGCACGCCTTTATTCAGCAAGGCAAGGTTGAAGTGATCTGGCAGGATGCTGAAAAAGAAGATCAAGGCACCTTGTCTCGATTTCTGCAGGATCTAAGCCTGAAGAAGGGAACGATCCTGGTCAAAGGATTAAAAGATATCCAATATTTAAAAAGTTTTTCAGCCCGTCGTCTGCATTTTCTGACAACGAAAAGCCGGGAAGACGCCGTTGAGACAGGCACACAGATCAACGATCTGGTTGTCGCTTATAAGCCGCGTTCTTTTCGAGGACGGCTGACTGCAGATCAGGAGACAATGCGCAGCGTGACACTCTATCACGCTTTAAAATATCTTTTTCGGTTCGTTCGCGGATATTCTCGCCGCGGGGATGGACGAGAAAAAAAGATCATCCCTCCTGAGGAAACTTGGCTGTACCTTCTGCCCCTTGTCCTTTATTTAAAAGAAAAGCGGGAAATCGCATACCCCATCTTTTTAGAGCGCGGAAGCTTGTTGCTCATCAAGCCATGGAAAACATTGATCGCTTATCTTAAAAAGCTCGATATTATTGATTTCCATGGGGAGTACGCGACGCAACGTATTAGCAGTTATAAGAAGGCAGGTGATCTATCCAGGATGATCAACACGATCCTCAGTAGCAGTGAAACGCGTCAAGAGATCATTGGAGCGCGATGGCGCGGGGTCTGGAGCGCGTATCAAAGCCTGAGCGCTGATCAGCAAAAGATCATCGAAGAACATTTGCGCAAGGTCACAGGGGATATGCAGATGACATTTAAGGGCCTGGAAGGCAAAAGCGTTGGCGAGATCGTTTCTTTGATCGCTGAAGCAGGTATGGATCAGCGCTATCAAAGGTTTTCTTTTAAGCAAAGTTTATCGAAAAAAAGATGGGACGCGAACGCAGAAGATATCAAACGTATCCAAGAACAGGATCCATCGCTGGCTGAGCAGATCAGCCTTTTGATATCTTATCGCAAAGAAAGCTCGGTGAAGTTTTTGGCGAAGATCAAAGAGGTTTTCACGAAATACGACGCGCAGGTGGCCACCGATATGCGCAAAAATACCCAGCACGTTGTCCGTCCGATCCTGAACATTTTATTGTCAGGAACAAAGTTCTCGCAGCTTTTAAGATCGCGCCAAGTTGTCTTTATCGATGAGGCTTTGGCAGGGGGCGCGACCGTGATCACTTGTGAATTGATTGCCAAAAGCTTTGATGGTAACAATGAATTTCAGTTCGCGGCCATTGACGCTTGGGACGCGACGCGATCTCCGCGCTCGATCGTGGACATTCTTGTGACATCGGACTCCATGATCGAAGAAGATGCGCCAGAAAAACTAGGTGTTTTTGCGTATGTCACAGAAAAGATCTCAAATATTGAGAGATATAAGCAGATCAACATTGAAGGCATGATACAAGATCTGTCTCGCGCGTATACGACTTCCCGCGGCCATTTGGCAGACGAACGCCTAGAAGATGCTTTAGATAAAGATTATTTTAGCCAGAAAAAATTACGTGAAGTTAACGCCAAGATCCAGTCGTTCGTTCATGCACATTTAAAGGATCTTTTTTCTGAAGATTATAACGAAAAAGTTCTTGTAGCCCTTGTTAAGCATTATTTGCGTAAGCATGATGTTTCCAAGGTGTATTTTGAAGAATATATGGCTCCTCGAGGATGGGAATATTTGCTCGCGGAAGAATTTAAGGCAAAAAACGAACAAGCTTATAACATTCTTCGAAGCCTTGATCAACAAGAAGACCTAGGATTAGAGGATGTCCGTCAGCTTGATAGCGAAGTCGCTTCGTATGACATGCTGAAAGTCCTGCTGTCCTGGAAGCTTGAGGAAGAGGCTTATCAAGCGCGTCAGGTCAAAGGGATCGAGCGTCTTGTTCAAGATACGAAGTTAAGGACGCTAACCTCTCTTTATCTGCAAGGGCCAGAGTCCATGGGGGAAGCCGCTCGGCTTCACGAACAAAATCAAAGAATTTCTAAGATATATCCCCAATTTCTGCACTCTCGCTTTAAAACAAAAATAGCCATTTTTGATTGGGATGGAACGTTATCGCGTATTCGAGAAGGATGGGAGTGGATCCTGTCTCCTTTAGTCGCGGCGATCATTTCTGGAGCCCAATGCCCCATGACGTTTTGGGATGAGGTCGTTCGCGCTGTTTTAAATGATGAGCGACGATATGATGCCACGCGCCTGGATGGCGTTGAGGACTTGATCAAGAAAGGTATTCTACGCCAAGAAGATATGGAGTGGGCTTATCAGATAGTCGAACGGACAAAAGGTTTTACGAACCGGGAACAGATCCTTTTAGCCTACGATGAAGCCATGGCCCGCAATATCAAGATCGAGAATTTTCAATGGGTCCTAGATTATTGCCAAGATAAAAGCGGTGCGGCTCCTCCATCGGCAGCTGAAGCCCTGGTCATATTCTTTCTTGATCTAGTTTATCGTTTGCGTAACGACCGCCTTGCCACCCTTAAAGAAACTAACCTTTCGCCCGCCAAATACCTTTTTCCAAAGACAACCGCTTTCTTAAGCCGCTTACAAGATGAAAATGTTGTGTGCTATATCGTGACAGGCTCTGATAAGCGAGGCGTTGAGGAGGAAGTGGCCTTGTTGGGCTTGCGACCTCAGGTCAAGGATATCGTTGGTTTTTCTCTTGAAGGAGGGAAGGGAGAAAGCAAGGAAGAGATCATGCAGGCTTTAGTGAATCAAGCCATCAAGGAGCGCGTGATCGGGCATACCCAAGAAGTTTTGGTCGTTGGTGATGGATGGGCTGAATTGCAGGCGGGTCACAAGATAGGATGCTTAACGGTCGCGATTCGCTCTCGCGAGAATACAGATTCTTTTTCTTTTATAGAGGAGGCCAAGCCTTGTTTTACGATCAATATTCAGACCGATGGTGTACAGCCTTATGATCTGGCTCTTCGTGAAGCTAGAGATATCTTCGAAGCGCTTCAAAAAGGGAAGCCAGAACAATGCGCGTGGCTTCCTGATCCGATCCTTTCTTTATCATTAACCAGCAAGGTAGAAGAAAGTTATGCTAGCTTTTTGGCTCCCCAGGCGACCGACGCGGTTTTGCCTCAGGTTTTGCGTCATTTTCCGTTCTCAGAGAACGAGAGTGTTCGCATGGAAACTGTTTATCAGGTATCCGCCCTTAATAACGAAGATGTTAACGCGCACGCGCATGATCTTATTCTTTTTAAGATTGGTCATGAAAAATGGATAAAACATTTCGCGGAAATCCTTTCACATCGCATCCGTCAGATGATCCCAGATCTCAGCGGGTGGATCTTGGCTTTTCGCAAGTCAACTCCGGAGCACGCCACACAACGACTGGGAGACTATATCGCGGCTAGCTTGGGCGCGGAGGTGGTTTATTTAGAGCAGAAAAAATGGCCTGTTGGATATGTCTCTATGTCCGCCCAAGAGCGCTATAAGGCTGTGGAGAACTCGACCGTGGTTTTATCACCTGAAAAGGTCGCAGGAAAGAAAGTGATCATTATTGATGATGTGATCCATAGCGGCGGCGTGTTAAAAGATTTGGCGCAGACGCTTATAATCCTTAAAGCGAAAGAAGTTTTTGCCTTTGTACTTTTTGATTCAGGAGACGTTAGTTTTGAGGTTGGCATCTATCCTTTCTTGCAGGCGCATCCTTCCTTGCTTAAAGAGGCGATCATTGAAAATCAAGGGAGGCTTTCCTTGGGAGGGATCAAGTATTTGATGCAGTTCATCCGCGATTCACGGACAGCTTTTCTACAGGCAACAGAAGGTCTTTCCCGAGATGTTCGCTATGAGCTTGTCAAACGCAGCTTGCAATATCTTGACATTGTTCCTCGTCAATATGAAAAAGATCTGCTGCACGCGCTTCTTTCAATCTGGGCTGCGGACATTTATCAAGGACTTTCACTATCAAATAAATTAGAGGTTCTGACAAGCTTGAAAGATGTTGTGTCTCGTGGGATCTTAGCCAACGGCGAGCGGACATTATTTGTAAGCGCGCAAGAATGGGAGTCTTCTTCAAAAGCGGTCTTCTATGCGTATGTCAAAGGGTATGACTTCCTAGTTTTTAGGGACAGACGCGCAATGAGCTCTGACGCGACCGAAGAAGCCCTAGAGGCAGCCCGCCTTTTCCATGTTTTTTTAGCAAGTCCTTATTATACAACGTTGCCGCGTTCCATTTATGCTAAGCAGGAAAACCAAGGGTTCGCGATCGCGAAAGAACAAAAGGATTTTCTAAGCTTTTTAGCTGAGGCCATGAAAAATATCCGTAATGCGCATAAGGCGAGGATCCTTGAGCTGTCTTTGGGAGCTGCTGAGAACGATGCTCCATCCGCCATACTGAAGGCGTCCAAGGACTATGCGCAGCAGTGCGCCAAGATCTTTCAGGATGTTTGTGAAAGTTTGATCGATTTTTTAAGGAAGAAAAATATCGCTATTTCCAAGAATGATCTTGCGATCGCCTTTGTTGGATCCTTAGCTCGCGGCGAGGTGACTGAAGCTTCTGATATTGATTTTGATATTATCGCTAAAGATGAAGAGACCGCTAAGATCATTGAAGGGTCTGTTGCGTTAGCTCTTACGCATTTTTTAAGGCTGGCCGGATTTGATGTTGGCCCCTCGGATGAATTATATCAGCGCCATATCAAAACCCGTTACGAGCTTAAGACGCATAAATTATTTGATGAGCGCATGCGCGCTGAAGACCGCCCAAGCACGCTCATCCGTTTTTGTGATTACACCTTTGCCTGGGGAAACCCGATGATCTTTCACGCGTTTACCAAACGGGGTAAGTCAGAGATCCTTTGTCAGCAGGGACCTTGCGTGCTTATGATCGAGCAGGCTGCTAATGAATATATTGATATTGCTAAAAACGGGCACGGACGTTTTTCGGGGCGCAATTTTATCGTGGCTTATGACACGTTGCGCCGCATTTCCTTTGACGTTAAATGGATCATTAATCTTGTCGAAATTTCTTTGAAAGAGTTCGTGATCCGTAATCTTCCTTTATTATCGACCGATAAGCATTTTTCTTGGGATAGCTTGCCCAAACAAAAGAGCGCTTTGCTGACATTTTTTAAAGAACATCATTTTCTCAACGGTATTGATGATCAGGAGATAGAGAAAGTTAAGAACTCCTATGCATGGTTCTTGGAGTATCGACAGCAAAGAGCCGCGCGGGGAGAACTGAATACAGCTTGCCCGTTTGAACCAGGATTTATCGATCATTTGAACATCCTCGGGCGATTCATCTTGCGTCACATTATTGCCCAACGGATTAAGCCCGCGATCATTAAAGAGCACAATATTCCTTTTGTGAGCAATGAACTTGGTCAGCAGATCGGAGTGTATATCGGTCATTTTCCCGATGGAGAGATCCATTTGTCCTTAGAAAATCCAGACGATGTTAAGGATAGCCATATAAAGGTCATCCACGCCTTAGAAACGAGCCACGACCTTGTCCAGCTTGTTCTTTTAGCAGGAGCTTTAAAAACCTATCATGCCAAAGAGCTGACCCTTGTGGTTCCTCAAGAGCCTTCGATGTCCCGGCATAACGGCTATCGATATGTTTTATATTATTATTTTGACCATGTTATGTATCAGGACGGCAAGGATATCCCTCGGCTAGAAATTTTTGACCGCGCACCGTATACACAGGCTGTCCGTTTCGAGACTGTTTTGTACCAGCATGGGCGTTTTGGTGAGGACGCGCGGGAAGCCGCGGCACGTATTAACATTGATCATGCCAAGATCGACATCGTGAAGATAGAGGACAATCCTTTATCGTGGCAAGTTTGTCTGCCTTTTGGGCTTAACGGTAAGCACGTCGCGCTGATCCACAGCACAGAAAACACAGAAGATATTGTTGAGCTGTGGTTCATCCTCGTTGCCTTGCATCGCGCCAATGTTGGCAGCATTTCCTTGATCAATACGTGCGAGGGATATTCGCGGCAGGATAAAATATTTGAGCATGGACAGGCTGTAAGCGCGAAAACGATCCTGGACGCAACAGATGGATTTTTAAGCGCTCATGCGGCATTTAATATTCATTATGGTAAACAAGTGGGGTGGGTCGCTCTCAAAGGGCATGACATCCTGAACTTGAACGCCTTTACGGCTATCGCCCAGACCATGATCGATTGGATCATGAAATCTTTCGCTTGCGCGGCAGAGCTTGTTCAAGAAACACAACGACATCCCATTCTATTGCTTGGCCCTGATGACGGCTCTTTTCCTTATGTGCAAGAAGCGGTGACGGCGATCAAGCGACATTTCAGAAAATGGCACGATATAGACCTTGATCTTTATTGCGGTTACCTCGACAAGGTCCGCAAAAGCGGCACAGAGGTTTCTATTCCTGATTATATTTTAGGGCCTGACGGCCAACGCATCGAACAAATAAATGGTCTGGATGTATCAGAGTGTTGGTGTTTGATCTTGGATGATGAAACAGCTTATGGGTCAACATTGTTCGCGGCTACTTATATGTTGGTGCGAAAACTCCGTTTTTCCTGGCAAAGGATCCTCGCGGGCGTTGTGCGTGCTAAGCTTGTGCGCGGGCTTGAGCCGTTTCTGACGGGCCTCAAGGCGACAGAGCTGTCTTCAGCCAAAGAGCCTGTGGCGGTATACGTCAATGAACAGAAAGAGCACATGCCTCCTCGCGCTTTATTTGCAACAGAATCTGTCGCGCTGCCCAAAGAGTTCCCGGAGGATCAAAAGATCCCGATCGGCCCCTTGGTAAGCTATGCGCTGCGGTATTTGCAAGGCGATATTCATGAAGGCGACAGCTCTAACGGTCAGAATTTAATTAGCTCTTCCGTCGATATTGCTGGCGCGTGGGAGCGCGCGCAAAATCAAAGAATAGACGCTGTTCGATCTGCCGTCGCAACCTTAGAACAGGTTCAGGAAAAAATAATCTCGCATTATCCGCAATTTTTGGCGTTCTGGAGCAAGCTTGACACTTTAGATATTTGGTATGACGCATCGGGATTCATCGAGAATACGTTTGATTATATTCCTTCTGAGCTATCTGAAGAGAACATGATCCTTCGCCGTTCGTTTAACGCTATTATTCGGGCAGAACAAGCTTTGACCGTTCTTTTTGAATGCGCGACAGCGGATACCCAGCAACAGCTGTACAACGCCTGCAAGGGAAAAACAATGTTGTACTTTCCTGCCAGACTTGTCCAACAAGTACAGCGATCAGGCAAGAAAAGCTCCAGCATCCTTAGAGCTTGTTATCATCCGAAGTGCTTTTCGCTCAAAAGATATGTGGAGCCTGTTAGCCAGCATGTTTTTTCTTTTGTGTTTTTCTCAGCGACTTTGTGCGTGATCTTTGATCATTGGCTTGTTCTTGCTTTGAGCCTTACCTTGGCGATCAGGAATTACGCTTTTCGTGACACAACAGCGTTCTTTCGCAATCGACATGTTCGGGATCCTTTCCAGGACTTCTACGGGAATGTGGTCGGTGGCTACATCATTCCTGTTCTGAAAAAGCAAGGACGTTCAGCGAGGATCCACTCCGCGGGGGCTTCTGATTTCAAGGAAGCGATCAGCATTGCGATCATGCTCCATGAAGATTATCAAAAGGACCCAGGATCCTGGGGAAAGATCAATCCTCTTGAACATATCAAGATCTACGCGACGGAATTTGACCCTATCGTGTTTAAGCGCGGAAAATCTTTTGTTTATTCTTCTGAACAGATCCGACAAGGATTCTCCTTTAGACAACAAGAGAGAAGCTCTTTTGACCAAAGCAAGATCTTCTGCCAGAACGAATATTTTGACGAGATAAAGCGCAAAGATGGGACGATCGCGTATCGGCTCAAGCCTTATATTCGCTCAATGATCAGGATCCGACAGCGTAATTTAAAGGACGCGCATCCCCGCGATGTCGATGTTGTTTTCTTTTTGCACACCGCTTATCTGATGGGGCCCTGGACGCTGAAGAGAACGATCAAGAATTTCATTGACTCTGTACGTCAAGACAGCATTATTGTGGCTTCGTATGGGCACTGCTTCATCAATCCTTTTAGCTTTTTGATCAAAAAACATTTTATTGGCTATGACCAGCGATATGTTTTCTCTTCTCGTAATAGCGTAAATCATTATATTTTCCGTTTCAAAGATCAGAAGCCAAGAGCAGCTTATCGCTTTGGATCCGCTGTTTATGGTCTAAAAAAAGCATCAAACACCTCCGCAGTTTCTTCCTGTCTTTGGCAGGAATTCAGACAGATCGATCATAAATTAAAGACGGAGGTTGAGGAGCTTTTATGGCTTCGATACGCTCGTCGACAGCTAGGCAAGGTCAGGACGTTTTATGGTCAGTATATTTTTGTTAGGCCGGGAGCTTGCGCAACATCGGAAGAGGCCGTCGGTATCCAAGATATTTTAGAGGATCTTCGAAACCAAGGTGATACTCAGGCCAGCTTAAGCAGTGCCCGCCACCCTCAAAAACGTGTGATCGCGGCAAACCTTGAAAAAGTCATGTCCTATCTTCAGACAAACGACACGCGATCGTTGGTCGAGACCATTGGGAACACCATTGATGTGGTTGACGCCAGAGGAAAAGAGGTTCGAAAGATCATCAAGAATATTTATGAGCGTCAATTGCCGGGGTTACGTGATCGCTTTATTTACATGAACGATCAATACGGATCTCGCATCACGAACATCCTTGCGAAGCTTCATGACGGGGATTATCGGACAGCCTGGCAGTATGTTCAGGGATTTTTGAGCTCTCGAGCGCTCGAAGGGTCTTTTAGTGAACCGGATTTGACAGGCATGCGTCAGCTGTTAGGCTACGTGGGGTCGCTGTTAAAGGATGGAAAAGATGTTGATGCCGCGAAAAGAAAGCTTGAAGATTTTCAGGCAGAGGTACAAATAGCACAAGCCGTTCATGATTTTATGTATAGGCTTAGGACCCTCTATGTTGTCCAGGCCTTAGAGCATAAGGGCCTTGACTGGCAGCAGGCATTTAATTGTGCTTATGATATTTATCTTAAGGAAAAAGGCCTTATTCGTGGATCGCCCAAAGAAGAGATCTTTCGCCTCGCTGTTTTTCGCCCCGCCTTTATTCCGTTTATGATTGATCATCCCCAAAAAAAGAACCAGCGCCTTATCAATCCTTTCTTCTTAGCTGTAACGAGTCTGATCCAGATCCAGCGATCTTTGTCCTTTGATCTTATGTCACGGCATTTCCAGCGCCGCCATCCAGAAACAGCTTCATTATTATCGCAATTTGCCTCTGAGCATAAGCATGTTTTTACGGACCTTAGCTTTAAGGATAGGCGTGCTCTTGTTGGGGCTTTGGCGCGTGATCATCAGTTGATCAAGCAGGATGTCCATATGTTCGTCACGATCGCCATTCCTCGCAAGAGGCATGAGCAGGATCAATATACGCTTATCTCCAAGATCGTTGCGGTAGCTGAAGAGCAGGAAGCGGAGCTGGCAAGGCGGTCTTCTGCGGATTCTCAAAAAAAGGGGCAGGATGCCCAACATGAGCGCGTTGTTCGCATGGCCCAGATCATTGAGAACACCATTTTGGATCACTACATTGACGAATATGACCGCGGTCTTTTGTGCGCCGTTGGATATATCAAGAATGACAAAGCTTTTCATAGCAACAAGAAAAGTTTTCAGGAGTTGCTCCCTGTGATCGCTGAGCTCTGTTGCTTGACGGATCCTCAGAAAGCGATCATCACGATCGCTTTCTTGCCGCAAGACCGCGAGGCGGATGATAGGACGGGGAAGGCAGTTTCCAGCGGGCTTTCTGATCGCTGCAAGGCGTTTCGTGCCCAGCTCGGATTTCTTCTTGTCGATATGATTAGCGTTATCTTTGCTGTCGGCGCTTTGCTTTCTTATGGGATTATGAAAATTTTATTCTTTGGCATGAACACCACTGCAAGAACCATACGCTATGTTAATAGAAAAGGTTTTAAGAATGATTGCCACGTGATCTGGTCTTTTTGGCTGTTAATGGCGTCGATTGTGATCTTGCCCGATATGCTGGTCTCGTTGATCCTGCAGTCCTTAGGTCTTGCTTATTTTTCGATCGCTCTTGTCAGGCTTGAAGCCCGAGAAGACCAGAAAAAAGCTGAAGCCAAGCTTTTTGACAATCGTCTTTCACGTCTATGGAATGAGCGCATGCAGAAGGGTGGAGTGTTTAGATACCGACTTTCATACCCGCAGTATCGGCGAGTTGGAGATTTTATTCTATTCCTGAATCAGGGAAGGGCACGGGCTGAAGAGGAAAAAAAGCGTTCTTTCGTTGATTGGAGCCCTGTGTTTGAACCGTTCGGCCGCACAGATAATTTTAACCGGATCTACAGAGATCATCCCCATCAGCGGTTATTCACTCAGAGGATCGGCTTTCAGCGTTTAGTTGTCAATGTTAACCATACACCTTATTTTTCATGCCATTTCCTTTTGATCCCTTCTCCCAAGAAAAATGTTGAGCAGTTCTTGATCCTGTCGAACTTAAAAACTATTTATCGTGTTTTTCGTCTTAGCTATGCGGATAATCTATATTTTGGATTTAACAGCAGAGGCGCCTGGGCTTCTATTAATCACCTTCATTTCCATGGCATATATTATCCTTTCGGCGTTTTACCCATAGACCAAGCTGTGAGACAAATTGTCGCAAAGGAACAAAGTGTCCGCATATCAAAAGTTTCCGACTATCCCTTGCGAGGGCTTATTTTTGAGAGTGCCAAGACCAGGCGGTTGATCAAGGCCACGTATTCATTTATTAGTTTTTTACAAAATCACAACATTCCTCACGTCGTTCTTTTCGCAAGAGATCGGACGTATGTGTTTCCAGGCAATCGCAAGATGCGAACGCTCTCTCGATGCGGGATCGGATTTCTGGAGGCAGCAGGCGTTATGTACGCGGGGGATCAAGAAACTTTTAACACTTTAGCAGAAGTCGATGTTGCGCAAGAGCTTTCCCTTGGCTCCTTAAGTTCACAGCAATTTGATCAATTGATCAAGTCTTGGAAGGCGTCTTCGCAGGTGCCAGCCTCTCCGCCTTTTATACCTTTTTTTGTTCATGGCGTGTTCAATGATTACAACGCGCGACAACTTATCGCCTTGGGGCAAAAAGCGCGCCAGATCATCGCCTTATCCCGTAAAGACGCTCACCATCTTTTTGTGATCCTTTTTTCTGGGCCAACGGGAACATTAAAGACGACATTACTGAAGGCGATGAAAAGCAAGATCGAGGAAGCTGGATTGAGCGCCACTGTTGTTGATGAAGCGTCTTATTCTGATCCACGCGCGGCTTTCACGATCGATGCGCTTGCCAAGGCTTTTTCATCACATAACATTCTTTTTGTGGAGACGGCAACATTTTTGCCATCTGGCGGCCAGAGCTTAGATCTTTTTATCCGATGTGAAGGAAGCTTGAAGGCGCGTCATGAAAGGATCACGCAGGGCAGCGGGTCATTTGAATACGCGCAACAACGAGTTTCTGTTGATGAGATACCAGCCAGCTCTTATCAGAGGTATCGAGCGGCCGATCTTGTGATCAATACGGATGTCGCTGATCAAGATTTTATCCAGGGTGGATTTTTGCAAGCATTGTTCGATCAGGGTTTTGGTTTATCTTTACCCAAAGAGCTGCCAAGACCAAAGAACGAATGGAGAGAGTATTATTATTGCAGTATCATCGGGCCGATCGCTTTCTGGGCTTTCTTAGGGCGCGCGGCCATACAAGCTTCTAAAAAAGTTTTTCAATATTTTGATCAAAGGCCAAGGCAGGAGAACATCAGCGTCAGCTCTGCGATCCTTTTGCGCGGCGCTGCGGAGGCAGGGCTTTTTGGTTCTAAGAAAGTCGTCGATCGACTCGAGAATGACCCGGGGGCCCAACGCCTTCACGCACCTATCGGACTTGAGATCGAGCTTAACCGCCCAGTTAGTTTTTGTGAACAGAAGGAGCTGGCAAAGATCATTAAGGATCCGCGAAAACTCAAGGCGATGCAGTATATGCATTTTTCTTCAGACAAGTTTTTTCAACTGCCGGAGCTAAGTTTTGGGCCTTCATGGAGCTTTGAAACACAGCTTTATTTGTGGAGCAAGATAAAGGAAGCACTTTCTTTAAGCAACGCAGACGTGAATTCTGTTCAGGTCAATGTTGGCATTGCGCATCGCGTTTGGCAGAAATGTTCTAAAATGCAGTTTTTAAAGGATGCACAGATTTTGATGCTGGCTGTTGTCTTAGGGTTTGTCAGTGATCAAAGGATGCGAGCAAAGAAAACAAGCAAGGTCGCAGAGATCGACCTGGAAGCTGAGCCGATCAACGGAAAAAGATATATACGTGTGGAGTATGGATTTGGCGATATTTATCGTTTGCGTGAGATCGGCTCTATATTGCAAAATATTCATGCCGCTCTTGTTGAATATCACTTTATCTATCAACCCAGGCAATATGATACGGTTTTATCTGATCCGAAATTTTCTTTAGCCTCTGCCTGGCAAGACAAAGGGATCGTCCAGCTCAAGCCTTTTATTCAAGAGAACGTGATCCGCGGCGATAGAAAAACTTTACGATTGGGACGTTCTTTCCAGAATTTTATTCCTTGGCGATATCAGAATCCTTCTTTGATCCATGAATTGCAATCGATGCTTCTTACGATGTCGCTCGATTGCCAAGAAGCTGTTAGCGCCCTTGAGCCATTCGACACTAAAAATATCTTTCAAGGCCATCGCACGCCTGTTGATCTCATCGTAAGCTCGGCTATCAGTAGGAAGGTTTGGTTTTATGCTCTCAGCAGCATAATCCTTCTAGGGTGGAACCTGTTTTTCCCCCATCCAGCGCATCAATTGTTTACTATTGGCGTTGGCATGTTGATCGTTGGTTTTTGGTTGGGACAATTCGTAAAGGATGACAAGAGAGAAACAAGCGTCGCCGCCTTATGGCACAATGGCGCTCAGGATCCTTACGATCCGGCATTTATTCATCGCTCTATGCGCGAGTTAAAGCAGCACGTCTTTCTTAAAAAGCACCAAAAATATATCGGTCGTTGCGTCGCGATGTTTGGCGGCGCGCAAGTTGTGCCTGGCAGCCAGGATTATGAGGACGCCGTTCATTTGGCAAGGATGATCAATTGCCCGATCGTTACCGGTGGAGGGCCAGGCATTATGGAGGCGGCGAATAAGGGTGCGCAAGAATCAGCAAAAAATAATGCACGCTGGAATGTGATCAGAAAATCCATAGGATTGACCATTACCTTGCCGCACGAGCCAAAGCCAAATCCATACTTGGATATTGATCTGCATTTTGAAAAAGACCTTTTTGCTCGTAAGACGACATTTTTTCGTTTTTGTAAAGCGTATGTTATCTGTCCGGGCGGGTTCGGCACTCTTGACGAACTCTTTGATGTGCTGACCCTTGTCGATCGAGGCTTTTTGCGCACGCACATCTACATTCTGAATTCCAACGGTTTTTATGCGCCCTTGCTGCGCCTGATCGAGGAGCTGCGCGATAAAGGATTTTTGTCGATGAGCAGGATTGATCTGGATCGATATGTCCATGTTTTTGATACGCTAGAGGGTATCCGAGACCATATTAACGCGCTGCCTGTGCGCATTAAAACATTTCATTTAGACTTTTCTAATATTGAGAATGAACTTTTGCTAACTCAGCAAAGGCTTGATGAGATCAAAAAGGCGGTCAGCATTTTAGGGAGCGGGCAGGCGATCCAGGCGACGCCTAGGTATCGAACAGCGGTTCGTGACCTGTCTTATCTTGTTTCTTCGCAAGGCGTTTGCGTGATGGCGCGCAGTGTCGCGCGTATCGGCAGGTCCGTGGATGCGGGAGTGGAGAAAGCCAAGCAAGAGGCACCCGCGGGCTTTGAGGTTGGAAAATTTATCAATCTGAAAACAAAAACACAGATCGGCGATCCTGACCCGGATATCATGGTCGAATATTCCCATATATTCTTGCAAAAGATCGGATTGATCAAATATAGCAGCGCCTTTGTTTTCTTTCCAGGAGGTTTTGGAACCCTGTCTTTGCTGTTTGAAGTCATCACTTTGATCAAAACCCACAAGATGGCTCCTGTTCCCTTGATCTTGGCCGGAGAAAGATTTTGGCGGCCGTGGAACGATTTTATCATCAACACCCTTTTGACGCATCATCTGATCGGCGAAGACGGGCCTTTTCTTTATACCATCACCCGGGCGAATGCCAAAGATATCTTGAGGACGATCAACGATCTTTGCGCGAAGAAGTCCAATGGCACATTTTTCCCGCCAAGGATGGGCGCGGAGGCAGAACAAGATCCTGATCTGATGAAGATCATGAATTTTCTGAAACCGGTGCAAGGATTAGGCGCTCAGCATATGGAGCGATATTTGTATGCTGACGGCGCTCAGCGATGTTCTCGTAAAGTAGCCTGGGTTAAGAATAATCCGGAACTTGTTAAGCGACAACCAGGAGAATCTTTGAAGGACTGGATGATGCGGGTTTATGTTCAAGAGAATTTGGGTATTGATGCTAAACAGATCCGGGTCGCGGAAGCCACAGAAACAAAGGTCGTCCTTGATTATTTTAATCGGTGTTTGGTATTAGAAGCCTGTCAATCGTTAGGGCTTGATACGACCAAAGTGTGTCGATGCGCTTTTGACCGCTGCTATGATGTTTTGATGAAATCGATCGATCCAGGGCTTTCGTTCAAGCGTGAATATGTGTATGACAAAGAGGGGAATGTTGTTGGTGGTGTAAGGCCGTATGCGGAATTTTGCCGGGAGATCATTACCTATAATCCGACGCAAGAAAACCCTGAAGTCCTCTCGTCACCTTTGTATATTCTTATCGTTGATGATCAAAAAGTCCAGCGCGATCGTCTTCAGCATATTCTAAAACTGCAAGGACATCATGTCTTTGCTGCCGGCACAACAGCTGACGGGTTGGCTATTTTAAGGCGAAGCAATATGCCGAGCTGGCCAACAATTGATCTGCTTGTCTTAGACTATGATCTCTCCAACGGCGAGACAGGTGGAAAATTCGTGATGGCCATGCGCGCGGAAGTTGGCGGTGTCCCGTATATTTTATGGACGAGCAATGCGACCGATGAGGTAGATTTTTGGATCAATTTAGGAGTCACATGCAAGGAAGAAGAGCTTTTGGCAATGGTAGAAGAATTTGTTGAGAAAAAAGGTGTTTCGTCTGCCCTATCTCAGGGCCCGCCAGCGCAGGGTTTCACTTGTCTTCCTCGCCGGACTCCCGCCGCATCCCCATTTCAAATGCTACCCATCGGATCCTCTGCAATATTTAATGATACCAAAGAAAAGATCGAGATTTTTATCAACGGTTTTCAAAGAAAATGTCAACACGATCTGGGTATGAGCTTAGGCGAATTTGCCCGGATGGTAAGCGGGCGGCGCATTGTCCTTTATGAAATGTTAAGGGAGTTGTTGCAAAATCTTAAAGAAGAACATAAATTCTTTGATCTTGACGTTGCCCAGCAGGCTTTAGGCAAGATCGTTGACGCTTTTTATTGCACTCCTGAAAATAATCTTCGCCCGCGCGTTGAGGTGACATCTTTGACAACCGCTAAAGTTTTTCCTTTCATGCCGGCGTATTCCCAAAGCCTTATTCAGTATACGGCAGAAAATTTTAATGATCTCGGCGTTGAATTTGGTTATTTGGTTTTCAAAGAAGACCATGTCGATATACTTTTGTCTCTTCATCCGGATGCGTCTGAGATCTCTTTTGTTGTGGGGGCCGCTAGACACTATGAACTTGTTAATACGCGAAGGGATATAGCGCCTTTAGAATCTTTGCACGCCAAAGAAGGCATGATCGCGCGGGTTCGTTGTCTTGAAGGAGAATTAAGAAACAGCGGTGCAAGAAAGAATTTAGCATCGATCCGCATACGATTTTATATCAGTAATTGTTTTGGTTATCCTTTTAAAGATGGTGATGGTCATTTTCAGCGCGATGAAGTAACGCAAGAAGAGGTCGTAGCTCTGTGCCTTGAGGCGCAAAGGCTGGGTGTTAATGAGCTTGTTATTTGCGACACAACAGCAGAAGCGAATGTAGAACAAGTTTACGCGCTGTTGACGCATGTTCGTCGAAAGGTCGATCTTAAAGATATGACCCTAGCAGCGCATCTTCATGTTAAAAACTGCGAGGAAGCGGATAAGGTTTTTGCGGCGATCGCGGCTGGGGTGGACATTCTTGATGTTTCTATTTTGCATCAAGGAGGTAATCCCTTGTCTGGCAATTCCGTGGGCAATCTCACAACCGAGGATGTCGCGTTTTTCTTGGACGCACTGGACGCCGATATCGCCGTGGACATCGAAAAGCTCATGAAAGCAGTTCGTTTTATGCGTGAGCATTTAGATGATTTCTTTATCAAAGATTTTTATTCTTTTGGGTTTGATCAACTGACACCTGAAGAAAGAAAAAAATTAAGGAGTTTTATTCGTCAGCAGTTTGGCCTTCCAACAAAGACATCCTCGGGAGTTTCTTCTAAAAACAACGGGAGTTCACCATGGGCGAGGCATACCGCAGAGTGGCTTCATATTCTGCAGGATCACAGCTTGAACGCTTTTAACGTTGCGCACATCCGTCGGAATGTTCACCGTGTAAAAAGATTTATCAAAGAGGAAGGTTTGAACACTTATCAGGTGCGCATGCTGACGATTGCGCTTTGGCTTCATGACATAACCAAAGACCATGCCCTGGAACATTATATTCCAGAGAACATGCAGTTGTCTCAAGCGTTAAGACTTCTGGTCCATCACCTTGAAGGCGCGGATGTCGCTAAAGATATTTTACGTCAGAATCAATATCCTAAAAGTTTGATCTTGGGAGTTCAGAATATTATCCTCAAGCATATGGGGCCGATTAGGGGTATAGAAAATTCTCTCGGATTTATGGAAAGATTCCGTCGTCAACACTGGGATGATCTTTATCAGGCGCTTGAGAGATCACAATTAGCTAAGACACGCAAAGATAAGTTGAGAACATATTTGCTAAAGATTCAGTATGGATTTAAAGAGCCTGATGCCGTTAGCGAAGAAGATAAGCTTGCAAGGATCGCGCGGGATATTGATCTGCTGGATCTTATGACCGTTGGGGGTATCCTGAAGATTATTTTGATAAGGCAAAAAGAGCAGCAGTTTTTTAGGGAGGGAAAGCCTGAAACCGTTGAGGATTCCTTTGATTCTGCTGTAGACAGCGCCAAGGAAATCTTTTCTGACCTTTATACCGTGACGGCCCAGAAAGAATTTCAGCGCCGACTTATCCATCTAGGAGCTGTTAGGCCTGTTGTACAGAGGTCTGCGAATGGAAAGTTATCATCTTCCGGGATCTCTTCATCAGCAAAAGACAAGCCTGTTGTTTTTCTTAATTTTGATTCTCATAAAGATCTTTGGGACGATGTTAAGATCACGCCTGCTAGCTGGTTGCGTCACGCCAAACAAGATGGTCTTGTAGATAAAATTTATCAGATTTATCCACCAGAATTGTTGTTGGCTGGCGTGAATCATGTCGAAGACTGGTGCTTTTTTGACTATTTGTTAGAAAGTCAGAATTTTGCTGTGTATGGCCTGCCTCTTTCGATAAAAGGGTCAGCAATCGTATCGCTTTCGGCGGATTATTTTTCTAACAATACATGGCCGCCATTTAGAGGAGACGAGACTAAGATCAAGAATAAGATCCGCTCTATTATTCAAAAGTTGAATAGCATGAGCCTTAGGATCGCCGCGGTGTTGTTTATCAGGGATTACACCGAGACCGGACGCGAGTACGCTCATAAAGATATGGTCCCTGTGATTGAGAGGATTGTAACTGAAGCCCTTGTTGACCTTGAGCCTTCTAAGGATGTCTTTGAATTTTTAGTTTTTGGCCAGCATGATGAGGTGTATGCTTGGCTGAAAGATCGGTCGAAGGCGACAAGAGGTCAAGCCATAGGTTCTTCGGGGCTTGTGATCGATCGAGAGAAATATTTTGTTGTCGAAGCCAAGGAATCCTTTTCTTTCCCAGGCGCGATCATAGAGCAGCGCGTGATCACAGCGGATAAGTTTTCTGAAAGTGAGATCTATCCTGTTATCAAAGTTTTTCTAAATGGCGATATATTTTATGTTGGAAATAAATATTATTTGGTCATTGAGCTTTTAGGCGGCAAAAGGATCTATTGGGGTGGACAGCACAATCTTTCCTATAGCTTCTTTTTTGATCATTATCGCGAAGAAGCTCAAGCGATCATCGATCAAGGAGGAGTTGTTTGGGATTATTTAGACGCGCATGTTGATATCGGCGCTCATGTTGGGACACCTTTTTTGAAAAAGGAAAGCGTGCAGTGGGAAAAAGAGATCGTTTTTGGTTTTTCAAGGCTTCAATGCCACGATTATCTAGGGTACTTGGCCACAACAGGGATAGCGTCTAGGATTAACCTTGGGCACAAGCTTGGTAGGTTCGCGCCTAAGCCGTTCAATCTTCAAAGCCTTCCCGCTGACACATATAGCCTCAACGAATTGGCTGATGCACGTTTTGGGCTAAGCATTATGGACTTGGACATTGATATTATCACTCTTTTAAATTCAGGGATCCCTGCTGACCAAGCCGAAGAAAATTTTCAGACAATGGAGCCGTATCTTTTGAAGATCGCTGAGCGCAGCCAAGCGTGTTTCTTTATTAATAGCTCTGAGCTTTCCACGCATCCTCGCGGCGTTCCATTTTATATGAATCCCCATTTGGCGTTATCATTTAACGGAAGATTGATCAAACGATTGTGCCAAGACGCCGCGGGATCGTCCATCGTTGTTCTAGTTGTCGATGACGAAATGACCAACCGTGAACTTGTAGCGATGTTCGTTGAGTCTTTTGGATACAGCACGCGTCAGGCCAAAGACCCCGCGCATGCGATAGAGATCCTTCGCACAGAATCCATTGACCTGATCATCTCTGATGTCAATATGGGCGAGGCCACAGGCATAGATTTGGCTGTGCAAGTCGCTGATGAATTCCCATCTATTTCTGTTGTGTTGATGACAGGGTGGGCTACGAAGGAACAACGACAACAGATCCAGTCGATGGGCCTTTTACTTTTAGATAAGCCGGTCGACCCTTCAGAACTTCAAGAAGTTATTCAACGATCACTTTTAAAGAGCCGATCAAAAGGTTCTGTTTCGTCGATATTAAGTGTCGCTGAGCGCATATTTTCTTTTATGAAAGAAAACAAAGCTTTCTTTCTGGCCGCAACCTTGTCTCTTGCTCCTTTTTTTGGGATGGCGTTCGTTGGGACAGGTATCGAGCATTCATTCAAAAATTCATCAGACGCTAGCTTCTGGCTGGAGGAATGGATCCTCAGCCAACCTCTTTGGCTTGTGCTTTGCAAGGTCTTGACATCTGTTGTCGTGATAGCGCTCTTTTTTTCTAGGGCACTTTGTCGCGCCATGGGGATCAGCGGCGAAAATGTTTTTTTAAGCACAACCATGAGGCTTATAGATCTTTTTGTGACTGTTGTTATTGCTATTCCTGCTATCGGGATGATCTTTTTCTGTTCTTTGTTCACAGCGCTGGTCGATCGGCAAAACCCATTCTTTCTTTGTATGAGAAAAGGGTTGGAAGGGAAAGACATCAGAGTTCTAAAGCTAAGGACCATGAAGGACGGTCAGGTGACCTCTCTGGGGTCTGTTCTGAGAATGTCTGGCATTGATGAACTTCCCCAGGTCCTGAATCTTTTAAAAGGAGAGATGTCTGTTTTTGGGCCTCGGAATCTAAAACCTAGATCTTGGAAATATCGTAAGCCAGGATTGTTGGGTATTTTTTCTGCTATTGTTGGTGGAGGGAATATGCGTCTTCGAAAAGATGGCCCATCAGCTAAGTTCGAGAAAGACCTTTTAGCTTTAGAGCGGAGGTCCTGGTCTACATGGCTTGCGTGGAAGATCGTTGCGGCAGCGATCCATTCGGTCTTTTTTCGCAAGGCTTACGCCAAGCGGGCAGCCTGGTTTGGCGTCGAGATACCTTTAGAGATCAAAGAAATATTAACTGATCGAGGAGCCAAAATTTCTTCGGTTATTCATCAAAAAGAAAAGAGAGGTGGCCTGCCGTTGAATTCGTCTTTCTTCTTGGCTCTTTCTAAAGGCCGGCCAGAGGTAGAAAACCCCTCTTCATCAGTGCTGGAAGGTCTCATTCAGGATGTCATCGCTCGTAATCGCCGCGCATTTTTGCAGGTTTTTCGTCGACACAAAAATAGCGGCCTTCCATGGCAGACATTTGTTGCCCCTAAAGGTGTTTCTAAAGAGCATGGGCTTACCCCTAAGGTTCTGTTCGGGGCGTGCGCGCATTCTGTATCCAATATTGCTTTGATCGCAGCCCATCTTTCAAAGAAAAGGGGATTGCCGATCAAGATCTTTTTGCATCAATCGACTGACGCTTTCAATGTCGTTTATTTTCATTCCTTTCTTGTGATACAGTCTGGGGAAGAATATTGTTTGGTCGACGACACCTTTCTTCAGCTTTTTGATCAAGAATTCTCAGAAAAAGGGCAGCGTGGATATTCATGGACCGTACTGCAAAATGTTCTCGCTCAGGAACGGAGCGGCTGGGGTGTATTAGCGCAACAGCTTTTTGACCGAGGGTATTTTGTCCTTCAGAAAGACGGCGTGGTCGATCAAGCGACTTTAAACATGTACGGATATCTTTTGAACCGTGAATTTCCCTTGCCTGAAAAGAATTTTTCAGCCCAATCGCTTTGTGAGCGCTCAACGCTATCCTTGGCCAACGGTCATTATGTCGATAGTCAGCGTCTGTTTAGGTCTGTACCAAGACGCTTTAATGTTTTGCGCGTTTTGGATATTGTTGTCCCAGGTCCAGATGTTTTTGGCGTTTCTTCGTCCTTGAAAAGCGAGTTCCAAGAATTGACGACAAGATTTTGCCAGTCGACGAAAACAAGTTCTTCTTTATCATCCGCTCTGTGTCCTTATTGTTCTCTTTCCCGCTTTAGACAGGGAAAGGTTATTGAGGTTGATGATTATTTTCCGTATTCCTCGGAAGATGCGCAAGCTGAAGAGTTGCGCCGGGCTGTTCGCGCGGCGCAACTGCCTTTTATCAAGGTTGAGGACTTTGAAGAGATCTCTATTGATGCGTGCATGGCAGATATTCATGCGCAGCGGGAAAAGAATATCCATTGGTTGTTGTTTGGAGGGCTTTTAAGAGCTTGTTTAGCCAACACGATAAAAGCCATTTTACAGCACAGTGTGTCTATGCAAAAAGGTGCCGTGTCATGTTTTGCCTTGCCGCTTTTTGCTATTAACAAGCGATATCGTGGAGAGTTGGCTGAGAATTTTAGCAGATTTGAAGATTATGAGCATGCTCAAGAGATCCCAGATCTGATCGCGCGGCACTCAACGCCAGGACGTCTTTTTACTGGCGAAGAGCATTTTTTGAACGCGGATGGATATTATTTTTCATTACGTTATCCTTCGGATTATCAAGCGATCATCCGCAAGGACGGAAAAGTTTTTCCCCTGATCGACGGTAAGAGCCAGCTAGTTGCGATCTTTGACTTCTTTACATCGCCTCAAGCTATGGAGCAATATGCGTTTTTGCAGGGAACTTCTTCTGCGCTTGTAAGGATTACAAGCATGATGCATCGTGCTTTTACGAGGTGGATACATAATATGGTTGTCATTCGAGAAAGATTAAGATCAGCGCACCAACCTTTTGATTTTACAGATTGTATTAATTTTGGTCACGACCCAGATCGTGAATTAGTGATCAAAACAGAAGAGGAATTTCGGCAGGACCTAGATCTCCTTTTGGGCCAAAATCGGATACGGCAACATAATCTTTTTGTTGTCATGCCGCGAGAGGCATTTATAAATTCTGACTTAGTAGAGCTCTATCGCAAGATCTTTTCTTTCTTGGAAAAAGGTTTTGATACCCCTCTTTTAGGAGGCGTGTATACTCGCGAAGGGTACGTGGATGTGCGGCAACTGTTGGATACAAAGGCGATCTCCTATTATCGAGAGAATTTTACGCCATTCCTTTGTGCTGACATCAACTGTGTTGATACCAGGATGCTGGCTTTTTTTGTTTTTTTTGAGATGGTTTCCAACCTTTTTCAGGCACGTTATTTTGATCGTAATGCGCGACATGTCGGCATAGGCGTTCAGCGTTTTCAGCAAGGATCTCAGGCAGCTGTGGAGATGGTTTTCGTGGATGATGGGCCAGGATTTGAAGAGATTACGATGGCTTTTGAGACTCGTTATACTAGCAAGGTTTTTTCTAATCCTCGGGACTGCGGACTGGGATGTTTTTTAACGCATGCGCTTGTTGTCTTAGGTGGAAGAGGCGAGATCGAAGTTCTTTCTCGAGGACAACACGTTCATTATCGTAATAATAAATCGACAAAGATCGCCCAGGGATCATTGAGCAGCATCACTGCAGTCGTGATCCGTATTCAAGATCAAGGTCAGATAAAGCCATTATTGCCGCTGATGGCGACAACGCGAACCGTAGATGAATCTTCTAGATTTGCCGCAGAAGAAGTTTGGCCTACGCAGACCTTGCTTTGCAGCAGCTGGTCGATCGTCTTCTTTTTTATTTCCGGCTTTGCCTTAAAGGATATCTGGATGGATGAGTTGTTACGCAATACGCTCACGGGATCTGTAACAGGATTCTTGGGCCAGCTGTTCGCGGGATATGTGGCGAAGAGGCGGTGGAATGTCTTAAGCGCGCTTGGCATGGGTGTTTTGGGTGCTACTTTTGGTTTTCAGATCCACCATGGATTTCGGATCATCAATCAGTTTTTCCCCTATGAAGCGTATTGGTTGACACAAGGTATGCGCACTTTTTTGATCAGCGGCTTAGGCTTGGCCACTCTTTTGCAGACGAGCGTTTGGGGATATCTTGCCCGCATACTCGATCGGTCTGGGCGCTGTGGTAGAAAAAGAGCAACAGATCATTATTCAATAAGGTCTCAGATCGCCAAAAATATTGACTCCATCATTTTTATTTTCTCATTAGGTGTCGGCACTAACTATCTATCGCAATTATGGGATAGCCCGTTATTTTACATGAGCTCTGGCATGCTGGTCTTTATCGCTCACCGCTATTTTGATGAACGCCCGACGCCTGTTATGGATCTGTTAGGGCGCGCTCGTCGCTTTTTTTCCCGCCGCTTTTCTTAAAAATATAAGTTATTTTATTCTAGATTTTTTCATCGGCATCTGATTGCTCTTGATGATGTTTTACGTTATAGTGTAAATAATGAAAACGCATAAAAAAATATATCCTGAACTTGTGGCCCCAGCAGGGGATTGGGCCAGCGTACATGCGGCAACCTCTGCCGGCGCAGATGCGGTCTACTTCGGTGTCAAAACGCTTAACATGCGCCATGAGGCATCGAACTTTGATCTTTTAGAGATCAAGAAGGTCATAAATTTCTTGCATGAGCGCGGGGTTAAAGGATATCTGACCGTCAATACGATCATCATGGAGGCCGACCGACCAAAGCTAAGACGTATTTTAAAAGAAGCTAAGGCGGCCGAGGTAAATGCTGTGATCTTGTGGGATACGGCCGCTTTGTCCATGGCTATGGAGGCAGGCTTAAAGGTACATCTTTCAACGCAGGCTTCTGTTGCTAGCGCGGATGCGGTGGCTTTTTACGCCCGCCTAGGCGTTTCGCGGATTGTTCTGGCGCGTGAATGTACTCTTGATGATATTCAGCAGATCACTAGGGAGGTTAAAAAGCGGAAAATACCTTGTGATCTTGAGGCCTTTGTCCATGGGGCGATGTGCGTGAGCATTTCGGGGCGATGTTTTTTGTCGGAACTTTCGTTTGATAAGTCCGCCAACCGGGGAGAATGCCTGCAGCCTTGTCGTCGAGAATTCGCGATCCGCGATGTGGATGATGAGTCGCAATATATTTTAGGACAAGACTATGTGCTTAGCCCCAAAGACCTTTGCGCCATTGATTTTTTAGATAAGCTCATGGAAAGCGGCTTGGTGGCTTTTAAGATCGAAGGCCGGATGCGCTCACCGGAATATATTCGTGTTGTTGTCAGGGCGTACCGCAAGGCCATGGATGCTTTTTGTAAGGGTAAGCTCACAACAAAACTTAAAGGTGATCTTAAAAAAGATGTGCAAAAAGTTTATAACCGCGGATTTTCATCTGGGTTTTACTTTGGGACGCCTTCCAAGAAAGACATGAGCCAAGGCCTAGGCCACACTCATGAAAAAGTTTACATAGGCGAGGTCAAGAAGTTCTATGCCAAGATCCAGGTGGCGGATATTCGCGTTCAAGGTGGGGTTCTCAAGAAAGGTGATACTATTCTTTTTATTGGGAATTCAACGCCAGCGCTTGAGACAAAAATAAAAGAGATGCAAAGCGATCATGTGTTTATCAAAGAAGCGCCCAAGGGATCGGCTGTTGGTGTTAAGCTGCCGTTTGTTGTAAGGCCTAAGGATAAGGTGTTCATTTGGAAAAAAAGAGAGAGTGTATGATCCAGATCATTAAAGATCGCTCAGGACGTTTTTTATCCAGCAAGGGGTGGACTGAACTTGTTTGTTTTGGCTTGATCGCGCTAGGTATTTTTGTCCGACTCAAACATTATTTAACGAATTGTTCGTTGTGGACCGATGAGGCGTGGGTGGCCGTGAGCCTGACAAGCCGCTCTCTCTGGGATATCGTGCGCGGTATTGAGGTTTTTCCTGATTTTTCAAAGCCGCCCTTAGGCTTTCTTGTGCTGACAAAGACCGCGACCCTTATTTTTGGTGCGCAGGAATACGCGTTACGCCTTTTTCCATTTATTTTTGGGGTAGCTTCTTTGTTTTTGTTCTATCGTTTGCTCAAAAGATTTCAGGATAGAACGCTAATGATCCTGGCTCTGGGTTTCTTTTGTTTGTCGCCGTCTTTGATCTATTATTCCGCGGAATTAAAGCAATATTCTTTAGACCTATTCTTAGGGCTTGTGCTTGTCTTGATCTTTGGCCGTTTCATGCAGGCCCCTTTTCGCTTTAAAACTTCCTGCGCGATCGGATTGATAGGCGCTGTTGCGATGTGGATCTCTAACGCGACATTATTTGTTCTGGCAAGCTTTGGGTTTACCGCGTTCTTTATGACCGTCTTGAGAAAGCGGTGGCGATGTTTGATGTGCGCTTTTCTGATCTATGGCTGCTGGGCTGTTAGTTTTTGGTTTCTTTATCAGCGAGTCCTGTCCAGCATGGTCACAAATGATCTGCTGTTTCAGATGTGGAAGGGTGCTTTGCTGGAAAGCCCTTTATTCTCTTGGGCTGCCGCGCAATGGATCCAAAAGGTTTTTTCAGAAATGTTCGTTGATCCGCTTTATTTTCCGACCGCGGCCGTTGGTTTTCCTTTGTTCGTTTTAGGCCTGATATCATTGATCCGAAAACAAAGGGTTTACGCGTTCTTATTTTTATTTTCCATCCTTGTCACGCTAGCCGCAGCTATTTTTCATAAATATCCGTTCAGGGGGAGGCTTTTGTTATTTTTATTTCCTGGCGTTCTCATATGTGTTGTGGAAGGTGTCCTATGGCTGGCGCGCAATATTCATAAGAAATTTTCTTTGGCCGTTGTCGTTGCGCTGATGCTTTGCCTTGGCAGCCAGGCATTTTTTTCCATGCTTCAAGGGTTCACGAAGGATTACTGCCGTGAACATACGCGGGAAGCGATAGGGTTTGTTTGCCAGAATTACCAAAAAGGAGACCTCCTGTTCCTTAATTCAGCCGCTCAATTTCCGTTATGGTATTATGGCGGACGCTGCCATCTGGCTAGGCTTTTTACGACGGAATGGGCTGGGATGGAGGGTGGCGTTCCAAAGCAAGGCGTGCGGATCGCGAAATTCTGGGAAGGGTATCGTCTGTTGAAAGATAAACGTTTTACGTTCTTTCGCTATGAATTCAACGTGTACAATAAGACCCATCAATATGTAAGGTCATTGGTACGTGCGGAAATGACCGGCGATGATGTTTTCTTTGTTTTTGAAGGGACTCCTTTGCCTTACTCGGTGAACGCGCCTCGGGCCTGGGTGCTTTTAGCGGGAGCGTCTGAGAAATTCGAGAATATTGTTTTAAGCGCGTTTGACCTGCGCTTTCCAAAGATCTCTGAATTTCGAACAAAGGGAATGAGCGCGCATCTTTATCGAACGCGCTGATCTGCAGGACAGCATATAAAAAAGGCGTGAACTAATTAAGTTCACGCCTTTTTGTTTTCTTTAGATCGCGCTTGTTTATAGAAGCGGTGCAAAAACCAAAGCGACAACAGCCATCAGCTTGATCAAGATGTTCATGGACGGGCCTGTTGTGTCTTTAAAGGGATCACCAACGGTATCACCAACAACAGCAGCTTCATGAGTCGGTGTTCCTTTTCCTCCGAGATTCCCAGCCTCGATCCATTTCTTGGCATTGTCCCAGATAGCGCCTCCGTTGGTCATCATGATGCCCAAAAGAACGCCGCAGACAAGAGATCCCGCGAGGAATCCTGCCAAGGCCTCTTTTCCCATGAAGAATCCTACTGCCAAGGGAGCGACAACAGCTATGACGCCAGGAACGACCATTTCTTTAAGAGAACCTTTGGTGACAATGTCAACACAGCTCGCTGTGTTAGGCTTTGCTTTTCCTTCACGTAACCCAACGATCTCTTTGAATTGTTTTCGGATCTCGACGACCATCATGTCCGCTGTGCGGCCGACAGCTTTCATCGTTAAGGCGGCGATGACAAAAGGCATTAAGGCGCCTAAGAATAATCCCAGTACAACCTTAATGTTCGCGAGGTCGATAACACCGATCTTGGCGGTATGCTGATAAGCGGAGAACAAAGCAAGCGCTGTTAAGGCCGCGGAACCGATCGCGAAACCTTTACCGATAGCCGCGGTTGTATTGCCTAGCGCGTCGAGCTTATCTGTGATCTTGCGGATTTCTTTGGGAAGTCCAGCCATTTCCGCGATCCCGCCGGCGTTATCCGCGATCGGGCCGTAAGAATCCGTGGACATAACGATACCGATCGTTGCCAACATCCCAACAGCAGAGATAGCGATACCGTAAAGTCCGCTAAAGTGATGGGAAATGAACATGGATAATGCGATCGTTAGAATAGGCAGGATTGTGCTTTCAAACGCTGTGGCTAATCCGACAATGATGTTCGTTGCGGCTCCAGATTGGCAGCTTTTTGCCACGGCCTTGATAGGAGATCCACTCGTGAAATATTCACTTTCAAGTCCGATCAAGATGCCAGCCAAAAGACCGCTGACAACTGCCCAAAAGACACCGATCTCGCCCACAGTTGATTTGACCAAAAAGAAAGCAAAGGTAATAAAAAGAATACCGCTGATATAGGTTGCATACCTTAATGCTTCCTGCGGTTCTAGCTTCTTTAAGATCCCCATGGCCAGCAAGCTGATCAATGAAGCGACCAGACCAACGGCGATCAATCCTAAGGGGAGGAACATCCAAGGGAGAGGATTTAAAAAAGTTGCGCCGATGGCAATAGTCGCGATCACAGATCCGACATAAGATTCAAACAGGTCTGCGCCCATGCCGGCTGTATCACCAACGCAATCACCGACATTGTCTGCGATAACACCTGGATTGCGTGGGTCATCTTCTGGGATGTGCTCCTCTACTTTTCCAACTAGGTCTGCTCCAACGTCTGCGCTTTTTGTGTAGATACCGCCGCCAACGCGAGCAAAGAGAGCGACAGAGGAAGCGCCCATGGCAAAACCGTTAATGATCAGAGGATCTTTGGTCAAAATGTAAACAACGCTCAATCCTAATAGCCCAAGCGCGGCAACAGAGATACCCATGACAGATCCGCCTCGAAAAGCCACATCGAGCGCGGCGGGTGTCCCGCCATCGACTGCGGCTTGGGTTGTGCGAGCGCTGGAGCGCGTTGCAGCTTCCATTCCTAAAACGCCGGCTAACATGGAGCAAAATGCGCCAAGGAGGTAAGCCAAAGCTGTCCCTAGACTTAGAAATTTAGCTAAAACAACAAAAACAATAAGACCGAAAACGATGATGACAGTATATTCTCTTTTAAGAAAGACCATTGCGCCTAAGTGAACTTCTTCGGCGATCTCGATCATGCGGGCTGATCCTTGATTCTTGCGCTTGACATCAAAATATGTCCAGATGGCAACTAGGATCCCAAAAATGCCTAGCAGTGGAATGAGGTTTAAGTAATTCATTGTTTCTCCTCCTTGTTATGATAAGCCCTCATAGCTTACCGATTGTTGATTATCATTGTTATAGTGCAAGAGCCCCTAAGATTCAAGAAAAAGTATCGAAAAGAAGTTTTAGGGCTTACACCAGGATTTAAGCTTAGAATAGAAAAGTATTGTACTCTCTATTTCCTTGTTGGAAAGGAAAAAGTTGAAAATATGAAATATAAAAGCATTTGAGTTCTTATGCAGGTCAGGACTTTTGAAGAGTTGATCGATAAATGTTCCAGCGCGCGCCTGAGCGCTTAACAATAAAGATTACGGTCAAGATTACGGTATTGAATGGCTTCAGCGATATGTTCTGGCAGGATACGCTTTTCATTGCCAAGGTCGGCGATCGTTCGAGCCACCTTGAGTATTTTATCGTGGGCGCGTGCAGAAAAATGTAATTCGTCTATAGCTGTTTTTAAAAGTTGTTGGGACGCGGCGTCCATCATGCAGAATTCTTCTGTTTGCCGATGGCTCATTTGGGCGTTGGAAAAGATCTTGGATCTCTGAAATCTTGCGAGCTGACGGTTGCGAGCCTGTGTTGTCCGCTGTTTGATCTGACGAGAGGATTCACAGCTAGTTTTTGATAGAAGTTCAGGAGCAGTTAAGGATGGTACCTCCAAGTGGATGTCGATACGGTCCAGTAATGGCCCGGAGATCTTTGACAGGTATCTTTGGACCTTTTGTAGACTGCATGTGCATTCTTTCTTTGGGTCAGTGAGCCATCCGCACGGACAAGGGTTCATCGCGGCAACAAGCATGAATCGCGCTGGAAATTTCGTGCTTTTGTAGGCCCGCGCCACATGGACAGCGTGATCTTCAAGAGGTTGCCTAAGTGCCTCAAGAACATTGCGGTTAAATTCCGGTAACTCGTCCAAGAAGAGAACGCCATTGTGAGCCAAGCTGGCTTCTCCTGGTTTTGGGATCGTGCCGCCCCCGACCAAGGAAACATCAGAGGCTGTGTGGTGTGGACAGCGAAAAGGCCTGAGCCCAAAGTTCGTTAGGCCCGGGTCCATCAGTCCAGCCGCTGAGTGGATCTTGAGCGTTTCTAGGGCCTCTTCTTTTGTGAGATCAGGCAGGATCGTTACAAGTCTTCTTGCTAGCATAGTTTTTCCGCTGCCCGGAGGCCCTACCAAAAGGACATTGTGTCCACCCGCGGCGGCCACTTCTAGGCCGCGCTTGACATGCGCCTGGCCTTTGATATCACTAAAATCAATATCATAAGCGCTATGATGTTGCCAATCACAGGGAAGCGGTGTTTTGATAGGAGACACAGCGCAAGGATCTGCTAGCAGCTGCAAAACGTCGTTGAGCGTTTGGCACGGGAAGACGGATATCTTATCAACAAGAGCTGCTTCTTTTGCATTTTCCTCTGGAAGGATAAGGCCGGAAAATTTTCGCGGATCAACAGCGCAAGCCATTGCAAAGGCTCCTTTTACAGGACGCAGCCGCCCGTCCAGGGAGAGCTCTCCTACAAAGACGAAGCGTTTTAAAGTGTCAGGAGATATTTTTCCGCTGGATGCCAGGATACCTATGGCGATGGGAAGATCTAAAAGAGGCCCTTCTTTTTTAATGTGAGCTGGAGAAAGGTTGACCGTGATGCGCTGAGCGGGGAAAGAGTAGCCGTTATTTTTAATAGCGGCGCGCACACGCTCTTTACTTTCCTTTACAGCGTTATCGGGAAGGCCGACAATGACGATATTGGGCAATCCGCGGGTGATATCGACTTCAACGGTAATGGGCAGGGCGTCAAGATCTAAAAGACAGCAGCTGTATACGTGATTCAACATAATAATATTAATAGATATATTAGACTACATCACACATCGCAAAGCTTACACAAAAGAAAACAGCTTGCTTTTTATTTCGACGGTATTTATAATATGCTAAATTAACACAAGGGAATAAAGCCGTCAAGCAATAAGAATCAAGCTCATCATAAAGAATATCCATGAACGAATTTCTAGCCAATAAGGTTCTGATCATTACGCTGATCGTCTGGGTTGTCGCCCAGAGCGTCAAGGTGGTGATCGGTGTTATCCAGGAAAAAAGATTTAATTTCAAATGGTTTATCGGAACCGGTGGTATGCCTTCCAGCCACGCGGCGGGTGCCACTGCCCTTGCCACGACCTCCGGGCTGTATCTCGGCTTTGATTCTGTTACTTTCGCGCTTGCTGCTGTCTTTGCTCTAGTAACGATGTTCGATGCTCAGGGTGTCCGTCGGGCGACTGGACAACAAGCCCAGATCCTCAATAAGATCTTGGATGATATTTATTGGCGTGGCAAGGTTGAGTCAGGACAGCTTAAGGAACTTGTGGGCCACACACCTATTCAAGTTTTTGTCGGAATGCTGCTCGGGATCATTGTCTCACTGTTTTTGTACTACAATTTATGATCATTAAAAAATTACCCCCAAGGAGAAAGCCGTGAAAAAGAATATATGGATCATCGTTGGTCTTGTGTTCGCTGTTTTTGTTATCTTTCGTCTTGTCGCAATGTTCTCAAGGCCTGCGGCTGCCGCGACCAAAGGGGCTTCGACGAAGACGCAAGCGGCCAATCTTTATAGTCAGGCGGTGGGCCTTGAAGATGCCAACGAAGTTTTGCAGGCAAAAGAACTTTACAGAAAGATCATCCATGAATATCCAGATTTTAACAAGGTGGAGGAAGTTCAGAAAAAGCTCGATGCTTTGAACATGAAGATCCTTGTTTCAAAGATCGAAACTCCCAAGACAGCCATTCATACCGTCGAGCCAGGTGATTCTTTGGCAAAGATCGCAAAGAAATACCGTGTTACGATCGCCTTTATTAAGAAAAGCAACGGCCTTGTAAGCGACACGATCCGCATTGGCCAGAGATTGCGTATCTGGACTGGGGTCTTAAGCGTGTTTGTCGATAAATCACAAAACATTCTCGTTCTCAAGTCAGATGACGAGATCATTAAGATCTATTCTGTGTCGACAGGAACGAATAATTCAACGCCCATTGGCACATTCACAATTGAGGGCAAATTGGTCAATCCTGTCTGGTTCAAGAGCGGGGCGGTTATTCCGGCGAGCAGCCCGGAGAATGCTTTGGGGTCGCGATGGATGGGCTTTGATCTCGCGGGTTATGGGATCCATGGCACGATCGAACCGGAAAGTATAGGCCAGCAGGTTACTGCCGGATGTGTGCGCATGCGTAATCCTGATGTCGAAGAATTGTATGATCTGCTCCCGGAAGGGACCAAGGTCACCATTGTTGATTAACGATAAGCAAAAGGATCTTTATGAGTCGTTTAGATTTTGAAAAACCCATTATTGATCTTGAGCACAAGATCCGTGATCTAAGGAACCTTGAGACGAACAAACATGTCAATATTGCTCCAGAGATCAAAAAACTCGAGGATAAACTTTCCAAGCTGCGTACGCAAGTTTACGGTAATTTGACGCCTTGGCAGCGTATTCAGATCGCTCGTCATCCGGACAGGCCTTATACCTTGGATTATATTCGAATGATCGCGGATGATTTTGTTGAGCTTCATGGTGATCGGTTGTTCGCTGATGATTATGCGCTTATCGCCGGGTTTGCGACCATTGACAAGCAGCGAGTGATGATCATGGGTCATCAGAAAGGTCGCGACATCAAGGAAAACGTTATGCGTAATTTCGGATGCGCGCACCCAGAAGGGTATCGTAAGGCATTGCGCCTGATGAAGCTGGCAGAGAAGTTTCATCTTCCGATCCTTGTTTTCATCGATACGCCAGGCGCTTATCCGGGCATTGGTGCTGAAGAGCGTGGTCAAGCCCAAGCGATCGCGACAAACTTAATGGAAATGTCAGAGGTCGCCACTCCGATCATTGCCTATGTGATCGGCGAAGGAGGCAGCGGCGGGGCCTTAGGGATCGGCGTTGCCAATCGCGTGGCGATCCTCCAGCATGCTTATTACTCTGTTATTTCTCCAGAAGGTTGCGCGTCTATTCTTTGGCGTAGCAGCGCGCGGGCATCTGATGCCGCCAAAGCCTTAAAGATCATGGGAGAAGACCTGTTGGAGTTTGGCATGGTCGATGAGGTCATTGAGGAACCATTGGGTGGAGCGCATCGAGACCCTGAGCCTGTTGCGGCGGCGATTAAAAAATCCGCGATCAAACATTTCAAGAAGCTCGCGACCCTTTCCCGAGAA